>Ga0307474_10002451_pt1 | contig 13355 bp, 12 predicted proteins | sample atmos_gasesECM1C_2_FD_203312 | JGI IMG/M metagenome (GOLD analysis project Ga0307474, IMG submission 203312) | Hardwood forest soil microbial communities from Morgan-Monroe State Forest, Indiana, United States - atmos_gasesECM1C_05 | ecosystem: Environmental > Terrestrial > Soil > Temperate... | reverse complement strand
GTTCCCCGGCGAGAATTCTCGAGCTCAATAGCTGGCTGAAGGACTATTCCAGCAAGAACAAGATCGTGTATCTCGACTATTTCTCCGCCGTCGTCGACGACAAAGGACTGTTGAAAAAAGAATTGGCGGATGATGGCCTGCATCCGAATCCCGCTGGATACAAGATCATGGCGCCGCTGGCCGACGCCGCGATCGCCAAGGCGGAAGCGGGCAAGCCCTAGTTTGCCTCCTGACCCACCGACTAGCGACCGCCTCTAGTGACTTTCCGACGACCAAGATGTGCGAGAACGAATCCGTTCTCCACCGATTCTCCCGTAACCACCAATAGTGGTCCTGCATCTATAATCATGAGAGTTTCCGACTGCCATAGCCCGTGGCCATAGCTAAGGGCTGCGACAGCGAGGGAGGGTGTTCGCGGACAGGATTGTCCGTCTCACACTCTTCCAAGGGTGCTGGTGGTAACGCCAGTGCCTCCCGCGCTCAAACGGCGCATTGGAAAGGAAACGGCCTGCCGGGATTGCCCGCCTGCCTGTCCCTTTCCCAAAAAAGACGCACTCAGCAATCCGCACCCAGCCTTCAGTCCGTCGGCTGGAAGCTGGGATAGTGGTTTTTAGCTGAGTGCTGAGTGCTGACTGCTGACTGCTCCATGCTTCTTCGCGACAAATTCGGCCGCGCCATCACCGACCTGCGGATCTCTATCACTGACCGCTGCAATTACAAGTGTGTGTATTGCCGCACTGGCAACGAGGGAGCGCTCTACGGTGACCTGCCGTTCTCCGATTACCTGCGCATGGCGCGCGTGCTGGTGGGAATGGGGATCACAAAGGTCCGTCTCACCGGCGGGGAACCGCTGCTGCGGAATGGCATTGTCGATTTTGTCCGCGAACTCTCCCATCTTCGAACCCCGAATGGAAGTCAGCACAGCGAACCGGTCGAACTTGCCCTCACCACCAACGGACATCTTCTGGCTGACTTAGCCCAACCTCTGAAGGACGCCGGCCTGACCCGTGTTACGGTCTCGATGGACGCCGTCGATCCCGATCGGTTTACCCGCATCACCCGCGTGCCCGGAGGCTTCGATCACGTGCTTGCCGGAATGCGGGCCGCACGGGACGCCGGGTTAGGGCCGGTCAAGGTCAACTGCGTCCTCTTGCGTGGCTTCAACGAAGACCAGATCATCCCCTTCGGAATGTTCGCCCGCGAAGAAGGCGTCATCGTCCGCTTCATCGAGTTCATGCCGCTCGAAGAAGACCGCGTCTGGGCGCCCTCGACCGTTGTGACACTCGACGAAATTCTGTCGCGCATGGCCGAGTACCGGCCGCTCATCGAAATTCCCCACGCCCATTCGGAGACCGCCCGCCGCTATCGCTTCGATGACGGCATCGGCGAAATCGGAATCATCGCACCGGTCTCGCATCCCTTCTGCGGGCATTGCAGCCGCATCCGCATCACCAGCGACGGCAAGATTCGAACCTGCCTGTTCTCCGTCTGGGACCACGACCTGCATGCCCAGATGCGCCGTGGCGCCAATGACGAAGAGCTAGCGGACTACATTCGCGGAGTGGTAGAGAAAAAAGAAAAACGCCACCACATCGGCGAGCCCGACTTCGTTCCGGCCTCGAGAACGATGGTCCATATCGGCGGCTAGGCAACCCCAATTGTAGAGACATTGTTTGCAACGTCTTCTCACCACGCAACGAAGACGTAGCAGGCCAAGTCTCTACGGTAAGATCGCTATGTGAGCCGCCTGCAATCGACTCTGGTCTGTACTTGCCTTCTCGCCGTTGCAGTCTCCGTTCACGGTCAGAGTACGTCGCACTCCTACCTCGGCTTCGACCGCAACGAGTACCCCGGTGACTCCAACCTCAAAGCTCTGTGGCAGACGTTCTCCTACGCCGGCTACTGGCTCAACCACCCTCCCGGGGCATCCTCAAACACCTGGGCCGGACACCGCGCTGCTGTCGAATCTGCGGGATTCGGATTCCTCGTCCTGTTCAACGGCAGGCTTTATGCCGAGCTGAAATCCGCTAGAAATGTGGCGCAGCTCGGGAAGTCTGACGCGTTGGCCGCCGTGGCCTCGGCCCGCCACGAAGGCTTCGCTCGCGGCACCGTCATTTTTCTCGATCAGGAACAAGGCGGCCGCATGCTCCCCGAGCAGAAGGGTTACATCTACGCCTGGGTTGATGGGGTCGTGGCCGGCGGATTTCGCGCCGGCATCTACTGCTCCGGCATCGCCGCAAAAGATGATGGCAACGCCGTCACAGCAGAGGATATCCGCCAGAACGCCGGCCATCGCGACATCGTCTACTGGGCTATCAACGACGCCTGCCCGCCCGCTCCTGGATGCGCATTTTCCCAACCTCCAAAGCCGCGGCAAAGCGGCGTAGCCTTCGCGGAAGTCTGGCAATTCGCCCAATCCCCGCGCCGCAAAGATGTCGCCGCGCACTGCACGAATTACAGTCGCGACGGAAGTTGCTACGCTCAAGGAGCCCCAGGGATTTACGTCGACCTGAACACCGCAACCTCGCCCGATCCGTCGCACGGTCGCACCCGCTAATCCTGCCAATAATTGCGGCCTTTTTCCCTCCAGTTCACAGCCAATTTCCCGCCACCTGTGAGGCTCGTCCGCGCCGCACGATTCGATTCCTTGCGATAAAATGAATACAGCTCCATGGCAGACCGCACCTTCACTCTCGACGAAGCTCAATCGCTGCTGCCGGTGCTCGAGTCGCTGCTTCGCACGGCCATCAATGCGAAGCAACTCATCGAGCAATTCGAAGGCGAGCAACAAGCCCTCCATCACCGCATTTTCCTGAATGGCGGCACGCACGTGGATGTCGTTCCCTTGGCTCGCCGCAAAGCGGAACGCACCAAGGCCGAACAGCGCGCCAAAGACGCCCTCGCCGAGATCGACTCCATTGGCGTTCAGGTGAAGGATCTCAATATCGGACTGCTCGATTTTCCCTGCGAGGTCGAAGGTCAAATCATCCTTCTATGCTGGAAGCTTGGCGAGAAATCAATTACGCACTGGCACGGCACCCAGGAAGGATTCGCCGGCCGCAAGCTGATTGACGAGCGCATCCCCCGCGGCAGGAAGGCGAACTGATCGTTCGCCTCGATCACCCCTGGTTTGCATCCCTTCGAGTATTTTGACCGCTGCTCGGGCTCACATTTGGATTGCCTCAATCGACTGATTTCAAATCATTTCCTACCGCAACATACTCCGAAGTTCAGTGTTTATACGGGAGGAACGTAACCAGCCCAGGCGCGCACTTTTGCGCCACAATGGCGGTACACGTTCTTCAAAATCAAACGGTCTTGACTCGCCAAAGAGGAGTTCCATGAATTTCCGTCGATCTGCATTTCGCTGGCTGCTGATGGCAGTCATCCTCGCGTCCTTTTCTGCAGCTTCTTTCGCGCAGGTGTTTGTCTCGGTCCGCATCGGGCCTCCGGCCCTGCCTGTGTATGCCCAGCCCATCTGCCCCGGTCCGGGCTACATTTGGACGCCGGGCTATTGGGGATGGAACGATGACGGCGGCTACTACTGGGTCCCAGGAACCTGGGTCGTGGCCCCTGTCGGCCTGCTCTGGACGCCTGGCTATTGGGGCTGGGGCGGCGGACTCTATCTCTGGCATGCCGGTTACTGGGGCCCCCACGTCGGCTTCTATGGCGGTATTAATTACGGGTTCGGTTACGGCGGCGTCGGCTTTGTCGGCGGAGAGTGGCGCAGCGGAGCTTTCTACTACAACCGTTCCGTCACCAACGTTAGCGTGACGAATGTGACCAACGTCTACAATAAGACCGTCATCGTCAACAACACCACCGTCAACAACGTCAGTTACAACGGAGGCGAAGGCGGGGTGAAGGCGCAGCCGACAGCGCAAGAGCGGATCGCCGAGCACGAGCAACATACCGCTCCATTGTCCGCGCAGACCCAGCACCAAACCGCGGCCAGCCAGAATAAACAGAACTTCGCCAGCGTGAACCAGGGCAAGCCGGCCATCGCGGCCACCGCAAAGCCGGGCGATTTCAGCAGCCGTTCTGCTATCCCTGCCCGCGCTGCCGGCGCAGCCTATCATCCGCCTGCGATGTCGCCCAAAGAGGCCCGCGGACCCTCGACTCCGCCCAAGGGCGCGATGAGCTCTGCCAACTCGAATAACAACCGGCCGGTGAACACCTCCAATCCGGCGACAGCCAACAAGTCGAACCAGGGCTTCCGTTCCTTTACTCCGCCGAATTCGAACAAATCGCAGAATAAGAACGCAACGGCAAATTCGGCTCCGCCGGCGGCGAACAAGTCGAACCAGGGTTTCAAGCCTTTTACTCCGCCCAATTCGAACAACTCGCAAAGTAAGAACGGATCCGCGAATGCTGCGTACCATCCCGCACCGCAGCCGAAGGCAAGTGCGCCTCGTCCGGAGTCTCACCGGCCCAGTCCTCCGCCGAAGCAGAGTCCGCCGCCGAGGGAAGAACATCATCACGGGAAGTGACGCTGAAAAGAACACAAAGGACGGTTTCCGTGTGTCGGCCAGTGCTCGTTCGAGCGCTGGCCGCTTCTCTTTGCTCTACAGCAAATAGAACCCACGAAAAGAAAGGGATTGGCCCTTTTCCACCTTTTCCCTATAGACGTTTGTGAGGCTTTCGTGCATTCTTTAAGGGAGCGATCTGCACTCATCCGGCCTGGTAATGAAGCCCGGTTCCTCCCCCGAGAATCTGCTCAAGCAACAAATTTCTGTGCAAGCTGGCTTTGGCCCGGCCGTTCTTTCACCGGGAAAGTGTCAGCGATTGGTGTGGTCGATATTGGGTCTGAGAGATTCCCGGACGAACTCGGAGCAAGCGAAGGTAAAGCAGCCGTCCTGCCGCGGGCTCGAGTACTAACGTGCTCTGTGGCCGGAATCGTCTCTGCTACAATTTTTGCACCGATCCCGATACAAAAAGCCGATCTGGCGCGCCCAAGGAGCCGCAACGAACATGTCTTCCATGAAGTCCAACTTTCGCCTGATTGCTGCCTTCGCCGCGCTGGCCTCTTTAGCCCTGGCCGTGAGTTGCCGGGGTTTCTTCGTAAAGCCCACCGTGAGTTCCCTGGTGGTTGCCCCGGCGACTCCATCCATACAGACGGGAAGTACGAACAACACAGTACAAATGTCGGCAGTCGCCACCTTCAACGATGGCAGTACCGGCAGCACACCCGTCAGTTGGAGCATTAGCGATCAGTCCGTTGCTACCATCAGCGCGGGCGGGTTGGTAAAGTCGGTTGCCACAGGCACAGCCACGATCACTGCGACTTCTACGCAAAATCCAACGATCACTGGAACTCAGTCGCTGACAGTCACGGTAGGCTGCATTCAATCGATTTCGGTGAGCCCCACGAGTGCAAGCATCTCGGTATCGGTCGCTCCCACGACCCAGCAATTCACAGCAACGGCGAACACGTGCACTGGCGCGGTCCCGATCACCGACGTTGCGTCGTGGATATCGAGCAATACCGCCGCTGCGACGATTGCCGGCGGCGGCTTAGCCACGGCAGTTGCGCCGGGGACGACGACCATCACCGCTTCCTCGGGAGGAGTCACGAGCGGCACGAACGGCGGCGTCAACGCAACACTGACGGTCGGTCCCTAAGGTTGGCCGGGCCCCCTGTCGCCAGAGTGTTTCAAACTAGATAATCAGATGCCCCACTTTCCGCAGTTTTTGCGGAAAGTGGGGTTTTTGATTCTCTGACCGCTGCTACATCCATTCGTGATATTCACGCCTTGACCGCCAGACATTACGATTCTGCTGAACGGCAAACTCCATGTCTGAAATACGTTGTATCGGTCTCGCCACCGGCGGAGATGCGTGTCGGGCGGACACTCCTGTCCGCTGCCTTTGATCTTGATTCCAGATCTCGATTCCAGATCTTGAGGCCCAGAGTGTGGGGATAGCCGCCCCCGGCTGTCCAGGTGGCCCGGAAGTATCGGACCGCTGCGAAGTATCAAAAAGTGATCAGTCCCCTGTCCCGCTTCCGCCGAATAAAACGCCGCCGAAGCAGGAGCCAAGGCCAACCGCCACACCCGATCCCACGCATCACAAACCGCCACTCGGCGTGAAAGAGTTGCAAGCTCCGAAGGAACGTAAGAATGCAGCCCACCGCGCAAGCGGTGGGTAAAGCAGAAAAAGAGGACCTGCCCCGCAGGGGCGAAAGAAGGTTGCCGCGGCGAACTCAAAATCCATCGACTTCGCTTGGGATGACAAGACTAGCGCGGATGACAACGATGAACAACGTACGTTCGCTGTTGGCGCCAAACGCGGCAATGCTATCCTATCGGGTCGCATCACCGATTTCTGGGGACAACTCTTGCCAACCGATCCTGTGCTGGTCGTTCACGGCGGCGCCTGGGCCATGCCCGATGACATGGTCGACGCCCACATCCGCGGAGTCACCAACGCGCTGGCCGCAGGATGGCGCGTGCTCGAGCGCGGCGGTTCGGCACTCGATGCCGTCGAGGAAGCGGTTGTCATTATGGAAGACGACGAAACTTTCGACGCCGGCCGCGGCAGCTTTCTCAATCGCGACGGCAAGGTGCAACTCGACGCGCTCATCATGGACGGCGCCACGCTCCGTGCCGGAGGGGTGGGATGCGTCGAACGCATCCGCAACCCGGTGCGCGCGGCGCGCAAGATTCTGAGCGAGAGCCCGCACGTGTATTTCGTTTGCGAAGGCGCGGAGAGATTTGCCGTCGAACATGGCGTGCCGCTCTGCAAGAACGAAGACCTGATCATTCCGCGGGAGGTCGAGCGCTTGCGCCAGTATCAGGCCGAAGCGGCGCAACATGGCAATGATCTATTCGCAGCGCCCGCCTCGGACGATGTCACAATTTCGCACGACACGGTCGGCGCGGTCGCGCTCGACCGCGATAGCAACATCGCCGCCGCCACTTCGACCGGAGGCACGCTGAACAAGGCTCCGGGACGGCTTGGCGATTCGTCACTGATTGGCTGTGGCTGCTACGCCGACAATCTCAGCGCCGCCGCGTCGACCACCGGTTGGGGCGAGCCCATCATGAAGCTCGTCCTGGCCAAGTGGACTGCGGACCGCATTGCCGCCGGGAATCTTCCGGAGTGGTCGGCGCAGGAGGCGATGAATTATCTGAAGCAGCGCGTCGACGGCCACGGCGGCATCATCGTGCTCAACCGCGAAGGCCACATCGGCATCGCGCACAACACTCCGCGGATGGCCTGGGCTTACAAGACCGTGAAGAAGCAGGACACGGGGATTGTGCGCGAAAACTGAGCCGATTCAAAACTACCTCTTGCAATTAATCCGAAGAATGTGGCTCCTCGTTATTACCTTAGTCAATTGTTGGGTGCGGTCATCCGTGCTGTAATCGCCGCGCATGGACTCTATCCACAAGTGCGCGAAGTGCGGGATCGATCTCATCGACACGACGGGGTCGAAGTGTCCGATGTGCGGTTCGGCGATCGTGGTCGTGCCGGGTTCGAAGATCTGGATTGGAGCGCTTGTGCAGTTTGGGTTCTCGACAGTGTTCATGTTGATCTTCGGATTTCCGAAGTTCACGATTGGGATCTTCGGCGGAATGATCTTGATTGGCACGGCCCTCTCCGCGTGGGTGAGGACAAGCACGATGGCCCGACGGACGCCGCCGCCGAAGCCGACCGCGCATCCGGTTCTGTTTAAGTTCGTTACCGTAGCCATGGCGCTGTGCTCGCTGGCGTTCTTCTCGATCCTGCTTTTCGGCTTCGTGATGTTCCTGAACTCATGGCAGCGGTGGCATCAGTACGAGGGGCAACGCCATCACCGCAGCGAGTTCCAGGTGGAGCGCGTTTACTATCAGAGGCACAGGCGCGGCGGGGCCGATGTGTATGCCAGCGGAACCGTCGAGGGGCAGAGGGAATGGATGAGCCTGGAGCCGTATTTGCACACCATGGCGCATGATCAGGGAGAACTCGAGTCCCGGGTTCCGCAACGAACCTCGATACCCATCTATCTGTTCCCCGATCTTAAAGGACGGGCGCGCGTGCGGGTCGTGGGCGACCTGCCGCCTGCGGAGGGTTACCGGCGGTCGGCGATGAGCGCTCTGAATTATGGACTTGCTGGGCTGGCACTCACGGCAGGGATCATCTTCCTTCTCAGCCGGATGCGGCGAGTTTGCTTCGTTGAGTCTGAGGCGGGCTTTCAGCAGGTTGGGGCGAGTCAGATCAGCTAGTTCGCATCCTTCGCTGTGCCGCTTCACTAGGCGCGCCAGGACAGTCGAGGCGGCCGTTCCCCATATCTTTCTTGCCTACAGCCAGCCTTTGGTTCTTGCGATCCTTGCTGCTTCGACGCGGTTGCTGGCGCCGAGTTTGCTGATGGCTTCGGAGAGGTAGTTGCGGACGGTGCCGTCAGAGAGGCCTAGTTCAGTCGCGATGTCGCCGCTGGCCATGCCTTCGCCGGCTAGGCGCAGAACCTGCCGCTCGCGATCAGTGAGCGGATCCATTTCGCCCCAGGCTTCGGTCGCCAGTTCGGGATGGATCACGCGTAATCCCTGATGCACGCGGCGCACCGCGTCAGCGAGTTCTTCGGCGCGCATGTCTTTGAGAAGATACCCCGACGCTCCGGCCTCGAGGGCGCGACGCAGGTATCCGCTGCGTGCGAAGGTAGTCACGATCACGATGCGGGTTCCAGTGCGGCGGCGCTTCAGTTCGGCGGCAACGTCGAGGCCGCTCATGTGCGGCATTTCGATGTCGGTGATGAAGACGTCGGGCTTGTGCGCTACGACTGCCTCGAGCGCTTCTTTGCCATTACGCGCTTGTGCGACGACCGAGATGTCGCCTTCGATTTCCAGCAGGGCGGCGAGTGCGCCCAGCACCATGCCTTGGTCTTCGGCGAGCACAACTCGGATCGCTTTGCGACCGTTTTTTGCGCCTTCTTTGGTGGGATTCAAGTCTCGCGGCTCTCGTCTTTCAGCGCCGGCTCGGGCTGCGCCAAATCTTTCAGCGCCAGATCTCTAAGCGGAAGCGTGATGGTAAGCGTTGTTCCTGGCTCGGTGATGCGCTGCAAGGTGCCGCCAAGCATCTCTACGCGCTCGCGCATGCCGCGCAGGCCGTTGCCTTCGACACTGGAAGATCCCAGACCATCGTCTTGAATCTCCAGACGGCACGAGCCGTTCTGTTGCTCCAGACGCAGGCGGCAAGTTCGGGCTCGCGCGTGGCGGACCACATTGGTTACGCCTTCGCGCACGGCCAGCGATAGGACACTCTCTTGCATGGCCGGCAGCTTCACGCTGGTTGAAGCATCGCATTGCACGGAGAGGCCAGCGGTCTCGAGCGTGGCTTTCGCCTGGGCCAGTTCGGCGGCAAGACCTTTGGCGCGATATCCGCGAATGGCATCACGAACTTCAGATAAGGCCTGGCGCGAGATATCCTCGACCTCGCGAATTTCCTTTCCGGCGCGCTGCGGATCGCGATCGATCAGTTTGCCGGCGAGTTCCGATTTCAAAGCGATGACCGAGAGAGTGTGTCCGAGTACGTCATGCAGATCGCGGGCAATGCGCTCGCGTTCCGCCACTTTGGCGAGGTGCTCAATTTCTTCATTGGCCTTACGCAGCCTGCGGTTCATGCGGTTGCGTTCGGCGAAAAAGGTATTGCCGGCGCCGATGACAACCGGGAACAGCGCACAGTAAAACAGAGTCCAGCCATTGACGTGCAGAAGCCATCCTTCAATTGCCCCGGCCGCTCCGATAATGCCCAAACCGAGGACGGCAGCGATTTGAGAATCTACGCAAAAGGGAAGCATCGCCGCCGCAAAGATGAAGAACGTGCAAGCACCTGCGTTGATGGGCAAGAAAAGGAGGCCCAGCAGCAGCATGGCGCCGATGTGGACAAGCGCGCGCGGACACTCCAACATGAAGAGTCCGAAGTAGAACGCGAGAAAGACTACGGCGCCGAGGCTGTCGAGGAGCCAGAGTCGAAGGCTGGCGTGGCTGACCACGGGATCGATGAAAAAGAATCCGAGATAAACGACCCAGAGCAGAGGACTCCAGCCGTGGTCTTTATCTTTGAAGATGGTTCTCCACGGCTTCAGCTTCCAAGGGCTGCCGGTTCCGCAGGTTCTGTCGGGTTCGAAAGCGATCAGTGGCATTCCTCTATTCTCACTCCGCAAGTCAATTCCGGCCAGTGCGCAAGACGGGCCGGGCGACGTACCACACCAGCAGCGCTGCAGGAATCAGGACCGCCAGCGAGCGCTCTCCGAAGTAGAGGGCGAGCATGCCGAGGACGAACAAGGCTAGCGTGGATCCGTAACTTCTTTTGGCTTCGGCGCTCATGTTTGGCTCCTAATCTTTAGCGTCTGTCACTAGTTCCCGTTTCCCGCGCAGGCAACGCGCGAAGAATCGCGCACCCGACTTCCCCCCTACTTATCCGTACATTTTTTCCTGATCACGCTGGAAGCCGATGCGGGCGACACCGAGGCAGATCAGGGTGAAGGCAAGCAACACTTCCCAGTGGGTCACGCTGGATTCGTGAGTTCCCGCGCCGACGACCCCCAGCGCCAGTTGCGACAGGTGATAGGGAGGCAGCGCCAGCGCGACGTGTCTTACCACCTTGGGTAAGAACATGAAGGGTACCCACAGTCCACTGCAAAACGACATGGGCAGGTAGATCAGGTTGATGGTTGGGGGCGCGGAGTTGGGGCCGGTGAAATATCCCAGTGCTAATCCCATGGCAGAGAACGGCAACGAACCGGCCACGAGCGTGCCCATCAAGCGTGCGAACTGCAGGATGGGCATACGGACGCCGCCAAACGAAATTCCGAGAATGAAGAGCGCCACCACGATGATGGAACTGAAGGCCATGCTCGTGATCACCTTGGCCCAGAAGTAGGCGAACGGAGGCATAGGGCTGGCGCGCTTGACCTGCAGCCATCCCAAGCCGCGATCCGAGGCGAGGCCCGCCGCCGTGCCGAACAGCGAAGCACCCATCACGCCGAAGGTGCCGTAGGTGGCGATGAGATAAGTAGGAACGCTGGTCTGGCCGATGGCTTCCTTCGCGTTCAGCACCAGCCCGAACAGGACATAAAACATCAGCGGAAAACTAAGCACCGAGGCCGTGTATACGCGCAGCCGAAGGTTCTTCAGAAATTCGTACTTGGCTTCTTTGAGATAAATGGTGGCGGCGTGTCGCGCGGAACGCTCGATGTGCGCGTTGCTCAAAGCGATGGTAGCGGTGCTCATGATTCCTCCGGTCCGCGCTGTGCGGGCGATTGATCAATGCAATTCCTTTTGGTTGCCGTTTCGGACGCTGTTCTGCGTGAGCGCCAGGAAGGCTTCTTCCAGGCCAGCGCTGGAGATTTCAAGTCCCGACAATGTGGAGTCGCGCGCGAGCAGTTCACGGACGACGAATTCGGCATCGCCGGTATGGATTTCAATCGCTTCGCGGTCGTCTTTCGCGGCGATGACACCGGCTATCTGAAGGATGCTGGTGATATCGAGGCGTGTGATGCAGCGAATTCGCTTACCGCTGGTCTTGGCTTTGATTTCGGCGGGCGTGCCCTGCGCGATGATCGCTCCCTCGTGAATGACGGCGATACGATCGGCTAGCGCGTCAGCTTCCTGCAGATAATGCGTCGTGAGCAGAACTGTTTTGCCGCGATCGACGAGTTGCCGAATCTGATCCCAGAGCATGCGACGGGCCTCGACATCCAAGCCAACAGTTGGCTCATCGAGGAAGAGCAGGTCGGGATCGCCGCAGATGGCGAGGGCGAACAGCACACGCTGCTTTTGCCCGCCGGATAGCTCGCCGAATTTCCGGTCTTGCAACTTCTCGAGACCCGCGGCCGCCAAAATTTCCGACGGGGCCATCGGAGCTCGATAGTAGGTGGAGAAAAGGTCGACGTGTTCGCGGACTCGCAATGTTTCAGGAACCCGGCCGACCTGCAGCATCGCGCCCGTTCTCGTTCGGTTTTCGGGATTCGTGGGGTCACCCCAGAAAACTCGCACTCGTCCGGAATTGGGCTGCATCAATCCCAGTAAGAGCTTCACGGCAGTGGTCTTGCCGGCGCCGTTAGGTCCGAGGAGGGCGACGACTTCGCCGGCGCGGACGCGGAAGTCGACTTGGCGAAGGGCCTGCACCGCACCATAGTTCTTAGTTACGCCTTCGAGGCTGGCAACGGTGGAATCGTCTGCGGTTTGGAATCTCAGTGTCTGGTTCGAGGAGATGCTCATTTAAACCCTCCGGCACCTTGCCGTCAGAGAAGCTTGTCGTCAAAGCCATAATCGCGAATTCGAGCTTGGCGCACCAGTGCGATTCATCACGTAAGCGGAGTGACAAATGTCATTCGATGCATTGGGTGCCGGATGTCGGAGATTCTCGTTACAAAATCCGAACACTCCGACAGAATTCACAAGCCGAGCATTGGCGGGGGCTTTGGGGTGCTTGTCCTGGAAGTAATCGCGAGTAGGCGTGTGGCTTGGCCGGAACCGTGTTCGGATTTCGTAACAAGCACCCAAGCGCACAAGGAGTCAGTATGCGTGTTCGTGCACAAAAAGGGATGCGACTCTGATATGATTCCGGGCAATTTCTTGGAGGCGGGTCCATGCTCCCAGCAGGAAAAAGCCTGCGCACCTTGCGCGAAAAACTCGGCCTCACGATGCGTGATGTGGAGAATTCCAGCGCGCGCATTGCCGAAAAATATCGCAACGAAGAGTTCTCAATTCCCCCCAGCCGTTTGTCGGATATCGAAACGAAAGGTATCTTACCCAGCATTTACAGGCTCTATACGCTGTCGGTCATTTATCGGCGTGATATTCGCGAACTAATGTCGTGGTATGGCGTCGATTTGAACCACATGGCTGCGGATCTTGGGCTGGTATCTCCACCAAAGTCGCATGTCTCGGACGCGCTGGCCGGGCTCTCGGCCGTGCAGGTTCCTTTGCGCATGGACCCGGCTTTCGACGAACGGCGAACGAGCAATCTGGGGCGCATGGTAGAGCAATGGGGCTTGGTACCACTGAGTTACTTGTCGCAATTCGCGAGTAGTGACTTCACATATGGATATGTTGGTATCCAGGATTTCACGATGTACCCCATTCTGCCGCCGGGCAGCTTTATCCAAGTAGACGAGTCGAGGAACAAGGTCGTGGAAGGCTCGTGGCGCTCGGAGTACGAGCGCCCGATTTATTTCGTGGAGACGCGCGAGGGGCACACCTGCTGCTGGTGCAGCATGAGGCGCGAGGACATTATTCTCCAGCCGCATCCGCTGGCCCCGGTTCCCGTGCGCATTTTACGGCATCCGCAGGACGCCGAGGTACTCGGACAGGTCGTGGGCGTGGCTATGAAATTGACTGAGTGGCACGCGCTCGACTCTGCGCCAGCGTCGA
>Ga0307474_10002450_pt1 | contig 13362 bp, 12 predicted proteins | sample atmos_gasesECM1C_2_FD_203312 | JGI IMG/M metagenome (GOLD analysis project Ga0307474, IMG submission 203312) | Hardwood forest soil microbial communities from Morgan-Monroe State Forest, Indiana, United States - atmos_gasesECM1C_05 | ecosystem: Environmental > Terrestrial > Soil > Temperate... | reverse complement strand
AAGCGTAGCTAATTTAGAAGTGGGAACGGAACATCTGGGATGTGTTTTGTGCGGAAGTCAGAAGAAGCCGTGAAGAGGTAGCTCGCTGCGTCTCCTGCGGCTGGCGAGATGCGGCGAGCCACGTCTCCAACCATTGCAAGTGAATCAGTCCGCGTCGCCGTGCTGGCGCTCGACGGACCACACCTGCGCCTGATCCTTCTCGAACGGATACACGTGCACCATCCAGTTGAAGATCACGGGACGGAAGGTTCCGCCAGCCGCGTCACAAGCTTCCTGCGTAGTGACCGATCCTCTCAAGCCAAACTGCGGATGCGGCCCCAGCGTTTCCCTCCGCTTGTCCGCCGGAGGAGCGCAGAAATTCACGTGCTCATGCCACTGCGCCACGCTCAGCGGGATGCGCTCGTCGAGTTGATCTTCACTGAAGCGCTTGGGCGCGGTATACATTACGCCGATCAGTTTGTAGTCGTCGCCGTGTTTTTCGTAGAGCAGCGAAGTAGGATGCTCGGGATTGAAGCGGAAAGCCGCTTCCATGGCGTATCCGTAGTTGGTGAAGTGGTACATCTTCTGTGGAACTTCGGGATGGAAAATCTTGTAACCGTTGGCCAGCGCGGTGTGATAGTCCGTGTATTTTTCCGAAGCCTTGCGCGCTGCCTCGGCGACTTCGTGGGCGCGCGCCGAGTCACCTGGCTTGGGCTGGCGCAGCGCAGTCATCTTCATGTGCGGCCCCATGTCCATGTGCCCTTCCGTGGAGTTCATGACATGAGCACTGGCATCGCTGTCGTCCTTGTCGTTTCCCATCGGCATGTCTTTCATCTTCGACATGTCGTGACCCGACATGTCTATGCCAGGCATCGACTGCTGGCCCGCCGCCTGGGTACTACTCGATGCAGCGCCCGGCGCCTGCCCCCAGGCAACGCTGCATATCATGATACCGATACAAGCCACGATTCGATTGCGCATAAGCGAGTCCCCTACGATCTCATTGGATACTAACCCTGCCGCAGGATGGATGTTTCTGCCAGATGCCGCGAGTTACGCCCGATTACAGAAGTAATCGAAGCTCAAAATTGCTCGCGATTTGGAGGCGTGCCCGGTTTCTGATACACCTAACTGCTTGACGCTCGAAACCATTATCTTTCTTTTTGTCGCTGGCGCGCTCGGCGGAGCTCTCAATTCCGTCGCCGGAGGCGGCAGCTTCATCGCATTTCCTGCGCTGTTGTTCACTGGCGTGCCTCCAATTCCCGCCAACGCAACAAATACGATTGCCCTCTGGACTGCGATGGCGGCCAGCGGCGGAGCCTATCGCAACCGCCTGGACGTTCCCCGTCGTGTGATGATTCCTCTTCTGGTCGCGAGTTTCATCGGCGGCTTGGCTGGAGCGTTTCTGCTTTTGAAAACGCCCGCCCAAACGTTCATGCGAGTGCTGCCGTGGCTAACGCTGGGGGCAACCTTGCTTTTTGCCTTCGGCAGAAAGCTCGCGCGCGGCCGCCGATCGGCGATTGAACATGAGGCTTCTACCGCATCGCTAGTTGGGACAACTTTGTTCCAGCTCTGCGTAGCCGTCTACGGAGGCTATTTCGGCGGTGGCATGGGCATCGTAATGCTCGCCATGCTGGCCACGCTGGGCATGACCGACATCCACGCCATGAATGCCCTCAAGGCCGTGTTGGGATTCGTGATCAATGGCGTCGCCGTAGTCACGTTCATCGTGGCCGGCGCCGTGTATTGGAAGCACGGCATCGTGATGATTCTGGGGGGAATCGTCGGTGGCTATCTGGGCGCGCACTATGCGCTGAAGATGCCGCAAGTGTGGATCCGCGTCTTTGTTGTGCTGGTGGGCACGGGCATGACGATTTATTTCTTCTGGAAGTCGTATTAAAACCGCCACGGTTTTCACTGATTCTCAGGGATCAAAACCCAGTAATTCGCACCAATGCGTGAAAATCCGTGTTCATCCGTGGCTCGGGTTTGACCGATTTCCATAGCACACGCTAGAATGATTGAGTTTGCCTGTACTCGCCGACCCGTTCTGGGGACGCCTGCTTTGGCTGCTGAAGCGCCGGGGCGGAAAACACAGCAAGCACAGGAAAGTCAGCCGGCCCCTTGGTTGCGCCCGTGTGCGTCCTAGGGTTCCGAGAAATCCATCTTACGAGTTCCAGACTCGGGCTGAATTTCACGACATTTGACGGAGGCAGACGTATGTACGCGGTTATCCGCGCCGGTGGCAAGCAGTACCGGGTGGCGCCCGGAGATGTAATTCGAGTGGAAAAATTCGGCACCGGCACCGACGGACAAGTCGAATTCCCGGTGGTCGCGGTTTCCGGCGAAGAAGGCAAAGTGGGCCTGCAGTCCGACGCCCGCGTGGTCGGCGAGATCGTGGAACAAGGCCGCGGCGCGAAAATTCTAGTTTTTCACTACAAGCGCAAAAAGCAATACAAGAAACTTCGCGGACACCGGCAGGCCTACACCGCGGTGCGCATTTCTGAAATCGCTTTTGACGGGCAGAGCTTCAAGGCTGCTGAATTGCACAAGAAGGAAGCGAAGCCGAAAAAGGTGAAGGCACACGAAGCGCACGAGGCCGAAGAGCACGACACGCCGGCAGCGCACGCGAAAGCCAAAAAACATTCGGCCAAGAAGAAGTCTGCGCCGAAGAAGGCGGCAAAAAAGTCGCATTCAAAGAAGACGTAAACGGTAAGCGATATTCGACGCACGATCTGACTGGCAACTAGCCACTGACAACTGGATTCCTATGGCACATAAAAAAGGGCAAGGCACTTCACGAAACGGCCGCGATTCGAACGCGCAGCGGCTCGGCTTTAAGGCATTCGGCGGGCAACTCGTGCCCGGCGGCACCATCATCGTGCGGCAGCGGGGCACTCGCGTAAAGCCCGGGCTGAACGTCGGCCGCGGCAAAGATGACACGCTCTTTGCCAAAATCACGGGCCGCATCAAGTTCCTGAACAAGGGCTCGATGGGCAAGTTCGTGATGGTCGAGCCGATGGAAATCGAGTAGGCAGTCGAACGTCCATAGCATCGCGGGCGGGGGCGCCCGCGCCACGCAGCCTCGCCTTCGGGACGAGGCTTTTGTTTTTCCTTCGTGTACCTTTGCCTGCCCTGAGCGCAGTCGAAGGGTGTCCTTCGTGGTAAAGCATGTTCATCGATGAAGCCAAAATCCGAGTCTGCGCCGGCGGCGGCGGCGACGGTTGCATGGCCTTCCGGCGCGAGAAGTTCGTCCCGCGCGGCGGGCCCTCCGGCGGAGACGGCGGCAAGGGCGGCGACATCGTCATGGAATCCAGCGAGCGCCACAACACCCTGGTCCATTTCCGTTTCAATCCCGAACACAAGGCCAAGCGCGGACGTCACGGCGAGGGCTCGAACAAAACTGGCCGCGATGGCGGCGACGTAGTTCTGAAAGTTCCGGTCGGAACCATCGTCTACGACGACGAGACCGGAGAAAAAGTTTTCGAGTTTACGCAAGCCGACCAGAGTTTCGTAATCGCTCGCGGCGGGCGCGGCGGACGCGGCAACGCCCGTTTTGCCACATCGGTTCACCAGGCGCCACGCGAGCACGAGGCGGGTCGTCCCGGCGAGGAACATACCTACCGGCTGGAACTGAAGCTGCTTGCCGACGTTGGCCTGGTGGGATATCCCAACGTAGGCAAGTCCACGCTGATCTCGCGCATTTCAGCGGCGCGCCCCAAGATTGCCGACTATCCCTTCACCACGCTCGAGCCCAACCTTGGAGTGGTTGCCGTGGGCGACGCGAAGCATGAAGTCAGTTTTGTAGTCGCTGACATTCCCGGCCTAATCCAAGGCGCGCACACCGGCGCCGGCCTGGGCACGCAGTTTTTGCGCCACATCGAACGCACTCGCCTGCTTGTCCATCTGGTCGACGTCTCCGACTCCAGCGGCCGCCCAGATGTCACTAAGGACTTCGAAGTAATCATGGGCGAACTCGCCAGCTTCGGCGCCCACCTCGATGAGAAGCCGATGATGATGGTGGCGTCGAAAATCGATGTCGTAAACAAAGACAAACTGTCCACCCTGAAAAAGTACTGCAAGAAACACAAGCTGAAGCTATATGCAATCTCCGCAGTAACAGGCAAAGGAATCGACGAGCTGAAGTACGCGCTAGCCGAACAAGTCCAGCAACTCCGCGAGTCCTGCGTGTCATCCTGAGCGAAGCGAAGTACCTATCCTGCCGTCGTCATCCCAGCTCGAAGTCGTCTGAGTTATTACGGACTGATGCTGCCAGCCCGCCGCCAGCAGTGCAAAAGAAAAGGTGGGCCGGGCACCTTTATCGCGCAATGTTGTAACGCGGATTCCACTCCCTCCTCACCCGCGGTTCGAGACGCTGTACAGCCCGGAGATGCTTCGCTCGCCCTTCTTCAGATATTATTTGCTTCGCGAGTCTGCCATGCGAAACACACTGCTCCTGCTCATAATCCTCTCTTGCTTGCTTCGGCCAGCCTGGCCGCAATCCGTGAAGGCCGTCCTCGGTTCGTGGGAGGGCGAGTCCAAGTGCACCGTTCCCAATTCCCCATGCCACGACGAGCAAGTTCTCTATCAGATCGCGCAGGACAAAAAAGACCCATCGCAGTTGAGCGTTGATGGCTACAAAATCATTGATGGAGCACCCGAATTCATGGGCACACTGACGTGTCAGTATCAGCCCAAGTCCGGTGCGTTGAGTTGCACTTCCAGCAGCAAAGAAAAAGATGATTGGGAATTCCGCGTCTTTGGTGAAGCCATGTCCGGAAAGCTGACAATTGATGACGGAAAGACGCTGTATCGCCGCATCACGCTGCGCAAGGTCCAGAAGTGAATTGAAGAGCCCCGATGCCCTGTTTTGATCTTGCTGCCTCGCGGGATGGTCGGCGGTGAGCAGGAGCCCTTGGCGCAACGCTCTCATTAGTTGCACTTGGGGTCGGGGCCATTCAGACTTTGGAATAGGTTCTTTGCCTCAGTCAGGTCGGGATTGAATTCCAGCACGCGCAGGACATAGTCGCGGGCACGATCGACCTGCCCCGCCTCACAAAACGCCCGCGCGATATTCATTCCAATGCTGCTTTGGCCCGGGGCGCGCTGGAATGCACCCTCCCAAAGCCTGACGGCTTCGCGCAAATCTCCATGCCCGGCTTCGATTGCCGCCAGATTCGCCGAGGCCTCGATCAAGTTGGGATCAATGGCGAGAGCTTTCCTATACAACTCACGAGCAAGATCGGTCTCCCCTTTGCTTTGCGCGGAATATCCCATAGCGGAAAGCAGGGCAGGATCATCCGGCGATTTTTTGATCGCCGTCCGAAGCAGGCTTTCTGCTTCTGGCGCAGCGGCGGTCATGCCTTTATTCACTAACGAGTCCCACGCAAGCGCCAGGTCCCGCACGTCGTGATCGGTTTTCGATACAGCAGGGAAGCGAACCAGTCGCGGCAGGTCAGCCCTGAAATTCGCATCTTGCAGAAGCTGAGGAGAAGCCGGGGGGCGGCGCAGAATCCGATGGTCGGTAACGTCGGTATGAGCGACATCGGTGCTCAAGGAAGAGGGCATGTGGCACGAGGCGCAGTCGGGCTGTTCGGGGTGATGTCTGGTTCCAAACTTGGCGCTGTGACACGCCAGACACTTTTGCCGATAATATGAAACCCGCTCCGCAGGCGACGGTTCGGAATGTGGATCGTGGCAAGTGGTGCATGACATGGCGTCGCCGGTTTTCTTCTTACAGGCGCTTTGCGCCAGCGCCTCGACCTGGCTGACCGCTCCAAGACTGCGTTGCGGGTCCGCAAAGACAAAGTAATGGATGTATTCCGACAGTTCTTGGCCCGGCTGGTATTCGTAGAGATGGCGCCCGGGCTGTTCAATCGCCGCCCTGCCCTCGAGGTGGCACTGCATGCAGACCTCGTCGCGCCGGGCCGGATTGAGTTTGGCGGGATTAATGATTGCGCCGCCTTTCGCGTGCGCTTCTCCTGGTCCGTGGCAGCGTTCGCAACCGACGCCGGCCTGGGAGAAAGGTGGGTTTGGGTAACGGTTTTGCGTTCCTTGAATCGGTGGTTGCATGCCGCTGACGTGGCAATGTAGGCAACCGGTGAAGGCCGGCAGATTCAATGGGATCTCGGCTGCGTTGCCGAATCCGGGCGCCATATCCCAGACGTGCCGGTCGGTATACCAGTTCACGGGAGACTCAAAGAGAAAGCCGTCCATAGCGAACAGATAGGTTCGGCCGCGCCGTCCCGAGCCAATGTAATAGAGCAACTGGTGCTTGCTGTGCACGGAGGGATCGTTCGGACGCTCGAAACTCAGCCAGACCTTTCCATCCTCGGCGTAAATGCGATAGTGAACCCCGGACTTCTGGTGCACGAAATCAGCGGGAATAAGTCCGTCGAGCGCGGGCCCGCTGGCCTGCGCCATGGAAGTCTTCTCGTAAGAATTGTAGATAGAGGAATGGCAGCCCGCGCAAGCCTCATTCCCGATATATCCCTTGGACTCGGGGCTGGATTGACTGCCGGGAGCCTTGGCGAATAACGCGATGGCACCCAACAGAAGCGCAAACAATATGCCGAGCGAGTGGTGACTGCAGTTGCCACCACTGGACGATGCGGAATCCGTTTGCTGCGCTTTGCTGCAAAAAAGAGACATAACAGCGGGAGCAGCGAAGGTGGACGCGCGAGCAGGGACAAAGCAAAGCCACCTAGCGCTTCATGTCAGGCTGGGAAGCGCATTCGGAAGTGATGGTTGTTCGGGGGCGAGTAACAGTTTGTAGCAGTGAGTAATAGTTTGTCGTCGCGTGTAACAGTTTGTAATTTCAGAACGGCGACGAGCTAAAGTAAGCAGTCGAAGCGCTGAGCGCGCCTCTGAAGATGCCGGAGGATCTGAATCAGCGTTTGCCCGTCTAGTCACGTCGGATCGGCTCTCAATAAGAACATGGGTTTCGTTGTGGTCTTTTGTTGAAACGAAACTGAGCCAGGATTCACAACCGTCTAGTGCGCGGATCTCCCACCCCTCAACGGCCGCAAGAGATCCGGCTTGTGCGGCAGCGGCCATATTCACCCGTCACCAACCCCCCGTGGAAATGACACAACCTGCGGTGTAAACCGCCTCGGGAGGATGTATGAAAAAGCAAGTGCTTCGAATTGTTGTAAGCGCAATGGCGCTTCTGGCATGCTTGGCTGCCATGGCGCAGGCTCCGTCTGGAAAAATACTGGTGAACGTTCCGTTCGAATTTGTGATTGACAACCACCACATGCAACCCGGACGTTACCTGGTAACGTCAGCGGCCAATGGGTTTCTCCAAATCCACGACACCGAGGCCGCTGGCAACCAAATGTTTCTACAGGTAAACAGCATCTACAGCAATAAGCCCAATGAGGCCAAGTTGGTCTTCCATCGCTACGGCGACACCTACTTCCTGGCCGAAGTCTGGAATGGAAACGGCGCCGTTGGAAGAGAAGTGGTGAAGTCGAAAGCAGAGAAGGAAATTCTCGCGGGACGATTCAACCCATCACGGCCAAAAGCAGAAGTCGCCGTGGTGCGGCCAGAGCAATAACCGGAGCATTTCGGAACGCAAGACTGGGCGCTCGGCAAGGTTCGGTATGGGGCGGGCGCCCTTATTTTTCGGAATGATGTTGCAACCGTGTTCGAAGCCAATCCCGCATTCTGCCTGAAACCACCCGTCATTGAGGCCTCCGCATATCGTCCGCTGTGAAACTGACGGCCTTCGCTTGAGCCTACAGCCGAGGCGGCTGTCCCTACGTGAGCACGCGCTCCTTGCTCATATCTGGCGGGCTGTGAAAAACTAATAGCTACGGCTTTCTTCAATCCTTTCTTTCAATGACAACTATGGCAGTGGCGCGGACCTTATTCGAGAAGATTTGGGATGCACACCTGGTGGCGCAGCCAGCGGGGCGGTCGTCTATTCTTTATATCGATTTGCACCTGGTGCATGAAGTAACTTCGCCGCAGGCTTTCGATGGGCTGCGGGCAGCGGGACGGAAAGTACGGCAACCGGCGCGGACCGTGGCTACCGTCGATCACAACGTTCCTACCGAGCCGCGCGGAACTCCGATTACCGACCTGATCGCGGCCAAGCAGATCGCGGCGTTGCAGTCGAACTGCAAAGAGTTCGGGATCCGGCTGTTTGACATGGATTCGCCGGAGCAAGGGATCGTGCATGTGATTGGTCCGGAACTGGGGTTGACGCAGCCGGGAATGACGATTGTGTGCGGCGACAGCCATACCAGCACGCACGGAGCGTTTGGCGCACTGGCGTTTGGGATCGGCACGTCGGAAGTGGAGCACGTGCTGGCGACGCAGTGTCTGGCGCAGCAGCGGCCGAAGACCATGAAGATCGATGTGCGCGGGCGTTTGGCGGAGGGCGTGACGGCGAAGGACCTGGCGCTGGGGATTATCGGACAGATCGGGACGGATGGCGCAACTGGGCACGTGATCGAATACGCGGGGCCGGCGGTGCGGGCGCTTTCGATGGAGGGGCGCATGACGCTGTGCAATATGAGCATTGAGGCGGGAGCGCGGGCTGGCTTAGTGGCGCCCGATGAAACGACGGTCGCGTATGTGAAAGGAAAACGATTCGCGCCGCGGGATGCGGAGTGGGAGAAGGCAGTCGACTACTGGCGGAGCCTGCCTTCGGATGCGAGCGCGGCCTTCGACGAGGTGGTGGAGATCGATGCGGCACAGCTTTGTCCGTTTGTTACTTGGGGGACGAATCCAGGGATGGTGGCTCCAGTGACGGGGCGCGTGCCGGAGGTAAGGGGATTAGAAGAATCCGACCGGCGGGCGGCTGAGCTTGCGTTGAAGTATATGGGGCTGGAGCCGGGCCGGCGAATTGAAGATATTGGAATTGATCGCGTATTCATTGGATCGTGCACCAATTCGCGACTCGAAGATCTGCGGGCAGCGGCGCGGGTGGCGCGCGGACATCACGTGAACTCGAAAGTGCGGGCGATGGTGGTGCCGGGATCGCAGACAGTGAAGCGGGCGGCAGAGCAAGAAGGGCTGCACCGGATTTTTCAGGATGCAGGATTTGAGTGGCGCGAGTCGGGATGCTCGATGTGCCTGGGAATGAATCCCGACATTTTGCAGCCAGGAGAGCGTTGCGCTTCGACCAGCAATCGCAATTTTGAAGGGCGTCAAGGACGCGGAGGTCGGACGCATCTCGTGAGTCCGATGATGGCGGCGGCGGCGGCGATTGCGGGGCATTTTACGGATATTCGGAATTGGAAGTATCAGTAAGGCAGTGATCAGTGGTCAGTGGTCAGTGGGAGCCGCGATGTTGCACGAATATGACGCTGTTGCGCTTAAGAAAGTGGAACGGCGGTGCCTGTATTGTCTGAGGGAACGATTCTGCATGTGCATGACGCCAACGCTCAGTCCTACATCGTCGAGTTCGTAGACGAGAACGGCAAGACGATCGAAGTATGCGACGTTGTCGGCGACGAGTACCTGGAACTGATCTGGGAGTACAAAGAAATATGAAACCATTCACTGTGCATCGGGGGCGGGTGGCCCCGATGGATCGCGTTAACGTAGATACCGACCAGATTATTCCGAAGCAATTTTTGAAGAGGATCGAGAAGACCGGCTTTGGACAGTTTTTGTTTTACGACTGGCGATTCAGTAGCGACGGGAAGAAAAATCCTGACTTCGTGCTGCACGAACCGCGTTACGACGGCGCGAGCATCCTGGTCGCCGGGAAGAATTTCGGCTGCGGATCGTCGCGGGAGCACGCGGTGTGGGCGCTGGCTGATTTCGGCTTTCGCGCGGTGATTTCTTCTTCGTTCGCGGATATCTTCGCCAATAACAGTTCGAAGAATGGCTTCCTTGCCGTGCCACTGAACGACGATGAAGTTACGCAGTTGATGCAGCGGACGCAGGATATTGACGACTACCAACTTACTGTTGACCTTGAGAAATGCGAAGTGCGGGACGATCAGGGATTCCGCGCGAAATTTCCTGTCGCTGAATTCACACGTCATTGCCTGCTGAACGGACTGGACGACATTGGGCTCACGCTTCAGCATGAGGCGAAGATTACGGCATACGAGGCAAGGCATCCAGCACCCACAACGCTCAGAGCTTGTTAACATCGAAAAGCTTTAACCGCAAACATCGCAGAGAAAGACAGCAAAGTACGCTGAGAAAAGCAAAGCAATTATTGAGGGCTCTCGCGATTTTCTAAAGCGCCAAATTTGCCGTCAAGGACCGGTCAAGGGGCGTAAAGATTTGTAAAACCTTCGCCCCGGCCTTGACCGGCTGCCCGCTGGCAGTTGATGCTGGATATGCGCGGCTTTAGCGTAGCTAACGCATTTTGGTTCCTACCTGGTTTACTCGAGTAGGGAGGCCCCTGGCATAAAATATCTGCCTCCTGGGGCGGAGTTCCGCAACCGAGCCTACAATGTGTACGTCTAATACTCGTGGTTCCTACCGAGCGTGGGCCAAAGAAGCGGCGACGGACTAACCTTTGAATATGATTGATAATTCCAGCACTACATTGCGCGTGAGGATGGTTCGTTCTTCACACGCCATCGCGCTTTTCGTTATTGCCGCAGTATGCGCATCTTTCATTGGCTGCACCAGCACCGACGCTAAGCAGCAGAGGGCGCAGGCTGCGGCGCCGCGCGCGGTTTCTGTGGCCATTGCGCAGGTGCAACGGCAGGACGTGCCGGTGTACCTGTCGGGCCTGGGATCGGTCACCGCATTCAATACCGCCAACATCAAGAGCCGCGTCGACGGGCAGATCATGAAGGTGAACTTCCGCGAGGGGCAGAACGTCAAGAAGGGAGATCTGCTGATCGAGATTGACGCTCGACCTTTTCAGGCTCAATTGGATCAGATGCAGGCACAGTTGTTCCGCGACCAGGCACAACTGCGCGACGCCCAGCTTAATTTGCAACGTTATACGGCGCTGATTCCCTCGGGCAGTATCGCACAGCAGCAGGTCGACACCCAGAAAGCGCTGACAGATCAGCTCGAAGGCACAGTTCGCACCGATCAGGCGCAGATCGAGAACGCCAAACTGCAGATCGTTTATTGCCACATCACGGCGCCGTTCGACGGCCGCGTTGGGTTGAGACAGGTCGATCCGGGCAATATCGTGCACGCCGCAGACGCGAATCCCATGCTTATTCTGACGCAGTTGCAACCGATAGCCGTGATCTTCACGCTGACTGAGGACGTTCTACCAACCGTGTCGCAGCACATGAGTCGGGGAACGCTCGAAGTGGATGCGTTCAACCGCGATGATCAAACCAAGCTGGCTACCGGCAAATTGCTGACGATCGACAATCAGATCGATCCGACGACCGGCACGGCAAAACTTAAGGCTGTCTTCGACAACAAAGACAACGTGCTCTGGCCCAACCAGTTTGTGAACGCGGACCTGCTGCTGGAGACGCGGAAGAACAGCACCGTAGTTCCGACGGCTGCGATTCTGCGTGGTCCGCAGGGAACGTTTGTGTATGCGGTAAATCCTGACAAGACGGTGCAGGATCGCCAGGTAACCGTTTCGCTGACGCAAGGGGATACGACGGTTATAACCGCCGGACTCAATCCCGGCGACACCGTGGTGACCGATGGCCAGGACAAACTGCAAAGAGGCAGCCGAGTTGAACCGCGCGCGGTGAATCCGAGCGGCGGGCGCCGTTCGTCACCGGCCAATGGCGAGGCAAGCACAGATTCAAGTACTGCGGGTTCATGAGTCCTTCACGCTTATTCATTCTCCGCCCGGTTGCGACCACGCTGCTGATGGTGGGCGTGCTGCTTGTGGGCTGGGTTGCGTTCATGCAATTGCCAGTCTCGGCGCTGCCGGAGGTCGACTACCCAACCATTCAGGTAGTGACGTTTTATCCGGGAGCCGATCCGGATGTAATGGCTTCTTCCGTGACGTCGCCGCTGGAGCGGCAATTTGGCCAAGTCCCCGGCCTCAGCCAGATGACGTCGACGAGTTCGTTTGGCAGTTCGGTGATCACGCTGCAATTCGGGCTCGACCAGAATATTGACGTGGAAGAACAGCAGGTACAGGCTGCAATTAATTCGGGCTCGACGTATCTGCCGGCGGACTTGCCCAATCCGCCGATCTATAACAAGGTCAATCCTGCGGACGCGCCAATTCTGACATTGGCGTTGACTTCCGATTCCCTGCCGTTGTCGAAGGTGGAAGATCTTGCCGACACTTCTTTGGCGCAGAAGATCTCGCAGCTGCCCGGCGTGGGCCTGGTTTCAATCAGCGGCGGTCAGAAGCCGGCGGTGCGGATTCAGGCGAACCCAAGTGCACTGGCGTCCTACGGATTGAGTCTCGAAGATTTGCGCGCGGCCTTAGCGCAGGCGAATGTGGATCAGGCCAAGGGCGTGATCGATGGCGCGCGGCAGTCCTATACGATCGGGGCCAACGATCAGCTTTTTTCCAGCGATCAGTACAAGCCCATCGTGATCGCTTATCGCAATGGTTCTCCGGTGCGGCTAAGCGATGTGGCGAACGTCATCGATGGAACCGAGAACGATCAGCTCGCCGCGTGGATGAATCTGACTCCAGCCGTGATCGTCAACATCCAACGCCAGCCCGGAGCCAACATCATCAGCGTGGTGGATCGGATCAAAAAGCTTTTGCCCCAACTGCAGGCTTCGCTGCCAATGGCAGTGAAGGTGCAGATTCTGACCGATCGGACTACCACCATCCGCGCTTCCGTCAAAGACGTGGAATTTGAATTGATGCTGGCGATCGCCTTGGTGGTACTGGTGGTATTCCTGTTCCTGAGGAACCTAGCCGCAACGGTGATTCCCAGCGTCGCGGTGCCGCTGTCGCTGATCGGAACGTTCGGCGTGATGTACCTGCTGGGCTATAGCCTCAATAATCTGACGCTGATGGCGCTGACTATTTCCACCGGCTTCGTAGTGGATGACGCCATCGTCATGATCGAGAACATCGATCGCTTTCTGGAGGCCGGAGACTCCCCGCTGGACGCCGCGTTGAAGGGAGCAGGGCAGATTGGGTTCACGATTGTTTCGCTGACCGTTTCGCTGATCGCGGTGCTGATTCCACTGCTGTTCATGGGAGACATTGTAGGGCGCCTGTTCCGCGAGTTTGCGATCACGCTGGCTGTGACGATTCTGGTTTCGGCGGCGGTGTCACTGACACTGACTCCGATGATGTGCGCCAAGCTATTGAAGCATCACAAGGCAGGCGAGCAAGGGCGTTTCTATGAAGTGACCGAGGACTATTACAACCGGATCATCGCGTTTTACGGGCGCACCGTGAAATGGGTGCTAAAGCATCAGACCGCGACGCTGCTGGTAACGTTCGGAACCTTGGTACTGACGCTCTTCTTATACGTGATCGTACCCAAAGGATTTTTCCCG
>Ga0307474_10002449_pt1 | contig 13362 bp, 12 predicted proteins | sample atmos_gasesECM1C_2_FD_203312 | JGI IMG/M metagenome (GOLD analysis project Ga0307474, IMG submission 203312) | Hardwood forest soil microbial communities from Morgan-Monroe State Forest, Indiana, United States - atmos_gasesECM1C_05 | ecosystem: Environmental > Terrestrial > Soil > Temperate... | reverse complement strand
TGTGGAGGACTTCCTCACCTCGCCGCGCTTTCGGCAGGCGTAGCGTGCAAACGATGCTTCTTCGATCCGGCCATGAACTCCGGCCTCTTCGAAGGCCTCAAGCGCTGCCGCCTGAGCGTGGGTGAGCCCCGGCTCGGCGCTGCCTTTCGGAAAAGTCCAGCGGCCACTGCCCCGAGTCCGCACCAGCAGAAACTCGATCTCGTCGTTGCGCAGGCGGTAACAAACTGCCGCTACCTGTTCACACTCGCGAAGCTTATGCAGGTGTGCCAGTCGAACGAACCGGGTTGAAAGATGATTTGTTCGAACCAGTGACTCGACAATGGTCAAACTTGAGCCTCGAACCTTTCCGGTATTAGCCCTCATCGCATCAGAGTGCATGAAATCATCTATATCTGCCTAGAGCACAGCTTGGTTCTCCAACAGATAGAACCCTCCTGCACTCTCTGAAAGAGGCGCCCGAATCCTTCTACATACTTGCGCCTCGCGACTCGGTGCAGACAGAATTTGTACTCTAGGGCGCAATCCGCTGCCGGGAGAGATTCTTGGAGACCATGCACTGTCTTCGCTGTAATCGAGCAATCGAGCCCGGAGACAAATCGGTTGCTCTGTACATGTTCGCGCAAACTGTGGGAATTAAGCCGCGGCAAAAATCGACCGCTCACCGAATTTCTTTCTGCCCACAATGCTCAGTCTCCCTGGCCATGGGCCCACCGCCTGAAGGCGCTCTCAACATGGCGGCGTGGGATATGATCCGCGACCTGGTTGGCTCAGATCCAGCGTTGAATCAGGCTGCATGGGAAAAGCTGAGCGGAGTTCTGGAATTGCTGCCCGCGACCGGCACCGACGGCCAAACTCGCCCTACCCAGGCTGCAGGATATTTCGAGTTTTAACCAAGTCCCTGACACAACGAATCGCAGAGCACTGTATTTGCAATTCTCGCCCTGGCTCGCCTTTTCCCGCCACTGCGGTCTAAACGACTAGCGCGAGCAGGGAACTTCGCATGACCCCGCTGCGTATTAATAGTCAGATCGTTGGGCGGGATTGAGACCCCTCGCCTGAACGTTGTCCGGGAACCCCCACCAATTCCCCGGAGGTGGTGGGGGTTGCAACTCATGCGAATACTTCTCGACATCGTGCGGCAGTCATTGTCCACTCTTTGGGCACACAAGCTGCGCTCGTTCCTCACTATGTTCGGCATCGCCTGGGGCGTCGGCTCCCTGCTGCTGCTGGTGGGGCTGGGAGAAGGTTTTCGCAGCGGTCAGGACAAGAACCTCGCCCAGCTGGGACAAGAAATTATGTTTGTTTTCCCGGGCCGCATCCCCGCTGTAGCCGGCAGTTACCAGTCCGGACAGCCCTACTACTTAACCTATGGCGACTACTTCGCCATCCGCGACCACTCCCGATTTCTGCGCGCGGTCTCTCCGGTGCTTGAGCGTGAGGACATCCGCGCCGTTAGCGACTACGGCTCGACCAACGGCCAGGTATTCGGCGTTGCCCCCGAGTACAACCAGATTCGCAATACTCCGATTGAACCTGGTCGTTGGTTTAATGACGACGACAACTCACAGCATCGCCGCGTAGCCGTTGTGGGATGGGAGCTGCTGAAGAATATGTTTCCCGGGCAGCCGGCCGTGGGGAGCACCATTCTGCTCAACGATATGGACTTCAAAGTAATCGGCGTCATCCCCAAGATCGGCAAAGAGGGGGAAAACGGTACAAATCACCGTATCTTTGTGCCCTTCGAAACCATGCGCAACCTCTTCCCGCTGAAAGCGCAGAACTCGGAAAACGCGATTTCGTTTCTCAACTACCGGCCAATCAGGAAAGAGCTGCACCTCGAAGCTAAGAAGGAAGTCCACGCCATCGTCGCGCAGCGCCATGGATTCGACCCTAAGGTCGACGATGCTTTCATGGATTGGGACACCATCGACGAATCGATCCGTGTAGCTAAGATTTTTGACGCGATGGATTGGTTTCTCGGCGTGGTTGGAGTGGTTACGCTGGCACTCGGCGCCATCGGCGTTATCAATATTATGCTGGTATCGGTAACCGAACGCACTCGGGAGATAGGCCTGCGCAAGGCTTTAGGCGCTACGCATCGCAACATCATGACGCAGTTCTTCATTGAAGGCGCATTCCTTACCGCGTTCAGTGGCGGCATTGGCCTCGCGATCTGCACGGCTTTCGTAACCCTGCTGGCGCAGCTGCCCGCGCCGGAAGGATTCGATACACCCCGCATCGTACCGGCGTCTGCCGTGGTGGCGATCGTTTCGCTGTCCATGGCAGGGATCGTCGCCGGTCTTTATCCGGCGCGCAAGGCTGCGCTGCTTCCCCCCGTGGAAGCGCTGCGGCAGGAATAGGAAAAAATGCAGAAGTGAAAATTCAATACGCAGAAGTATCGACAAACGCTCTATCACGTCTGCATTCTGACTTCTGAGTTCTGATTCTATTGGAGTAATTATGTTCGGCGATCTTGGCAGGCAAGCTTACGGTGCGCTAAAACACAACCGCCGCCGCTCCGTTCTCACCATGCTTGGCATGGCGTGGGGCATCGCCACGGTCGTCCTGCTACTGGCTTACGGAGCCGGCTTTCAGAACGCCTTGATGATCGCCTTTCGTACCTTCGGAGGCAACCTCGTCGGCATTTTCCCAGGACGCACATCGTTGCAAGCCGGCGGAACAAAAGCAGGAGTGCAGGTTCGCCTCAACCGCGACGATTTGGACTACCTCCGAGCCGAGTGCGCCATGCTCACCCGCATTTCCCCTGAGGTCGACAAGCAAAGCCTGGTTTCGTTCGGCACTCGCAGCGGCAGCTACGGAATTCACGGAGTCTACTCGAGCTACGAGAAAATTCGCGCTCTAGACGTGGGCGAAGGGGCATTTTTCGGCGAGCAGGACGACTTCACTCACACTCGCGTCGCCGTTATTGGTTCCACGGTAAAGAAGAAGCTCTTTTCAGGTCAGAACGCGCTCGGAGAAAGCGTTCGCATCGATGGCATCTCCTACAAAGTGATCGCCGTCCTGCGCCATACGATTTCCAACGGCGACGAGGACATGAATTCTCTCGTGTATGTACCTTATAGCGCGATGAGCGACCTCAAGAACAATTATTATCTCGACGGCGTTTTCATGGATTATGAGGGCGACCACAGCAAAGTGGTTGATGCTGTGCGTCATTCCATGGCTTTTCACCATAACTTTAATCCCAAGGACAATCGCGCAATTTTCGTCTTCGACGCAGTGAAGGACCTCGCCGATCTCACTGTCATCACGGTTGGCATCAAGCTTCTGCTGGGCTTCATTGGGCTTTTGACACTCGGCATCGGCGGAGTCGGCCTCATGAACATCATGCTTGTCTCGGTCACGCAACGGACGCGCGAAATTGGTGTCGAGAAAGCTCTGGGCGCACACCGCTGGCACATTCTGTTTCAGTTTCTTGCTGAAGCTCTGGCCATTACGGCACTGGGCGGTCTTTTTGGCGTGGTGTTGGCCTATGTAATCTCATTGTCGGTTGGGTCACTCACTCTGTGGAGCGCCTTCATCGATGATGCCAACGAAGGCGACATTCACCTCTACATCGATTTCGCGACTCTGATCTGGTCGACGGCGATTCTCAGCTTCGTTGGTATCATCAGCGGCATGTTGCCGGCGATCAAAGCTGCGCGTCTCAATCCGATTGAAGCATTGCGATATGAGTAATTCCTTTCAAAAGAGGCGCCGATATTATTTAAAGAATGTCATTCTGAGCGAAGTTGCTGGTTCACGAAGCGAAGCAACAACGGAGTCGAAGGATCACTCGCAAATTCGATGGCGCTCGAGGTCGAGCGACGAATTCATGCCTCGACTCGCCTCTTAATTTAATTGGCATGGATCACCGCTGACCACTTTACAATCCTTTGGTGCCCGAAACCGCCGCCACGCGCCTCGATCGAGTCCTCGCGCAACTTCGACTCTACGAGCATCCTTTACTTGACTTTTCCGCCCGTGCAAAAAACGAAGGCGTGGAAGTTGTCATTCAGCTCAAAGATAAGTCCATCCCGGTTCACACCTATTACTTCGATCTTCATCCCCGCGATCTCGACCACCCACAGTTCGAATGGAGCTTCCAGCGACAACTCTACGACGCGTTGCACGACTACTTCGTCGAAATGTTTATCCGCACTCCGCAAGACCGTGCCGAGCGCCGCCAGAAGGAATCGTGAACTCGCCTCGCCACAAGATCGAAGAGGAAATCCGCGAACGCGGCCCAATTCCCTTCTCGCGCTACATGGAACTCTGTCTTTACGACCCCGAACACGGCTACTATTCACGCAAGGCCGAGCAGTTCGGCAAGGCTGGCGACTTCTACACGTCGAGTGACGTCCATGCTGTCTTTGGTCGCCTTCTTGCCCGGCAGTTCAACGAAATGTGGCGCACTCTCGATTCGCCCAGTCAAATCGAACTAGTCGAACTCGGCCCCGGTCGCGGCCTGTTCGCGCAAGACGCATTGGGATGGTCAGAGAAGAAGTTTCCAGATTTCTTCGGCGCGCTTCGTTACGTCTTGGTGGAAAGCTCGTCAACCCTGCGGCATCGAATCGAACAAACTCTGCGCGGTCACCTCGAATCAGGAAAAGCAGAGCTTACCGACATCTATCTTCCAGGCGATCCGGCGGTCTCAAGCATTATTTTCGCTAACGAATTCTTTGATGCACTACCCGTCGAAATCGTTAGCCCAAAAGGCTCTTTGCGTATCGCCACCCACGAAGGCCGATTTGTCGAAACCTGGGCACCATCTTCCTCTGAAGAACTCGAATTCCTCGACCGCTATTCAATCCATCCCGAACACGACGAGCGCGTCGAAGCACCTCTCGCTGCCCAACAATTCATGGAGAAGATTGCTGCCAACCTCCATCTTGGATTCATTCTCGCAATCGACTACGGCTATACCCGAGAGGAGCAACTCGCCGGACGCCATCGCGGGACCGTAAAAGCAATTCGCCAGCACTCGATTAGCGGCAATCCTTACGAAGCTCCAGGCGAGCAGGACATTACCGCCGACGTAAATTTCACGGCGCTGGCGGCGGCGGCCGAAAAACTCGGCATGCAAACTAATAAGCTTGTCACGCAATCGCAATTTTTGATGGGCATCGGCGAAGCCAACCAGTTCGCGGATGCTTTCGAGGAATGTCGCCTGCCGCAGGAGCGCGCTAAAGTCGCGCTGCAACTCAAACACCTCGTCACGCCCGCGGGCATGGGCGAAAGCTTTCACGCGATGATAGCAAGCAAGGGGATCGAGCAGAAAAGAGTAGAAGGTTTATCCGGTTTAAACTTCGGGCGCATGCCGCGCTGAACGCCGCCCGTCAGACCTTAACTTTCGCAGGCTTATGTGTCGCAGTGGGAATGGCAGGGTTACCTTCCTCTGTTGCGACCTCGGGGTACTCATACACCCCTCGTCCCGATTTCCTTCCCAGCCGTCCGGCCTTCACGTACTGCACCAGCAGTGGCGCTGGACGATATTTCTCCCCCAGCGCTTTGTGGAGATACTCGAGGATGTTCAGCCGCGTATCGAGGCCGACCAGGTCAACCAGTTCGAACGGCCCCATCGGATGATTCAATCCCAGCTTCAAGGCTTTGTCGATGTCCGCTGCCGAGGCAATTCCCTCCTGCAGCATGTAGAACGCTTCGTTGCCGATCATGGCATTGATGCGGCTGGTGATGAATCCCGGCGCTTCCTTGATCACCACAACTTCCTTCTTCATTCGCTTGCCAACTTCAACAGCGGTCACAAGCGTATCGTCGTCGGTCTCGAGCGCGCGTACTACCTCGAGCAACTTCATCTTGTGCACGGGATTAAAGAAATGCATCCCTACACACTTCTTTGCGCGATAGGTTACGCTAGCAATTTCCGTGATGCTTAACGACGAGGTATTAGACGCCAAAATAGTTGTGGGGCGGCAGATTTTATCGAGCAGAGTGAAAATCTCGATTTTCGACTCCATCTCCTCCGGCACGACCTCGATCACCAGATCGGCCTCGCGCGCGGCCTCTTCCACCGATCCCGCATATTCCAATCGGCGCAAGGCCGCATCCGCATCGGGCGCGGCAACCTTGCCTAGCTCCACCGCCTTGTCGAGATTCGCGCGGATTTCGCTCTCTGCCCGGCGCAGCGCGGCCGGCAGCAAATCTTCAAGAATGGTGCGATAGCCACCCACGGCCGCTGCGTGCGCGATGCCTCGGCCCATAATTCCGGCGCCGATCACCGCAACGGTGTTAACCTGCGACACTATTTGCCGTCCTTTTCCAGATCGGCGATTGCGCTGTTGAGCGCTCCGCCAGCGGATCGCAAAGAATCTGCCAGCCGCTTGCGCTCTTCTGCATTCATGGCCGGAATCGAAATGCAGATGCGGCGCAACGTAGTCGTAATGTCTTCTACATAGTTCATCGAACGGATCAGCTCACCAGATGCTGGCATGAAGGCTCCTGTTTTATTACCCTAATCTGAAGATGGCTGGCACGCTCCACTAGCAAGTGTCGCGAGCCGAACTACTATTCTGGACGTCCCGGCGAATTTAGTAAAGGCAGACTCCTGCGCCGCATTGGATCAAAACTGCCAGATAGGCGAATCGTGGATTTAAGAAATGGTATGACCACGAACGACATATAATCTCTATCAATTCTTTTAATGGGCCTTGTCGCGCGACGGGGAATCTAAGGACCATATGGCAGATAAGCCTTTGAAGCGCTATATTTTTGCGAGCGATTTTGATCAGACGCTAACCTTCAACGACTCCGGCTATGTGCTGGCCGAACTGGTCGGCATTCCTACCGCGGAGTTCGAACGCAAGGCCAAAGGCATGGCGAAGATCAACCTGGTGCAGCAGGGAGCGGAGCTCGCTTACCTTCTGCTCCACGATCCCGAATTCAAGGCGAAAGTGCGAAAAGAACATCTGCACGAGGTTGGCAAGCGCATTCGTCTCAAGGGAGACATCAAGCTGCTGTATCAGATTCTTGCCACCGGCATTGACGGACACTTCTTCGATTTTTATGTTCTATCCGCCGCTCCTGTAGAAGTGATCCATTCCGCTCTCGAAGGCATCGTTCCGCAAGACCACATTTTCGGAACCGAGTTCCGTTACGAGCCTTCCGGCGAGATCGACTCCATCATTCGCGCTACCGCAGGCTACGGAAAAGTTGCCGTGCTCAATCAATTGCTGGCCCAGCACGTCGTCGGGCCCGATCATGTCATCTACTCCGGCGACGGCAGTTCCGACATTCACGTTATGTTGCAAATCAACGCCCGCGACGGCCTGACTATTGCGGTATCGGAATCGCCCAACGTTTCACAAATCGCCAAGCGCACCGTGCTCAGCAGCAGCGCTCTGGCAGTGCTGGCGCCCATTCTCGAAGAAATTGGGGGATGGGAACGTGCCCAGATTCGCAGCTTTTTCGAAGCTCACGGCATGCTGATTCAGGAATGGGAGCGCGTTCGCACCGACTGGCTGACTGTGCGTCCTGCCATCACTGAGGATTCGGAACCCATAGGTGTGGCGTGATCCTGGTACTTTTGTCCCCGCACAATTAGTGGTATATGCTTCGCCATAAAATCCTGATTCCGCTCTCTCATCAACATCAACATGCATTGGCCCTGTGCGTGCGAATCGATCGCGCGCAACCCATTCCCACTGCAGATCTCGATGCGTGGCAGGCGGAAATCGAGCAGCACTTCGCACAGGAAATCAAAATCCATTTCTCCGCTGAAGAATGTGTTTTGTTTCCGGCAGCCCGGCGGTTTCCGGAATTGATTTCGCTGATAGACGAACTAATCTCCGATCACGCTGCGCTGCGTCAATCGTTCTTGCGCGCAGAAAACCGAAGCATGACAGTCGAAAGTCTGACGATTTTCGCGCAAGATCTTTCCGCTCACGTACGGAAAGAAGAACGCCAACTCTTCGAGCGTATGCAAGAATTGATGACTCCGGAGGAAATGGAGACACTCGGCGCCAGGCTGCAGGCAGCTCTCAAAGATGCGACGCACTCCTGCTCGCTACCGAATAAGGCAACCAGCTTGAAATCCAGGAAATAACGTGGGGATAGCCTCGCTCAGCTTTCCAGCCGAAAGCGCGTCTCCGCCAGTGCATAAAGTTTTCGCCAGACCAGCCGGTTAATCGTTACAACCGTCGCCGCCATCATCATGGTGGCGGCCAGCAACAAGTCGAAGTTGCCGCTGTCAGTCGCCTGACTGATGATCGAGCCCAAACCCGTCGTAGTGTAGATGCGCCCCTTGAAATGAAAATATTCAGCTACGATGCTGGCGTTCCACGCCCCACCGGATGCCGTGACTAGCCCTGTCACGAGATAAGGGAAAATTCCCGGAAGAATTAACTTCTTCCAGCGTTCGATGCCACGCATGTGAAACACGGAACAACATTCCTTCAAATCAGTTGGAATTGCCATTGCGCCGGCAATCACATTGAACAACACATACCACTGCGTGCCCAACAGTAAAACGACAATTGACGCTACCCCCAATCCTCCACCGACTCGAATGAGCGCCAGCAGGATCACCGGCAACAACGCCGTCGCTGGAACCGACGCTGCGATCTGCGCCAGCGGCTGAGCGATCCGCGCCAGTCGAGGATTGAATCCAATCCACACTCCCACCGGAATCGTCCACAGCGCGCCAATCAGCAGCGCCAGATTGACTCGCAAAAACGTTGCGCCCAGGCCCATTGCCGCCTCATGCAGCTCAGCTCTCTGCAGTCCGCTGAGAATAATTGCGACGCGCACTACGGCATAGCCAATGCCGGTCAGCGACAGCACCAGAAGCGCCCGCAACAACCACTCGCGCCACGCAGCTGGTGGTTCGTCCGTGGCCTGTTTGGTATGTTTCCTCGCAAAATGCAGAAGAAGCTGCTCTTCCAGCGACCGCAGAGCCTTTTGGCGAATGCCGGCAAGCTTGCTGGAATGTCGAAAGAGGTTGAGCACCCACGACCGCGGAGTGTCAGTGCTTTCCACCTGTTCAACCTTGAATTTCTCAGCCCACGCGATCACCGGCCGCCAAACAAACTGATCGAGCATCACAATCACCAGGACCATGGTCGCTACGCCCCAGAAAATGGACGTCATGTCACCCGCGCTCGCTGCAGTCTGCAAATACGATCCCAGGCCGGGCAGACGAAAATCGCGCGGCCCGAGCACGAACATTTCGCAGACCATCAGTGCGAACCATCCTCCAGCGACGGACATCATCGAATTCCAGACCAATCCAATCGCTGAGAATGGCAACTCCATCTGGATGAAACGTTGCCACCAGCTGAACCGATAAATCGTTGCCGCCTCGCGCATGTCGGTGGGAATGCTCTTCAGCGATGCATAAAAACTGAAGGCCATGTTCCAAACCTGGCCCGTGAAGATCAGAAGAATTGCGCCCAGTTCCACTCCAAGCTGCCGCCCGGGAAAAAGCGCAACCATGGCCAGCATTACTCCGGGAAGAAAACTGAGAACAGGAATCGACTGCAGCACATCCAGCAACGGGATCATGAACCGCTCTGCGCGCGGGTTGTAGGCCGCGACATATCCATATACGAGGGTGAACGCAAGGCTCAGCCCGTAAGCAATCGTGATGCGCAACAACGAATAGCCCGCATACGCCGGCAGCATCCACAGGCTGCGCGAAATTTCCACCGAAGGTCTGAAAGGGCCGAACCATGAGCGACCCACGGTCACGACTCCGTAAAAAAGTGCAATCCCCGCCGCGAACATGATCACATCCGGCAAGTGCGAAACTTCAAGGCTTGGCAATTGCGACCACAGTCGATAGGCCGAAAATCCGCGAAAGCTCATGCTCTTTTTCATGGGTTCGCTGCTTCCATCGACCGCCGTTCGCTCAGGCTTTCGGCGCAGGAGTTGAATCGTGGGTCTCCATCGAATTCGTCGGCGTTGTTGGTTCTGGTTGAGTCGGTTCGGCCCGCGCCACTTCGGTTTGCGTCAGTCGTCCACTTTCACGGTCATAATCGAAAATCTCCGCGTAGCGCCCCCAATTCGTCGCCGTATCAAACTGCCGCTGTACTTCGTCTTCGGAAAAATGCTCATCGAGAATATCGTGAAAAAATTCGTCGTTAATAGAGTGGTCCGACTTGCGCTTGAGAATGCTGTCAATCTGCCTCAGGATAGTGACATGCTCCAGCGCTGCTTCGCGGAACAGAACTTTGCGCCTCTGAATATCGGCGTCGGCGAACTGCACTCCTTGCCTGGAGAGTTGAACGTCCCCCTCCTTCAACCGGGCAAAACCGAGCAACTGGCAGGCTTCCAGGATCGGAAGCAGGTCTTCGACGTCCATCACCAATTCCTCGCTCAGGCGAAAAAGGTCTTCGCGTCCACCGCGATCGTGCAGCAGTTCGAGCAAGCCGGCGATTCCACCCACGCGCGCATGGGGAAGAATCTGATACTTATTCGTACGTATTTGAGCGCCAGCTTTCAGGCCTCCGGGCGGCACAACGATTTCCCCTGTGCTCTCCGGATCGGGAAGCGCATGCTCCACGTCCGGCTCCGTCATCACTTTGTAGATGTAATCCACCAGTTCCACAAAGCGTGCGGACTTGCGGTCGCGTGGCTGTGAAAGACGCACATTAAAATCCGATCGGATGCGCGCCGGGTTTCTGCCCAGCACCACGATGCGATCCGCCAGCATCACCGCTTCCTCAATGTTGTGCGTCACAATAAAGATGGCGCTGGTGGTCATCTTTTTGTTGAGCCAGAGCTCCAACAACTCACCACGCAAGTTTTCCGCCGTCAGGACATCGAGCGCGGAAAACGGTTCGTCCATAAATAACACTTCCGGTTCCACCACTAGCGCTCGCGCGAAGCCCACGCGCTGCTTCATGCCGCCCGAGAGCTCTTTTGGATATGCGGTTTCGAATCCGTCAAGACCCACCGTATCGAGTGTGCGCAGAGCCCGTTTTCGGCGTTCCACCGCTCCCACGCCGCGTGCCTCCAGAGGAGCCTCAACGTTTTCCAAAACCGTGAGCCAGGGGAAGAGCGCGAAACTTTGGAAGACGATCGCCACATTGGGCGATACCGCGCTAAGCGGCTTGCCATGCCAGAACAGTGCTCCTGAGGAAGGTTGCGCAAGACCGCTGAGAATGCGCAGCAGCGTCGACTTGCCGCATCCCGAAGCTCCCAGCAGCGCGATAATTTTCCCCGGCTCGATGAAGAAATCGGTTAGCCCCACCACCTGAATTCTTGTTCCATCGGGCTGAGGATAGGACTTCTCGATCGCGCGCGCTTCGATGATGGGTGCACTTGCCAAGAAAACTCTCCGTAACTTCTATACACGATTTGCCCTGAGGCGCAAAGCCTGCGCTTCGTTAACACACCATTCACAATGGCTTTCAGGTGGATTAAGCCGCGAAATTGTCATCCGGCCGTACCGGAAACGGGTGGGGCAGACGGTCGGTCACCTCCGCAAGGTGGGCCAGTCTGGCAGCTATCTCGGGTGTAAATTGGCCAGGAGCTAATCGCCACTTCCAATTCCCGCCATGCACGCTCGGTGTATTCATGCGTGCCTCGCTACCCAAACCCAACACATCCTGTAAAGGGATGAGGGCAAGGTCCGCGACCGCGCTTTGCGCCGCACGAATGAACGCCCAATGAATGCCATCTTCACAGCGGCCAAGATAGGCCTCGGCGTTCCGGCGTTCGTGATCCGCCGCTCCCGAGCGGAACCAGCCAACCGTCGTGTCGTTGTCGTGCGTTCCCGTATAAATCACTTTGCCCGCAGCGCGATGCGGCAAATACATGTGCGCCCCTTCGTCGTTGAAACCAAACTGCAGCACCGACATGCCCGGAATCTGCAACCGCTCCCGCAACGCGTGCACTTCGGGCGTGATGAAGCCCAGGTCCTCCGCGAAGAAGGGCAAGCCTCCGAGAGCATCGCGCAGCTTGTGGAACAGTTCGTCCCGCGGACCATCCACCCAGTGGCCATTCATCGCAGTTGGATCGCCCGCGGGTATCTCCCAGAACTGGTCAAAACCGCGAAAGTGATCAAGGCGAATGTAGTCGCAATTCTGCGTCGCCCATCGCAAGCGTTGGATCCACCATTCATAACCGCACTCTTTCATCACATCCCAGCGATAAAGAGGGTTTCCCCAGCGCTGCCCCGTCTTGCTGAAGAAATCAGGCGGAACGCCGGAGACCACATCGGGATCCAGATCCTCATTCAGGCGAAACAATTCGCGGTGCATCCAGACGTCGGCGCTATCGTAGTTCACAAAGATAGCCACGTCGCCAACAACGCGGATCGCACGCTCGGAACAATAGCGCCGCAGGGCCTGCCACTGCTCATAGAAGGCAAATTGCAAAGCACTGCGTATCTTCAAGTCGACAGCCAATTCCTTCCGAGCCCGCTGCAGCGCCCCAACTTCACGGCGCGCCAATTGCGCCGGCCAGCGGTTCCAGCTCGTCAACTTCTGTTGGGCGCGCAGCGCGTCGAATAGGACGAAATCATCGAGCCACCACGCATTCTCAAAGCAGAAACGCTCAAAGCGTTCCCGCGCGCCATTCGCGGCGGAAGTCACAAACTTGCGTCCCGCCTCAAACAGTAGCGGCATCTTGGTTGAAAAAACGTGATCGTACTCTACTGCGTCGCAGGTCGAGGAGAGGTGAGACAGTTTGTCGGGATCGATCCATCCATGATTAGCCAGGCGTTCCAGACTGATCAGAAGCGGGTTGCCGGCGAACGCCGAGATCGAGGAGTAAGGCGAATTTCCGTAGCCCAATGGGCCAAGCGGCAAAACCTGCCACAGTCCCTGACGCGCCGACGCGAGAGTGTCGATAAACGAATACGCCGCCGGACCAAAATCACCGATTCCGCCGCGCGAAGGCAACGACGTGGGATGTAACAAAATGCCTGCGGCGCGCGGAAAAGGCATGCAACTCGGTAGGTGCTTTCAATTACTGGTTCGAGAAATCTGTTTTCATAAACAATACGTACAGGTTGGCTGCTCCAACCGATGGACGTCGGCTAGATTCCGGGCTCGCTGCTCGTACGCGTTAGTGCCTTCAATTCGTCCTGGTTGATCTTGATTTTCCCAGCCTTCTCCATTTGATCGCGTAGGTTCGTCACAAAGAGCCCGAGCAACTCCTGCTGCTTGCCTTGCAGCAGCGTGTCCCGGATCTGGTCGCGTTTGGCGGCGAAGTCGGCATCCGACGGGGCCTGCAACTCAAGCATCGAAATTACAACTCCGTTCGCTCCGCTATTGATGGGACCGCTGATGTCGCCCGGCTTCATGCTGAAAGCAACCGAAGCTTGTCCCGTCATGGAGCCGATGTCGGGAACCTGGCCATCGGGCAACACAAAGTCGCTGGTCTTAACCACCGCGCCCA
>Ga0307474_10002446_pt1 | contig 13371 bp, 7 predicted proteins | sample atmos_gasesECM1C_2_FD_203312 | JGI IMG/M metagenome (GOLD analysis project Ga0307474, IMG submission 203312) | Hardwood forest soil microbial communities from Morgan-Monroe State Forest, Indiana, United States - atmos_gasesECM1C_05 | ecosystem: Environmental > Terrestrial > Soil > Temperate... | reverse complement strand
TCATCGTTCAAGTCCTCGCCGCCCGCTTCGAGAACAATGTTCATCAGATCGTCCTCTTTCGCAGCAGTCTTTGGAATGATGATGTCGCCCTTTTTATGGAACATCCAGGAGACGGCGCCAGCCTCCGCCATATTGCCGCCGTTCTTGCCAAAGCAATGGCGGATTTCGCTGACAGTGCGGTTGCGGTTGTCGGTGTTAATGTCGAGCAGAATGGCCACCCCACCCGGGCCGTAGCCTTCAAGAGAGAATTCCTCGTAGGTTGCGCCTGGCAATTCGCCCGTGCCGCGCTGGATGGCCCGCTTGATATTATCCGCGGGCATGTTCTCGGCTTTGGCGGCAACAATTGCGCCGCGCAGGCGAGGGTTGGAATCAGGATCGCCGCCGCCGTTTTTCGCGGCAATACTGATTTCCTTAATGAGACGGGTAAAAATCTTGCCGCGCTTGGCGTCGAGCGCGCCCTTCTTATGCTTGATTGTGGCCCATTTTGAATGGCCGGACATGGCTAGACCTCTATTTAATAATCTCGTTTGAACGCGGGATTCGCCCGTAGAAAGAACACAGGCTGCCTCGAAAATGTGCAGGCGAACAAGAATTATAGCATGACAGCTTTTGGGTCGTCATCGCCAATCATGGCGGCACTGGCCCGTTTAGGTTATTGACTGTGGTGGAGATGCGCCCCTAACATGCCAGCGAGGTCGCCCAGCATATGTCTGGCCAAGTTATCGGTCACTATCGAATCGTCGAGAAGATCGGCTCCGGGGCCATGGGCGAGGTTTTTCGGGCACGGGATGAAAGGTTGGGGCGTGACGTAGCGCTGAAGCTCATCCGTCCCTCGTCCAGCGACAACCCGGATCATCTCCGCCGCTTCGAACTGGAAGCTCGAGCCGCTGCCGCTCTGAACCATCCCAACATTGTTGCGGTTTACGATGTTGGCTTCAACGAGGGATATCCCTACATCGTTTGTGAGTTGCTGGAAGGAGCAACTCTGCGTAAGCAGCTGGCCGAAGGAGCATTGCCAGTTCGCTTGACCATCGACTATGCCTTACAAATTACACAAGGTCTGATTGCAGCGCATGATCGGCGTATCGTCCACCGCGATCTGAAGCCAGAGAATCTGTTCATCACCGCTGACCGCCGCGTGAAGATACTCGACTTCGGAGTAGCAAAGCTCCAACCTTTTCCGGAAGAATCCGGACGTTCCGTAGAAGAGCTGACCACAGTAACTAAGAGCGGCGTTGTAATTGGAACCGTCGCCTACATGTCCCCCGAGCAACTGCGGGGCAAGGCCGTGGACCATCGCAGCGATATCTTCAGCGTGGGCGCAATTCTTTACGAAATGTTGACGGGGCGCCGAGCGTTCCGCGGCGAGACTGAGGTCGACACTATTACTGCTGTGCTGCGGGAAACTCCTGCTCAAATCAACCTTGAAGAATCCTCGGTGCCGGTGGCATTCCAGCAAATTGTGCTGCATTGTCTGGAGAAAGTGCCCGAGAATCGCTTTCAATCGGCCCGCGATCTGGCATTCGCACTGGATACTCTCGCAGACGCTTCCGGCGAGCGAAAACCAGCCAAAGTGCGTGGTTCCAAGCAGAAATTCTTGCTTGGCACCGTGGCCGGCACTTTGCTAGCCGCGGCGGTTATGCTTCTCTGGGGCCCGTGGCGCCAGCAAACTCCAGCTCCTTCTTACCAGCGTCTGACCTTCGAAGACGGCACAATATATTCGGCGCGCTTCACACCCGACTTTCGGGCGATTGTGTACGGAGCAGCCTGGAACGGCAGGCCACTGCAGCTATTTTCTACAATCGGCGACTCGCTGCTAACACAGCCGCTGAATCTCATCGATGCCAACCTGCTGGCAATTTCCCGCAGCGGCGAACTTGCGGTAGTGCTTCATGGAAAACACACGGCGCATCTGGAAACGGAGGGTGGAGTTCTCGCCCGCGCCCCGCTAGCTGGAGGCTCTCCTCGAGAAGTGCTTGAGGATGTCCACTGGGCGGATTGGGACGCGAACGGTGAATTGGCCGTCGTCCACCACGCTCAGGGCCGGGACCGTATTGAATACCCGATCGGTCATGTTTTATACCAAAGTCCAGGCTGGATCAGCCACATTCGTCTTTCTCCGGAGGGCGACAAGATTGCATTTATGGATCATCCCGCTCTTTGGGATGATCGCGGGTCCGTTGCGCTGGTAAATCTGAGCGGGCATGCGAGCGTGCTTTCGACTGGATGGGCATCGGAGGACGGCCTGGCGTGGGGTCCCGACGGCAAAGAGATTTGGTTTACGGCCGTTGAAAAAGGAAACAACCGCGCCCTGATGGCCGTTAATTCCTCCGCAAGGATTCGAAAAGTTCTGGCTCTTCCCGCAGGTATGACATTGGAGGACGTCGCGCCGGACGGCCGTGTGCTGGTGAGCCTGGATGCCGAACGTCTTGCGATGGCCTCTACCTCGCGAAACGGCAAGCCCACCGATCTCTCGTGGCATGACTGGAATGTTCCGAAAGATATTTCGCGCGATGGAAAGTCCGTCTTGTTCGAGGATTCGAGTGAAGCCGCCGGCAACCAATACTCGATTGCTCTTCGCGGAGTTGACGGCTCACCACCTGTGAAACTAGGAACGGGCAGCCCGGGCGGTCTTTCGCCAGATGGTAAGTGGGCGATCTCCATTTTTTCCGGTAGCCCAGGACAAGTGACGCTCGTTCCGACCGGTACCGGGCAGCCCCGCACGATTGCGACGCCCGGATTAGAACAGATTTATAGCGGCTTTGCCCATTTCCTTGCCGATGGAAGACGTATCGCGATCTACGCCAGCGAGCACGGCCAGAGCATGCGCTGCTACCTGGTCGATTTAGACGGAAGTAAACCGCAACCAATTACCCCGGAAGGAATTACAAGCACGCTGGTTTCTCCAGACGGCAAATTCGTGCTGCGAGCGACCAATAACGCAGTCCTCGCAGTCTATCCCGTACCTGAAGGCACGCCGCATCCCATCCCCAATCTCGAGCCGGATTTCCTTCCCGTGCAGTGGTCAGAGGACAATTCGGCAGTATATGGCTATCGGCCCGGCCAGATTCCAACTAAGGTATACAAGGTTAAATTAGCGACGGGGGAGAAAACTTTAATCCAAGAATTGCAGCCGCAGACCAGCGCAGGGGTCGTTTCCATAGCCCCAGTTGTGGTGGCTCGTGACGCTTCCCGGTTCGCCTACAGCTACTATCAGGTGCTTTCTGTTCTTTATGTAATTTCTGGCCTGCGCTAATTCGCGCGCGTTAAGTACTACTCCTACTCCAGTGACCCGCAAAAATTCTCCGGCACATAATGAAAAAACATGGAAGTTGACGTCTGCCCTTCGGCCAGGACGTCGCGGTAATGAGGTACCTTGGTTCCGCGGTAGACCAAGCCATCGCCTAGGGCCTGATAAACAGTGACGGCGCCTTCAGGAGTATCCAAACGTATCGGCCATGATGTAGCCACCTCCGGTTCGGGAGAAAAATCGAGACATAACGTAACGCTGAACTCACACTGCTGCCGGTCGGTATGTTTCCTCAATTCTGCCCCACTTAAGTACGAGGCCAGATAAACATAAGAAGGCTTGATCGCTTCACCCACTACTGCACTGACAGTCCTGGCGATCTGATGGTGGAAGAAGCGCGCTACACTTTCGTTGTGAGCTACGTATCGACGTGAGCTCTGATCATCGCCGAGTCGAATACGTCCCTGCCGGATTGCATGGCGATAATAGCGGCGCAGAGCCGCGAGATGAAAAGGGTGAATCAGGTTGCCGAGAGGCGCGTATCCTCCCTCTCGAAACTGAGGAACGGATTTTCTGACGGCTTCACACCACTCTGCGCGGAGGCTAGTAGTCTGCTCCCCGGTCGTGAGAATGCCAGCGCCAGCCAACACAGAGAGCGCATTCCGGGGGACCGAATCAGGCACAGCTTCACCCGGGCGAAGGCACGAAACGAGTGGCTCCAATTGGGTTCCGAGCCAGAATGGTTGCAGAGAACCAGTAGCTGGGTCGCGCACCCAAGCCACCGTTCCTCGCATGTTGAAATTCTGCAACAAATGCCGCTGCGCCTGCAGCTCGGATGGAAGCTCGCCGTTGGAGAGCACCGAGCATTGCGGATTGAGAAAGAGCTCTTGAGCTGGATGGTTTTGCCTGCAGCGCGACCTGAGCTGCCAACGCGGGACCAGGTGCAATGGTAGCTCGTCGAGCAGGCAATGGAATTGATCGGGAGGCAGCATCACGGTCTGCGTTTGGCGCGATCCTGCCCCGATCAGGCTTGCCATCCATTCAAGCCATGCCGTGTTGTTTACCTGTGAAGCCATCCGTTCAAGGTGAATCGGCTGTCAGCGAACGCCTTTGAGCGGCAATCCACTGCTGTTATCTCGTGCAATAGTGAGCACGGGAAGAACACGATCTGGTTCTGGCGGGGCACGATGCTTTGGTAACTGCCCGCTTTGATCTGGTGCGGCCCACTTGGACGCGAGTCGTGGAGGCGCAATTCTCCGCCCTCAAAGGGCCGAGGATCACGATGGAAAAAATAGACAAACGTCAAATACCGGGATGCGATCGTCTCCTGCGCGTCGTCGCTGTGCATGCCGAACAAATCTCCGTCATTACTGGCCGTGATTTGAGTTTCCACGTGCGCGATCGAGAAATCGTCCATCCCGAGCTCCTCCGTTACCCTTGGCAGGACTCCCCGAATGCGCTCCAGGATAATTTCCTGATGCTTCCCCACATCCATTAACACGCGGGAACGTCGATGGTTGTAGTCGATTACTCCCGGCTCCCCGCTGGGAGAAATTACTTCACTGCTCTGAAAGTCGGCCTCGTGGTGCAGAGTGAAGTCAATCAGTTCATCAAGTTCTTGTGAGGCCAGAAATTCGTCCAGGACAACGCACCTGGCTCGAACGCCCAACCCTTCCAGCACTCCGACATTGCTAGGCTCAACCTGGCCTGTTTGCGTGCCTTGCAGCGCTCTCGTGTGATGGCGCACACCGCCATGGGCCGCGCCCGGAGGTTGAGGAGCCTGACTGGGCGGCTGGGGTGAACCAGGTGGTTGTGGCGATTTGCTGGGCGGTTGTGGCGAGCCAGGAGGTTGGGGGGATTTGCTGGGAGGCTGCGGCTCTCCCCCAGGACGCTTCGGCAACTGAGAAGGCGGCTGCGGCGAACCGGGCGGCTGCGGTGCCATCGACGGTGGCTGTGGCGAGCCCGGAGGTTGTGGAGAGCCTAGCGTAACCGCTTCGGCGGAAGCAGCGGATTCTATCGCAGCAGGGATCCCGGAGTGCGCCAAAATCTGCTCGACGATACTGCCGCCTAATAAGGCGAAGGCGCGTTGCGCTACCGTTTCGCCGACCGATCGCGCAACGGCTGCGGCTACCGCCGACTGCATCTCGGAGTTGCTGTTGGATATTGTTCTGGAGTTTTGCAGGATGCTCGTCAGCAATTCTCGCTCTCGCGGGCTGAGAATTCTTTCATCATGCATCAATGTTTCTGAAAAGGTGTCGAGAATCTGCTTCCCTGTCATTTGTACACACTCCTCCCTTTGTTTGCGGGAATAGTTTTAGGTTCAGTGGGTCAAAGTGGGGAAGCACTTTTCGCGGAGACAGTAGCACCATGACGGGAAATTATCAAAGGGAATTTATCGTGGCGCTGTGGAAAATGTGGCTTTAGACAGAGGAGGCTGTGTGGCCGGCCATCGCACCCACCACGGAATGGAAAATCTTCATGCCATCGACGCCACCAAGTTCGGGTTCTGACGACCGTTCGGGGTGAGGCATCATGCCGACCACATTTCCGCCCGCGTTGCAGATGCCGGCAATGTTATCGAGCGAACCGTTTGGGTTTGCCGAAGATGAAACCTCGCCGGCCAGCGTTACATAGCGAAAAACTATCCGATTACGGCGATGGAGCTCGTCCAAGGTAGCCGGGTCGCAGAAATAGTTCCCCTCCATATGTCCGATGGGGATTGTCAATATTTCACCCGGCGAACAAGCGTTGGTGAACGGAGTGGTCGCATTCTCGACGCGCACCTGCACCGGCTTGCACACATACTTCAGTCCGGTATTCCGCATAAGGGCCCCGGGTAGAAGCCCCGATTCACAAAGGATCTGGAAACCATTGCAAATGCCAAGAACCAGGCCCCCACCGTCGGCAAAACGGCGCACCGATTCCATCACCGGAGAAAACTTCGCAATCGCGCCAGTCCGCAGGTAATCGCCAAAAGCAAATCCCCCGGGAACAATGATGGCATCGCAGTTCTGTAAGTCGTGGGATTCGTGCCAGAGAAAAGTGACTGGCTGCTTGGCGACCTGTTGAATGGTCCAAAAGGCATCGTGATCGCAGTTCGAGCCGGGAAAAATGATTACCCCAAATTTCATTGCCAGTCCTTGGTGTGAATTTGAGGTCAGTTTAGCATGGCAGACACGCCGGTTTGGATGCACGAGCGGAGATCAGTGTGACGCGGCATCCGGATTCGATGGCGACGAATTCGATTTTGTCGATGACTGAGGCGCTTGCGAAGCACTCAGTAGCGGCTCTGCCGAAGCGTCTCCACCGCGCGATTGTGTCATCTTCACGTCGCCGGGAATTTGCGGTGGGACTCCTCTCGCTTTCACAATTGCCCAATGCCATTCCTGGTCGGGAAAGAGTGCAAAATTCAAGGGCGTGCGAAAAATCGCAGTCGCCGACGGAGCAGCGGATCCCTTTACGTGTAACAACAGAGTCACGTCAGGCTGCTTCTGAAGCGAACCTTGCGCTTGGGGAGAACCATCCGCCACTGCGGGAAGTATCCGTGCCTGCCCATAGTAGGCCGCTGCGCCAGAATCCCGACGATTCACGATTGTCAATCCAATGACCACTTCGCGCAGCTCCCATGAGGTCCCGTTGTGCATGCTCACCTGCAGTGAATCTCCGTCAATAGTAGCCGGCCCATCCAGCTTTGCCAGTTCGGGGCGCGGCAACTCATCGAGCGAGAGAGGATCAGAAAGCAGCGACGAACTTTTGGCGCTAAACGATAGGCTGCAAGTAACATCGGGTGAAGAGACGTGAAAGCTCTTTCCACCGGGATCGAGCGAGAAAACGGGCGAGGAACCGGTAACGCGGCGACTTTCGGCGTCGTCCACTACTTTAGACAGATTGTCGTTGTCGATGACAGCTTCGGAAGAGACGGGTTTCTTACGAAAACTGCGAGCCACGTCGCCCAGCGGAGCGTCTCCGTAGTCCTGTGCGAAAACGGACGACGCTGAGGCTATAAAGAAGACAGCGACAATCAGCAGGGCTGCGCGCAGTCGGCTTGGGGCGAATGATCGCACGAGAGTTGGGGAGATCACCACTCGGAGTGATCTACACTGAAATTGTAGCGGGAACAGGTAGCGGCGAGGAGTTACCTCGGGTAACTTTAGTACTAGGACGTCTGCAGTACTAGGACGTCTGCTACGAGAAACACGACAGAAGGAAAGGCAGGGCGCGCGCTGACGAAATGGAAGCGCAACGGGGCGCGCGCCCAAGCTTTCTAGAGAAGTCCCGAAGACCGCAAACGCGAGACTGGGTCAACTACGGCCTGCCGTCGAAATACCCATCGGGCCACCGCAAAGCCCAGAGCTGCGTAACACAGATGCATGAACCTCATAGACACCCCCAACCTCCGAATCCGGTTTTCACCGCAGGGGAGGGTCAGCATCACTATCGGCAAAAATAGCAGTGGGCATGCAGGCGGACAACGGCCCAATAGTGCCATCTCCGTGGCACAGAAGTAATAGGCCATACCACCCATTTGCTAACAAAGAAGTGGACGGGACGTGCGACTTTTCAGTGACTATCCGTGTTTTCCACCTCTTCCGTTCGGCCTGCAGGGGGAACAACGACCGTGGAGAGACTGCTTTCCGAGGTTAGCTTCCGGAAGGCCGCCAGATCGTGCTGCTGCAAATCATCCCAGCGGCTAAGTAACTCCGCAGTCTGCTTCTTCAGCTTCTCAAACTGAAGCTCCTCGGCTTCAGTAGGGGCCGAGTCGGCAGTGCTGACGTCCATTGCGAGGTAAGCCAGCCGGGCATCAAGCTGCGGCGGATAGGCGAGGGAATCCTCATTCGCGCTGATACTCAGGTTAATAAACTGATCGCGTACCGCGACCAGCTTTTTCTCAAGATCATCGGCCGAGGACGCAATCATCTTCGTACTCGCGTTCTCCGGGAGCCGGCGTTTCAGGCCAGAGACTTGCGAACGCACGTCTTGAATCTGGTTGACCGCGTCATAAACGCGATTCAGGTGCTCCTGAATCTGCGACAGCATGCTGAATTGCTGCGTTAGATCTTCCTGGCTGACCTTGACCCTGGGATCCAACTTCAACTCCAGCGGCGCAACCTGGCTCTGGCCGCCAACCGTCAGCTTTACCTGATACTGGCCGGGTACAGCTACCGGTCCGCGAGCCCCGCCGCCGTACTCCCAGAGGTAGTAGCCGGGAACGCGATGCGCTTCTTCATACCGAAGGTCCCATACGAAGCGATTTAATCCCGCCTCCGGCTTGATCTCCTTTTCCGGCTTCTTATCATCCGGATCCAGAGGTTCGTCGAGTGGCTTGGTTTCCGCGCTCGAATACTTGCGAATCACCTTTCCCGAGGCCTCCATGATTTCAACCTTCGTCTCCGTCCCTTTTTTCGGTTCATCCTTTAAGTAGAAGTAAATTACTGCGCCCGCAGGCGGATTCTGTCCGGTCCGCTTGGAGGGATGGCGCTCGCCCGCTTCCCCCGCCTGGACACGATAGGCGGCCCCCGGCGTGTAGAGATGAACATCTTTCTTGACTATGTCGTCACTGAACTGGCGCAACGGACTGATGTCATCAAGAATCCAGAACGCCCGCCCGTGTGTCGCGACCACAAGATCGTTATTTTTCACGACGAGATCGTGCACCGGCGTGGTCGGCAGGTTCAGCTTGAGGGGCCGCCAATCGGCGCCGTCATTAAAGGAAACGTAGACACCGTTTTCGGTGCCCGCATAGAGCAGTCCAAGCTTCCTGGGATCTTCGCGAACTGCCCGCACGAATGATCCGTCGGGAATGCCTTTGGTAAGCTTCGTCCACGTCTGTCCGTAGTCGCTGGTCTTGTAGATGTAGGGTCGGAGATCGTCGTTCTGATGGCGATCCACCGCAACATAGGCCTTTCCTGCATCCAGCGGCGAGGCGTCGATTTGGCTGACACGGCTCCATTCCGGCATGTCTTTCGGCGTGACATTGGTCCAGCTCTTGCCTGCATCGCGCGTGAGCTGGATGAGACCATCATCGGTACCGACCCAGATTAAGCCCTTGGTGAGGGGCGACTCAGCGACGGCAAAGATCGTGTCGTAGTACTCGGTGCCGGTGTCGTCCAGGGTGATGTCGCCACCCGAAGGCTGCTGCTTACTCTTATCGTTGCGCGTGAGGTCGGGACTGATCGCCTGCCAATGCACCCCGCCGTCCGTCGTCATGAACAGACGCTCGCCGGCGTGATAGAGCGTGTTGGGATCATGGGGAGAAATCACCACGGGTGCAGTCCACTGAAAACGATGCTCCATGGAGAATGCGCCGTGAGCGTCAGAAAGCTCCGGTTGCTCCGTGATGGATTTCACCTGCCCAATATGTCTGTCGTAGCGGGTGATGTTCCCCTGGTAGTCGGCAGCATAAACAATATCGGGATCTGGCAGATAAGGCGCGATGTAGCCCGCCTCGCCGCCGCCCACGTCGTACCAGTCTGACCGATCAATCGAGCCTTCATCGCTGCGGCTGGCAATAGCCACGCTGCCGGAATCCTGTTGCGAGCCGTAGACCCGGTAGGGTACGGCGTTATCGGTGATCACATGGTAAAACTGCGCCGTAGGTTGGTTGTCTTCGCGGGTCCAGTTCTTGCCGCCATCCAGGGTGACCGTTACGCCACCGTCGTTGGATGCGATCATGCGCCGCGTATCGCGCGGATCGATCCACAGCCCGTGGTTATCCCCGTGTGGAACCTTTATCTTGTTAAACAGGTGACCACCATCCGTGGATTTGAAAGCCTCCACATCCATGATGTACAGGACGTTTTCATCTCTCGGGTCGGCGATGATGTGCATGTAATACCACGGACGCTGCCACAGGCTGTGACTAGGGTTTACGAAGTCCCAGTTCTCGCCGCCATCGTCGGAGCGGTAGAGCCCACCGTCGGGATTGCGTGCTTCGATGAGAGCGTAGACACGGTCGGAATTTGCGGCGACTGCAATTCCGATGCGTCCATAAGGTCCTTTGGGTAGGCCGTGCTCTTCGAGCCGTTTCCAAGTTGTTCCTCCATCACCGGAGCGATAGAGTCCGCTACCCGGACCGCCGTCGGTCATGTTCCAGGAAGTGCGGCGAGCCTGCCACAGCGCGGCAAACAGAATATTGGGATTGTGAGGATCGAAGGCTACGTCGATGCCTCCCGTGTTTTCATCTTTATACAGAACTTTTTCCCAGTTTTTGCCACCGTCGAGCGTACGGAAGATACCACGCTCTGTGTTTGGCCCATATGGATGGCCCAAGGCCGCCACGAAAACGATGTCGGGATTAGTCGGATTGATGATAACTTTGCCGATGGCCCGGCTGTCGTGGAGCCCGACGTTTTTCCAGGTCTTTCCCCCGTCCAGAGATTTATAGACACCATCTCCGTGAGAAATATTGCCGCGTATGCAAGCCTCTCCAGTTCCGACATAAATAGTGTTGTGATCGGAATTGGCTACCGCCAGACTGCCAATGTCTCCGCTTCCCTCTTTGTCGAACACCGGCGACCACGTCATAGCGCCATCCGTCGACTTCCAGACTCCGCCCCCGGTTGCGCCGAAGTAGTAAGTCGTGGGATCGCCGGGAATTCCCGCAGCCGTCAGCGAGCGACCGCCGCGAAAGGGCCCGATCAGGCGATATTTCATTCCCCTGAACGGTTTATCCTCCGGCTTGTCGGACTGATTGTCGGTCGGCTTCTGGTCCGATGAAGTGGTCGTGGACGGTTGCGTACCTTGTGTGGACTTAACCGCCTTTGACTGACGTTCCGGCTTGGTCTGGGCGAAAGCGGCGCCCTGCGTCCACAACGCGAGGATGACGAGAACCAGCGGCAGACTCCAGCTTATTGGAGTCTGTTTAGATTTACTCCTGCGAGACGCATTTTGACCAGCCATGTTGGATCCCCCGGGAATGTTGAAGAATTTGAACAGAGCTATGTTAATGCTGTACTCACAGAATGCAAAGCTCCTCGCAGTTCGCCCGCTTTTCATCAAACGAGTGTTTGGCGAGCTGCCTGTAGCTCTTTTCGCTTTGCTGCGTCAACCTTGGGATAGGAAAGGCCAAGCTCTTCCAGAGTCTCGACAATCGCAGCAGCTACGACCACATGCGTAAACCATTTATTGTCTGCGGGAACGACATACCAGGGAGCATGCTTCGTTGCCGTGTGACGGATCATCTGTTCGAATGCATCCTGATAGTCGTCCCAATATTCGCGTTCGCGAATATCGTCGGCCGAGAATTTCCAGTTTTTCTTTGGTTCGTCCAGTCGCGCCAGGAATCGGGCTTTCTGTTCTTTCTTCGAGAGATGCAGAAAGAATTTGCGGATAACTGTTCCATTCCGCGACATGTGCCGCTCGAAGTTACGAATGTCCTCGAATCGTTCCTTCCAAATATCTTTCGTTACCAGAGGAGGCGGAAGCTTCTCGTTCTTGAGCAACTGAGAATGCACCCGCACCACCAGCACCTCCTCATAGTAGGACCGGTTGAAAATTCCGATGTGCCCGCGCTCCGGCAGATGCTGCGTCGTACGCCACAGAAAATCATGTTGCAGTTCGGCCTCCGACGGAGCCTTGAAAGAGTAGACTTGGCAACCTTCCGGGTTCACGCCCGACATCACGTGCTTGATGGTGCCATCTTTGCCGGCTGCATCCAGGGCCTGGAAGATGAGCAGAACTGCCCACCGATCTTGTGCATAGAGCTTGCCCTGCAGATCCTCTAAGCGCGCGACATCCTTCTGCAATTTTTCATTGCCGTGCTCTTCCGAGCGCAAAGGCCCGGTGTCTGCCGGATCGAAGTCTTTCAACTGGAAATGCTTGCCGTCATCAACTCGATAGGATTTCGCCAGTTTGGCAGTTTTCATTCGTATGACACCCAGTGGTTTCAGCAATAAACAGTCGACGCTTCACTCGCGAAGCAGAATCAGTTCCGGCAACCGGACTTAGGCCGTTACTGGTCTCTCTGTAACAGTGGGAAGTCTCGCTTGCTGCCAGGCGTCGAACCCTCCCACTACATTGACCACATTCTGAAAGCCAGCCCGCTGCAGCAGACTGCAGGCGATGATGCTGCGATATCCGCCTTTGCAGTGAACGGCGATGGGAATATTCCGATCAATTTCCGGCGGCGCGACTTTGAAGTTATCCAGCGGCCACCAGGAAGCGCCTTCGATATGCCCCGCTTCCCACTCGGGCTCCCGGCGGACGTCCAGCACTTGCGTCCCGGCCACGCGGAGTTGGTCGCTGAGAGTGTCAACGCTAATCTGCGAAAGAGTTGCCAAGGGTAATCCGGCTTTGCTCCAAGCATCGATGCCACCGTTCAGGTATCCGCGCGCATCCTCAAGACCAACGCGCGCGAGCCTCATTCGCGCTTCTGAAACCGCCGGTTGCGATTCCGCGATTAAGATGGGACGGGCCGCCAACCCAAGCAACGCTGCCGCCCATGAAGCAAACTGCCCCGACAACGCGATATTCACGGAACCAGGCACATGTCCAGCCGCGAACTCGTCGCCCGGGCGAACGTCCAATGCAATACCGCCATCCGCCAGCAGAGTTTTCAGTTCTGCAGCTTCGATCGGAGCCAGAGCCGGCAAATCGGAAAGGGCCGCTGCTCCAGAGCGATTGATTTCTGCATCCTGCGAAAAATATGCCGGACGAGCCGGCAGGTTGCTGGTTAACTGCTTTACGAACTCTCCTCTGCTCTTGATCTGCAGCGCGTAGTTAGTGAGCCGCTCCGTGCCTATCGTGGAAACGCGTTCCGCACGCATGTTGCGCCCACAAAGCGAACCCGCCCCGTGCGCTGGGTAAACCAGCACATCGTCGGCGAGCTTAAGAATTTTATTGTGCAGGCTGTCGTAGAGCATTCCCGCCAGTTGCGCCGGGCTATAGCGCTTGGAAAGATCGGGACGCCCCACGTCTCCCAGGAATAACGTATCCCCGGTAAGCGCCGCCCAGGGTGCGAAAGATTTTTCTTCGTCCGTTATCACGAGGCATACGCTCTCGGGAGTATGCCCCGGTGTTTCAAGCGCTGTGATTCGCATCCTCCCAACTTGCAACTGGAAACCGTCGCGCACCGCGACGTGTGGAAATGTGGCCCCGGCTTGCGCCCCAATGTAGATCTTCGC
>Ga0307474_10002445_pt1 | contig 13376 bp, 14 predicted proteins | sample atmos_gasesECM1C_2_FD_203312 | JGI IMG/M metagenome (GOLD analysis project Ga0307474, IMG submission 203312) | Hardwood forest soil microbial communities from Morgan-Monroe State Forest, Indiana, United States - atmos_gasesECM1C_05 | ecosystem: Environmental > Terrestrial > Soil > Temperate... | reverse complement strand
CACCGCCGAATACATTCGTACCCAGCGTCACCGTTTGACCCCCGCCGTGCGGATACAGCAACAACAGCTTGAGCGGTGAGCCACTATAGAAGTGCCAGACCTCGTCGGTCTTCAAGCGGTGCATGGCCGAAAAATCGCGCGGGGTCACCACGGCCAAGATCGCGCCGCCCGCGGCGTGTGGACGTCCCGCATAGCGCGGCGGCAACGCAGCACCGTCCAACAGGTCGTCGCTGGTATACGTCACACTGAACCAAGCGCCTTCTTGCGGTATGCGCTTCATCTGAAAATGTGCAATGAGCCGGCCTGCCACACCCGCCGGCAAGTCGGCCGCGCGAGCCCCGGTCGAGGCCACTGCGCAACACGCACTGACCACTGCGTACGCGAGAAGTCGATAGCCGCCGTGGCGATGAGATTTGATGGAGTCGCCCACAGGCTGACCATACAGAAGTCATCGTCCCGTTGGGATCTAAAAATGTCATCCAGAATGAAAAAAACCCACAAATCGCCAGAATTGCCGATTTGCGCGGACCGCAGGCCGCCCGCAGGGTTGGAGACACGGACGTCTCCAATGAAAGCGCCGCAGGTTGGCGCACCCTGGGGGATGACTTCAAATACACCGCGTTCAATAAAGGGGCCGTTACGCTGAGTGCCGCCGACCACTATCAGGCGGGTCATGGACCCATTCCGGCCCTCCAGGTGTCCCGGGAGCTGCCGTTCGTGCGCAGGAAAGCAGCCGTTCGCACCCGGGCTGCAGGCCACTGGTAGTCGGCGGTTGTGTTGAAGCATCCTCTCCCGCATCCTTCGACTCGGACCTACAAGAATTATTTTGGGGAAATGCGTGTCCCAGTCACAGAAGGCGGTCTTTCTCAGCTACGCGTCGCAGGACGCCGAGGCTGCGAGGCGCATCTGCGAGGCCCTGAGGAAGGCCGGCATTGAGGTATGGTTCGACCAGAGCGAGCTGCGGGGCGGGGATGCTTGGGACCAGAAGATCCGCGGTCACATCAAGAACTGTGCACTCTTCATCCCGATCATCTCGGGCAACACGGACAGTCGGACCGAGGGCTACTTCCGGCTTGAATGGAAGCTCGCAGTAGACCGATCCCACCTGATGGCCGACGATGCATCATTCCTGCTGCCGGTGGTGATCGACGCGACGCCCGATGCCACGGCGCGCGTGCCGGATCGGTTCCGACAACTTCAATGGTCACGGCTGCCTTCGGGAGAGACTTCGCCGGCTTTCGTCGAACGCGTCTCGAGCCTGCTGACTCCCGAGGCATCAAGTGCCTCGCCGCAGTCCCGGCAATCAGCCGGCATTGGGCCCCGCCGTTCAGGCCCGAAGCCTGTGGCATCACCGAAGTTGCCTCCTACTCTTCTGATTATCGCGGCAGTCGCGGTGATCGCGGCCGGCTACCTGGCGGTGGATAAGTTCGTCCTGTCCAAGCACGGCACGGATAGCGGGCGGGCATTGTCCGTGGCTCAGTCCAGCATTTCTACGCCGGCTGCGATCCCGGAGAAGTCAATCGCCGTGCTGCCGTTTACCGACATGAGCGAGAAAAAGGACCAGGAATACTTTTCTGATGGCTTGTCGGAGGAATTGATCGACTTGTTGGCCAAGGGCACGGACATGCGAGTGGCGGCGCGGACTTCCACATTCTCCTTCAAAGGCAAGCAGGCGACGATTCCCGAAATCGCGAAGACGCTCGGCGTGGCCAACGTCCTCGAAGGGAGCGTGCGCAAGGCCGGTCCAACTTTGCGGGTCACCGCTCAGCTGATCCGCGCAGCCGAGGGTATCATGTGTGGTCCGATTCCTACGACCGCGAATTGAAGGACGTGTTCAAGGTCCAGGACGAAATCGCCGCGGCCGTCGTCGTGGCGCTAAAGGCGCAACTATCGGAGATGCACGCACCGGCCTCAGCCCACCGAACGGCGAACACCGATGCCTACAACGAATATCTGCTCGGCAAAGAGGCCTACCGCACACCGAACGTCGCCAGTCTCACGAGGTCTGTCGAAGCCTACAGCCGGGCGATAGCACTCGATCCTCAATTCGCCGCAGCTTATGCTGCCCTGGCGGACGCTCGGCTGTTCCTCGAATCGATTCGTAATAACGGGCGCCAGACGGACGCCGAGCTCAAGCGCGCGTTCGAGGGTGCGAGCCGAGCCGTTACCCTCGACCCTGACCTTGCGGAGGGCTATTCCGCGCGCGCGATGGTGCTTCAACAAATGTGGGACTGGACCGGTTCGGAGTCTGATCTGCGCGAGGCCCTAAAGCGCGACCCTCGCGACAGCACTGCCCGTCGCCGCTACGGCCGCCTTCTCGCGATTTTGGGGCGCATACCCGAGGCAATCGCCGCAGAGCGACAGGCGATCGAGGCGGATCCGCTGGATTCCTACGCGTGGACTTATCTGAGCCAGTTTCTGCTTGCAGCCGGAAAGCTCAATGAATCGCGCGCGGCCACGCAGCGGGCGCACGAGATCAACCCGAACCTGTCGGAGGCCGACGACGTGGGTCCGACCATTGACCTGCTTCAGGGCAAGCCCGAAGCCCTTCTGGCATTCTCGAAAAGAATTCACGACGACGCGCTCCGGCTCTGGGCGGTTGCTATCGCGACCCAGGCCCTCGGCCGGGCGGCAGAATCCAAAAAATCCCTCGAGGAATTAATCGAGAAATTCGCCACAACGGAGCCCACCGCGATCGCCGAGGTATATGGCTGGCGCGGCGATGACGATCAAGCGCTGCAATGGCTCACGCAAGCGTATGACCTTCGCGATCCGAATTTGTACTCCCTGAATTATCGCGTCGCATACGCCAAACTGCGAGACGACTCGCGATTCGCGGCGCTATTGCGCAAGATGAGGCTGCTGTGAGGCTTCTTATTTGCATTGGCGGTTTGCATCGTGTACGGCCGCTTTCAAGACTTTTGAGCCGTGCCTTTCGATGTCCGTAGTTGGCCGCAACCGGCCCTCGCGAGCGCCCGCGTTCGGGTGGCGGATCGTCGCTTTTGTTCGATCGACCTCGCTGGACCCAAGGTGCCTATGAGCCTAGTTCTTCAGAACTCCATGCTTCCGGAGAATAGTCTGCAATTGGTCATGTGGTAGCGCCGGTACGACCCAATAATTGGGCCCGACCATTGTCTTGGCGGCTATGAGTGCATTGTCAACGGCCTCTTCTGTAGCCTGGGTCACTGCGGCAAAGAGCGGATCCATCTCCCAGCTGGGCAGTCGCCCGAGTGCTACATCTTTGGTCGTATGAGGATTGTCCGCAGCGGCATCACTATTGCCATTGTCGGCGCCCACGTTTGCCGTAGAGAATGCCAGAAAGATGTCGCCCGAGCCGTTCATTTCAATCGCCCCAGCCCTGCCAAGCCCTAGTGGCACTCGCCTTGCCAGACGCTTTAACTGGTCTGGGGTGAGCGGCGCATCGGTTGCGACGACAACGATGATAGAGCCGACGTCGCGAGTGCGTGGATCTTCGATTGCGCTTACTACTGCTGTGCCGCATACCGGAGCGACTTTTCCATCTGAGTCGAGGGTTGGCGGATTTAATTGCTTTTGTACGCATCGCCTTTGCTGAACATTCATTTCCCGTACCACGGAAATGCCGGCGACTCTAAGCTGTGGTGGTCGTCCGTAATTGCACTGCACGAGCACGCCAACCGTGTATCCGCCGCTTTGCGCATCCAGAATGCGCGAGGAGGTTCCGGTGCCACCTTTGAAGCCGTTACAAATCATGCCGGTGCCACCGCCCACGTTGCCTTCCTTTATTGGGCCCCCTGCAGCGGAGTTCAGCGCGTCCAGCGCATCCTGCGCGGTCACGTGTTGCCCTTTGATGTCGTTCAGGATCCAATCGGCAGTCTCAGCGACCACCGGATACCAGAAATCCCCCGGCTGATTCCTCTGAACCATCCATGCGATGGCCGCATCGCGTACGACGCCCACGCTGTTAGTGTTGGTAATCAGGATCGGGGTTTCAAGCACACCGCTTTCCTCGATCCAATGTGTTCCGGTCATGTCTCCGTTGCCATTGCCGGAAAAGAAGCCAGCGAAGACTCCGGACTTGCCGTCCTTCCCCCGTGGCAATATTGCTGTGACGCCAGTACGAACAGGCCCTTTGCCAATGATAAGTTTGCCCTCTCCCGAAATCAGCGTTTTGTACCCGACCTCCACTCCCGCGACATCGGTGATTGCATTGAGCCGTCCGGGAGTACCGTCGAATGGAATTCCAATATCGCGTGCCCGTGGCTCGGCTGCATAAGGTGCAGGTTCGCTTTGTGCAAGCAGCAGTGCTGGCCCGCACAGTAGCGACGCCAAACCCATTCTGGCGAATATTCGTACGTGGCGCATGATGGCTTCCCTAAGTCAGATTCGATAATAGTAATTGTTCTTCCCGTTCAGCTCATCGCGAACGGCTCGACATTTAATCCTGAGTGTCTGCTTTGCGCCAGGCAAATCAATCGGCCACCGACGAGAAATTAAACCGATATCTAGTAAGTGATCTACTGAGTAGGCCTGCAAGCAGCAGATCATCGAACAGTGGCTTATAACCATATATGTTGGCCTGCGGATGGATCCAGTTTCGAACCGCATCAATGGATGTGAGGCCCGGCGCTGCATTCGCCCACTTCGCGACCGATTTTTATGCGGTGCAGCCCGGCGACGTTGCCTTAGAGGGATCATGGGTCTGCTATGACGATCGGCAGGTGCATGTTATCGTGCCCTCGTGCGAGAAAACCAACGTGATATCGGATTGGTCCGCGCAGTAGGGCCTTGGGCCTTTGCAGCCAGCATTGTGAGCATGATCGTCGGCGCCGGCATCTTTGCAGTGCCCGCAGCCCTCGCAGCGTGTGTCGGCCCGTATGCCCCTCTTGCGTTTCTGGCTTGTGGGTTCGCGGTCGGAGCGGTGGCTATTTGTTTTGCCGAGGGAGGCAGCCGGGTCCCCACCAGCGGTGGAGTCTACGGTGTTATCGAAGCCGCCTTCGGGCCACTAGCAGGTTATGTCTCCGGGACCCTGCTCTGGGTCTGTTGCGTGCTCGCTTGCGGCGCCGTGGCCGCCGCTCTGGCCGACGTAGCAGCAACTTTGTTCCCGCAGTCCCTCATAGGACCAGTACGTGGAGCGGTCATCGTTGGCGTCATCGGCGGTATCGCGCTAGTCAATATCGGCGGAGTTGCACGCGGCGCGCGACTCGTCAGCGCTACCACTACGCTCAAATTAGCTCCGTTGGCAATCTTTATCCTCGCCGGCGCGAGTGCAATCCATAGCTCGAACTTCGTACTGACGGTGCAGCCGGATGCTCAGGGGTTCGGTCGCGCACTGATTCTCGCCGTGTTTGCACTTGTTGGTATGGAGACATCTCTCTGCGCGAGCGGTGAGGTAGTGCAGCCCAATCGCACCATTCCCCGCGCGCTGGCCATAGCAATGTTATCAACGACGATCCTGTACGTGGCCATTCAGGTGATCGCACAGGGCATCCTGGGCTCGTCGCTGGCCACTTCGAAGGCGCCGTTGGCCGATGCTATGGCGCACATCCATCCGGCGCTGCGCGCAGTGATGCTCGCGGGCACCGCACTATCGATGTTCGGTTGGCTGGGCAGCGACATTCTCGGCAGTCCGCGACAGCTATTTGCGTTCGCGCGGGATGGCCTGCTGCCGCGCGTCCTCGGGCAGCTCCACCCCCGCAGCCACGCTCCCTACGTGGCAATTCTATGCTATTCCACAATTGCCATCGTACTGGCGCTCACGGGAACCTTCGCCGAGCTGGTTGTGCTCTCAACACTGGCCATCGCCGCACTGTACATCGCCGGTTGCGCAGCGTCGTGGGTGCTTGCTCGCCGAGGCGTAGCGCTGTCCGGCACGCCTCTGAACTTCCGCTTCCTTGGATCTGCGACCGTCATCGGCATCAGTAGCATGCTGGCCCTGATCGCTCTGGGTTCGCGCCAGGAGATCATCGGCTTGGCGACGCTCATCGGTCTGAGCATCCTCCTTTACCTGATCCAGGCCCGGATCGCTCTGGCCAACTCGCACTAACTCCCGGCCCTTCGCCAACGGCGGCTGGGTAGGGATCTAGCCGGGCTGTGCGCCTCGCGCAGGTCCAGTAACGGCCCGGTCACGGGTGCGCGGCGAGGCCGTGCGCCGTAATGACGTGATTGACCGGTCATTGAATGTCCGCAGACCGGAAGCTCCGCTCGACGCTCAACTGGCCGGTCTTGGCCGCTCAGAGACCTCCGACTCAAAAGCTTGAGCCCGGGACTTCGGACACCGATGTATCCCTACTTAGCCTGACATTGCCCCACATACCGCCAAAATTCACACGCTAATCACACTTGGCGTCAGCATTCTCCCCAGAGCGCTTGTTTTAAAGGCTCGGAAGCGCGTTCCCCGTGGGTTCGATTCCCATCGCCCGCTCCATTCTCAAACTAACCCAGGCAACGTAGGGACGCGACAACTGAGTCAACCCCTTGATCCTGTGGGAAAGTGCCCTCTGCCGCCTGCCATGAATGGCCGCTTCGCTGAAACGGGATCAGCTCTTCTGCTTCGCGACGGCCTCACGGGCCGCCTTGAGTTCTTTCCAGTTGGGGGCGTACTTCAGCGCCTCGTCGTACTTGGCCAGCGCCGAACTCCATTGACCTTGACGTGCCAGTGCGTCACCCCAACCCTTGAGCGGATCGGCGAAGTGCGGACCGCGCAGATGAGCGCCTGCAAACTTCGTGAGGGCACTCTTCGTGTCGCCCTTCGCTAGCTCCATGTTGCCCCATTCTGAATATGCAAATGGTATGGACGGTGCCTGCCGAACCGCCTCTGCGAACCATCGTTCGGCAGACGGCGAGTCGCCGTGGATCGCCGCAATCTGCCCACGAACGCGTACGCACAGATAGCAGTCGAGCGGTGTCGCCGAGATAAGCGCCTCGGCACCAGCCACATCGCCTGTCTTCGCCATAGCGAGCGCGACCAGCGGCTGAATCCAGACTGCACGAAGCTGTCCGAACAGCTTGTCAGTAGGCGCGTGGGCGTCGAGCCAGGCATCGCAGGCTCTTGCATCAGTTAACGCGGCCGGCCAGTCGTCGCTGGCTGCGGCAACCCAATAGTCCGGGAGCGCGTTAAACGCCCAGATTGCGTCCAACTTCAGTAACGATCGATCGTCGTTAGGTTCGACGAGGGTTGCAGCGATTTTTCGTCCAGCCTCCGGATCGTGATTGAGTGCGTATGTGCTGGCCGCCAGGGCCGGCGCTAGTTTGGCGCTCCCCAGGAACTCTGGCGCGGACTCTACGAGCGTCCAGTCTTGGGCCGACTTCTGTAGATCCCCGGTGATGCCTTCCAGCCATCCCTGAGCAATCAATCGGTTGCTTTCAAAAAAGACTTTGGAGATCCCAGGCGAATTCTCTTGGGAATGGAGTTCGAGTGGCACCGAATACTGGAACGCTTTTTCATCATGTCCAGACCACGTTTCCGCTCCCACCAGGCATATCTCGGCTGGAACAGTTGATGCCCCCGAATAAGATAGCCCCTTCGAGCAGTGTTTGCGCGCGCTGTCCAAATCGGCGCTCACATTCACATCAAGCGTGCCCCATAGTGTGTACGCCCAGCCTCGCTCGGTCAGCGGACCATTGGTGGCGAGATCGGAAATGACATCGAGCGATTCCGCGTTGCGGCCATGCTGAAAAAGGAACTGGGCAAATCTGTAGGGCTGACTGGTGCGATAGACGGCTTCCGCCGCCTTTCGCGCGAGCTCGTCGAAATCTCCCTCCGGGCCCGTAAACGTTGCAGGTGTCGAATCACCAAATCGTGCTGTCATGGTGATTCCCGTTGGCGTGCGAATGACTTCTCCCGTGATGTGATTGGCGTGACCGAACCTGTCTCGGAGCAACTTGCTGAACTCACGCAAACTCAAGCCTGTCTCTGGGATTTCGACCTTGATGTCTGATCCCCAGTTGTATTGATAGGAGTCTGCCGGCCGCTCTGACGTCGTAGCTGTCTGCATGGCCTGCAGCTTGTCCAGGAAGCGAGTGGCGACCACTTCGCCGGTTAGCCCGTCCCTGACCAGATCGGGTGGGACGGAAAATGCTTCCACGACAAGCCCATGATCCTCGACAGCATCGCGGATCAAGATCAAGGCACCGATGCCAACGACCGTCGCCACGAGCACAAGAAAGATCTGAAGACCGACTCGAAGGCGCAGGGCGAATCGGCGGATGTCCACCTCGCGCGCTTGACCGCGAAGATAATGCAGTCGCGCCGCGTGATCTTCTTCAAGGTGCTTGTTTTGGGTCTCGAGGAGCTGTGACTGCTTACCCAAGAACTCCACTGTCTTGCGCGCGACTTCGGGATCGTTGCCTGCGAGTTTGGCCGCCACCGCCGACGCGAATGCCTCCGCGCCAGCCAGCGCGTCTGAAGCTTCGACCTCGCCTTTCTCGTCCTCGCCCCCGAGTATTCCACCGAGCATCCCCTCCGCCATACCGTCTCCGTTGCTCTTCTTACTTAACTATGGTGGTCCACGCGGCGCACCTTGGCAACAATCGGTCATTTGAGCACGCCAACGTCAGCTTCACGGCGGGCATTTCAGGACCGTTACCGTCATGCTAATGCCGTTCAGCGACCTACGAGTGAAGGGCGTGAGTCCGGGACTTCGCACGCCAATGTATCCCTACGTAGCCTTACGTTGCCCCACATACCGCCAAAATTCACACGCTGATCACACTTGGCATCGGCGATCGCGCAAAAGCGCTTGTTTTATAGGGTCGGAGGCGTCGCCCCGTGGGTTCGATTCCCATCGCCCGCTCGCAGGCAACGCCAGGCCAGGTAGGGCTGTCCGATTGGCGTCAACACATTGATCCGATGGGAACGTCTTGGGAATTCGACGCTCACAGAGCGGTGGTCGAATCGCCCCACGTATCCCTGCATTGCCCAAGGATCACACGTACAGTCACACGCAGCAGTTCGCAGGTGGCTGGACTCGGTCCCAAGCGGACCGCCGCGAGTGTCCGCTTGCCGCTCGTGGATCTCGATTTGACCGAGACTACGATTGGGATTCGCGAAATCTCGATTCCGTATCAACGAAGCGATAGCGCCAAATGCTGAACGGAAGCCGCAAAACTCTGCCAAGGCCCAGTGTGCCCAATCGGGTCGCGAATCAATTCGACAATCAACAAAAACAGGCCAGGCCATAGTGTGTAGGGGTGAATCTTTCCTCTCGACCAGAGATCGTAGCCGACGAGAGATAACAACAACAGTAAGCAGCAACCTTGCGCCGCCCGCAAATTCCACCAATCAACTTCAATGGGCCACCGAACAAAAGCCGCATCTAGAAGGGCAATCGTGGCGAGCAACATCAGCCGCTTGTGCGTATCCTTATCGAATCGCTTGCGAAATCCGAGATAGATCAGCGTCCCGAACACAAGCATATCCGCAATCGGCACTGCAAAGAACGCCCGGGATTGCATGGCACTCGCATCGTCAACGAATTTCCTCGCGAGTGAATCTGTGGCGGCCGCCAATCCAAGGATGATCATCAGACAGGCAATTGCAATTCCGAGGCGTCCAAGATCCCGATGGAGGTCCACTCGTTTTGCCGCAACGAGCGAGGTTTGCGTAATCAGGAGCAATACCCACGCGGAAAAGACGGCGCCATGGATATGAACGATCACACTCGGAAGAGGCGCTTTGAATATTCCGGCCAGATAGTAGGTTTTCGCGAAGCCGACAAATACGGCAACTAGAATCAAGACACTCGCGCCCGAAAAGAACCACCTGTCGTACGCAGAAAGCTTGCGGAGATTGGTCAACGGCACGATGATCCCAAAAATTGAATGATACGAGAGCGCGAAATTAAAATGAGATTCGCGTAAACGTTGCGCTCGGACGAACTGCGGTAGTGTATCGCGAGGTGCGAGCGGCCGCTTATTGGTGGTGATTCCGGGGAAGCCATCGTCCGCTCATGGGCCGACTGCCGCCGGATTGATCTTGCCGCCGGTGTGGTCCCTGCGCGGCCTCACGGCGGATTCCGACTCAGCCTACGCGACGTCGAGCAGCTCATTAATCTTGAGAGATCCCTGTTCTTCAAAAAATGAGGCAACACTCGCGGCGTGTTGACTGCACCAAGCGGCGGTATAACGGCTCGCAAATTCGTTCAACGTTCTCGAATCCATTGCAGCATTCTCCGACATGCACCCAGCAAGGGCTATCCCAGAGTACATAAGAATAACTATCCGCGCGAAGCGCCGTCCGATGCCTGGCATCAAACTCCCCCATCCCGATCGGTAGGACTCAAACCGTAATAGGCCTCCGCCGCGGACAGAAAACTTAGCACGGTTGATTTGAGCACAATCCTCAAACGATCTTCATTGACCTGAAGCGAAAATGTCTGGCGTCCCTTGACGGGTCGTGGACCCTAAGGTGCCTGTGACGGCCGACCGCGACCGTCGCCTCTAAATGCCCTCTCCGCATTGCTGTTGGTTGGCGAATGTAATTGTCACACAGTGAGCCTCCAACAATTGCGCACCTTCAGCTCTTTACCGTACCACCGTCTTAATTAACGAAACGCTCGCCACACTCACAACCACAATCCCAACCCACACAGCAATTGTCGCAATTCTGGATTTGGCCCTTGAATATTGATCGAATTCCGACTTGTATCGCTTCCACAGATGCCCTCGAACCAACACAATTTGCGTTAGCGCATAGATAACAATGGCTACAACCACCAAGGTTGACTTTGAAATCAGCAACAGCGAATGTCCGGTCGCAAGCGCAATAGCACAAACTAGCCCGCCGATAATGAGGAATTGGAAGACGCACATTACCAGGGTCGCTCTCCACTCATCGACATAGAATCTTAATAGCACATAGAAGATGTAGACGTAAGGCTTCTCAATCCATCGAATAAGAGACATCGGTACTCCCTGGACCAATTCGGAGAGCCCATCCAAGCGATCCCCGGTTGCCTGCAGCTTCAGTTTGACTAATGCGGAATGCGGCAGCGTTTCACTCGACCCACGCTTCCACCATTGCGCTTATCCAACAGAATCCTTTCTCCTTACTCTTTTGAGATTGCTCAAGGATATATGCCGTTAAAGGGTTGTAACAGACGTGCCCGGATCGAAGTTGACGGTGACGAAGGGCAGCTGACGGGTAATCCAGCTACTGTTCAGCAAGAGTTGCCATTGCCAAGCCGCTCTCGCCAGCTATGGAATACACGAGGTACGCCCGTCGTCCTTCCCGAAAGACAGCAGGATCTCGCAATTGCCGGACACGATGTGGAGCGTCATCGGGCTCCGATGCCTCAAGTGGTTGATCGCTTCCTTCATACGTCTTTTCTGGGCTCAGGACGATGGTCGATTTAGAAGCCGTCCACGCAGTCCAATCAGACGTTAAATGGACATCGCTCTCAAGAATGCGCTCTGGGCGATCTCCAATGCGAGAATAATAGATTCGCAGTAAGTCGCCGCGGAGATCCACGGCGGCGTGACGAAGTATACGGCCGTCCTCAGCTTTGATGAGCGTGGGGCCTTCCTCAAACACACCACGCGCGTTACGTGACCTTAGTATGAGTCCGCCGCGCACAATCGAGTAATAGTAGCCACCATACTGGAAAACGCGGAAATACGCCGGACCCAGCGGCAGTGTATTGGCAGAGAAGTTCAGGCCATCCGTCGAACGGGCCACAAAAGTCTTCTGCTCCGTGATGTCTACGCTTCCCGCAGCGCCGGCCGGGCAATGAAAGTACATTCGAAGTTCGCGACGACCCTCATCGACGTGAACGTCGGGCGAAGCAATGTGATCGTAACAGCGCGCCGCCTGCTCGAGCCGCAACGTGCCGGGCTCGTAAATATGCCACGGGCCCTGGAGATCCGCCGCATATGCCAGACGGACATATTTGCCGCCGTGATGTGCAAAATACAGGTAGTACTTGCCTAGAGGATGTTTGACCCAACTGGGCACCCTGATGAGGGAGGGTCCGTTTATGTTATCGCCGAGCGTGTCGCTAGACGCTGGCGTCACAATCGGATTCTGAGGTAGCCGCGTCGCTTCCATTGGGGAAACTGCATCCGCGGAAATGGGCAAGACCATCGTCGCAACAATGGCAAAGCAAGCCACTGCGAGAGAAATTCGCATAGTCAATTCCTCTGTCTGGAGGGTCGCTCTTTAGGTCGTAGCGCACCGCCTTGAGCTGCAGCTCAGTGTACGCTGAAACGAGCCGGAGATTTGAACGGCTGCTGTACGGATGTCAATTTGGTTCGTTGCCCGTCGCCTATTGGCGGGGTGCAGCCCGCGGCCGCGGCGGCGACCGGCAACGCGAACTATCGGACCCAGTGCGGCCTGTGGCCAGCGTCCGCTCCCCGCTTCCACAGGATCTCGCACCGATGGGAGGTAACTTGGTAAGTGTGGACCGCATTCGGCAGTTTGTATTGAACGAGCAAGGCCAGTGGTAATCACTGCGCGAGTTGCGTTTGCCGGCGCTTTTGTGGATCAACTTCGGTCAGTAGGTAGTAGGCGGCACTTCCATCTTTGCCAAAATGAACTTCCAGCGTTTTGTGGGCGGTAGGCGCTTGATCGACCGCTGTCGACCAGTAAAGCCAAATCTCCTCTCCATTGGAGTCAAAGCTGACAGTCGACGGAAAACCATATTTGGCAGCCACGTCCGCCTTGCTTGTCTTGCCAATGATGACATTTTGAGCAACCGTCGTCGGAGTTTCATTGATGATGGCAGCATCCCCAACGACGACTGCGCAACCCGCAGTCAAAGCAAATATTATGGCGGCCGAAAATAGCTTCATAAGGTTGGTCTCGATGCATTCGATTATCAGCACTAGATCACTTTCCGCCTTTGCTCGTCAAACCTCCCCTGGCACGACTGCTTACTGGAAGGCTTGTCGGCACCCCGATTGACCGTTGATGCCCGGATGGAGCCCTCTGGGGCGACGACGCCGGCCAGCGACTCATCCCGACGCGTTTCCGCCTCTTACGAAGGGCAGCTGTGCGGCGCCCTAGCTGCTACCAGGCGCTTTCATCGGCTCGTCTAGACTCACGCCGCAATGCTGGCAGTTATCGGCTGTTGGCCTCTCCCTCGCTGCCGCTCTAGCGGTTGCACCCATCCGAACTCCGCATTTGGGGCACCGTGCGAACCGCATCCCAACGACGATGGTCGTACCAGCAAGCACGGGAAATATGATCAGTGCGAGGAGCCAAAAGACAGGGGGCCAATGGACAAGGCCGACCGCCATACCGACACCGCATGCTCCCACAATGAGGCTAAGCCGTGTGAGTCGATGGCGCAGATGGTCTCGAATCGTCATGGACCTACATCCTGCCGTCTAGCTTCCATCGGTCGAGCGCCTGATGCCAATACTTGCTCCGATATTCCGGTTGCGGACCCTAACGAGAC
>Ga0307474_10002444_pt1 | contig 13376 bp, 11 predicted proteins | sample atmos_gasesECM1C_2_FD_203312 | JGI IMG/M metagenome (GOLD analysis project Ga0307474, IMG submission 203312) | Hardwood forest soil microbial communities from Morgan-Monroe State Forest, Indiana, United States - atmos_gasesECM1C_05 | ecosystem: Environmental > Terrestrial > Soil > Temperate... | reverse complement strand
TCAGTGGTTCGAGCTTGCCGTCGAAGAAATGATTGGCGCCCGGGATGATCTGCTGATCGATCACGATGCCCTTCTGGGTTTTCAGTTTCTCAACCAGCGTGTTGACGTCCCGGGGCGGCACGACCGCATCCTTCTCGCCGTGCACGATCAGGCCCGAGGACGGGCAGGGCGCGAGGAACGAGAAGTCGTAGAGGTTGGCGGGCGGTGCGATCGAGATGAAGCCTTCGACCTCCGGCCGGCGCATCAAAAGCTGCATGCCGATCCAGGCACCGAAGGAGAATCCCGCGACCCAGCAGGCGCGCGCTTCCGGGTTGATGGTCTGCGCCCAATCGAGTGCGGAAGCGGCGTCCGAGAGTTCGCCAGTGCCGTGATCGAACGAGCCCTGGCTGCGGCCGACACCGCGGAAATTGAAGCGCAGCACGGAAAATCCGCGATGGGCAAATGCGTAATAGCACTGATAAACGATCTGATGATTCATCGTGCCGTGAAACTGAGGGTGCGGATGCAGGATCATCGCGATCGGTGCATTCTTCTGCTTCGCGGGATGGTAACGGCCTTCGAGACGGCCCGCGGGACCGGTGAAGATGACTTCAGGCATTGAGGGTCCTTGGCAAAATCAACCGACTTTTTGCTGGTTCTGTCTGGCTGTTTCGGGGACAAAACCTTACGGAATGAAGGGCTGAGCAGACGTCGCGGTCGACGCGCGAATGGCGTCCGCTGAATTTGGAGGCCGCGTTCTAACATGGGGCGAGGGGCAAAAAGCAAGCATTTTGAACGTCTGGCACGGCGCTTAAAGACAGTCGTGTTTTCAAATCGCATTGCAACGCGAGCGGGTGATCGCCAACTGGCATAACGCATAGTGATAGAGACGGACGGTAGTGCAAGGCCGGGCGCTTAAGGTATTATAATACTCAATGACTGAAAGGGTTTATCTCGATTGGAATGCGACGGCCCCGCTTCGCGCCGAAGCGCGCCAGGCCATGACTTCGGCGCTGGAGCTTTGCGGTAACCCCTCATCGGTTCATGCCGAGGGCAGGAGCGCGCGGAAGCTGGTGGAGGATGCGAGAGCCATCGTCGCCAAGGCCGTGGGCGCCTCGCCGCGCAACGTCATCTTCACCTCAGGCGGGACTGAAGCCAATGCGCTCGCGCTCAGGCCCGGGCTGAGGCGCAGTTCAGGCGCACCGGTCGAGCGGCTCCTGGTTTCGGCGATCGAACACGCCTCGGTTCTCGTCGGTGGGAGCTTTTCGGCCCCCACAATCGAAATCATCCGTGTGACGAGTTCCGGACTGATCGATCTTGTTCGCCTGCGGGCGCTGCTGGTCGGCCGGCCGCCGGCACTGGTGTCGGTCATGTTGGCCAATAACGAAACCGGCGCGTTGCAGCCGGTAGCGGAAGCAGCCCAGATCGTACACGGCGAGGGCGGTCTGATGCATGTCGATGCGATCCAGGCCCTTGGAAAAATAGCATTTAATATCAATAACTTGAATGCAGATCTGGTGACACTTTCGGCGCACAAGATCGGCGGACCCAAGGGCGCAGGCGCCCTGGTCCTGGCTGAGGGGGTGGCAGGCCTCGAGCCACTCCTGCGCGGCGGAGGTCAGGAGCTAAGCCGCCGGGCGGGAACCGAAAATGTCGCGGGAATAGCTGGTTTTGGAGCTGCCGCGAAGGCTGCCCTCGAAGCGCTCGAAACCGATACAAACCGCCTTGAGGCGCTGCGGGACCGGCTTGAAAGCGGCCTGCGGCAAACGCCTCGCGCAATCATCTTCTCCGATGCCGCCCCCCGCTTGCCCAATACAACGCTGTTCACGGTTCCGGGCCTGCGGGCTGAAACCGCCGTGATTGGCTTTGATCTGGCCGGTATCGCCGTGTCTTCCGGGTCTGCCTGTTCATCCGGGAAGGTACAGCCCTCCCACGTGCTCCAGGCGATGGGATTCGGTCCGGAACTGGCCCAGGGAGCGGTGCGGCTCAGTCTGGGCTGGTCCACGGGAGATGCAGATATTGATCGCTGTCTGGAGGCTTGGCGAAAGCTCGCAGGTAGCTTACTTAAGGGTTAGCGACGAAACATGGCTTGAACGGTTCTAAGCAGGTTTCGTTGGTGAGACATCGTAGTAGACTTGCCGAATTGATCCACCGCGGTCCTTGAAACCGCGAGCGGAGGAACAGAATGGCTGCCGTCCAGGAGACGGTCGATCGGGTTCGCCGGATCGACGTCGACCAATACCGTTATGGGTTCGAGACGCTTATCGAGTCCGAAAAGGCCCCAAAGGGGTTGTCGGAAGATACCGTCCGCTTCATCTCCGCAAAAAAGAACGAGCCGGCGTGGATGCTGGAATGGCGGCTTGAGGCCTATCGCCGCTGGCTGACCATGACCGAGCCGACCTGGGCACGCGTCAACTATCCCAAGATCGACTACCAGGACATCTATTATTACGCGGCGCCGAAGCCGAAGAAGCAGGTTGCTTCGCTCGACGAGATCGACCCGGAAATCCTCAAGACCTACGAGAAGCTCGGCATTCCCTTGCGCGAGGTCGAGGTTCTCGAAGGCGTGGTGCGTCCGGATGGCGGCAACGGATCGGGCGAGCGCCGCATCGCGGTGGACGCCGTGTTCGATTCCGTTTCGGTCGCCACCACCTTCAAGCAGGAGCTGAAAAAGGCCGGCGTGATTTTCATGCCGATCTCGGAGGCGATCCGCGAGCACCCCGAGCTCGTGAAGAAATATCTCGGCTCGGTGGTACCGACTTCCGACAATTTCTTCGCGACCTTGAATTCGGCCGTGTTTTCCGACGGCTCCTTCGTCTATGTGCCGCCCGGCGTGCGCTGCCCGATGGAATTGTCGACCTATTTCCGTATCAACGAGCGCAACACCGGCCAATTCGAGCGCACGCTGATCATCGCCGACAAGGGCTCGTATGTCAGCTATCTCGAAGGCTGCACCGCGCCCCAGCGCGACGAAAACCAGCTTCACGCCGCCGTGGTCGAGCTGGTCGCACTCGACGATGCCGAGATCAAATATTCGACGGTGCAGAACTGGTATCCCGGCAACTCGGAAGGCAAGGGTGGCATCTACAATTTCGTCACCAAGCGCGGCGACTGCCGCGGCCACCATTCGAAGATTTCATGGACCCAGGTCGAGACGGGCTCCGCCATCACCTGGAAATATCCGAGCTGCATTCTGCGCGGCGACAATTCGCGCGGCGAGTTTTATTCGATCGCGATTTCGAACGGCCACCAGCAGGTCGATTCCGGCACCAAGATGCTCCATCTCGGCAAGAACACGACGAGCCGGATCATCTCCAAGGGCATCGCCGCGGGCGTGTCGCAAAACACCTATCGCGGTCTCGTCACGGCGCATCGCAAAGCCACAGGCGCGCGCAACTACACCGCCTGCGACTCGCTTCTGATCGGCGACAAATGCGGCGCCCACACCGTTCCTTACGTGGAAGCAAAAAATTCCTCGGCGCTGTTCGAACACGAGGCGACGACGTCGAAGATCTCCGAAGACGTGCTGTTCTATTGCACGCAGCGCGGCTTGAGCCAGGAAGAAGCGGTTGGCCTCGTGGTCAACGGCTTTGTGAAAGACGTTCTGCAACAGCTGCCGATGGAATTCGCGGTGGAAGCGCAGAAGCTGATCTCGATCTCGCTGGAAGGTTCGGTTGGATAGAGCCTTAAGGAGATTGAGCCCGGCCTTCTTTCAACGATGAAAAATAATGTTCACCGCGCTCTTTCCGGACGCACCCTCGGTGCTCCCAAAGACGAGGCACAAACGGAAAATAAAGTAATGGCCTTACTTGAAGTCAGAAATTTGAATGTGCAGGTCGATGACCGCGAAATCCTCCACGGACTCTCGCTCACCGTGAACGAGGGCGAGGTACATGCGATCATGGGACCGAACGGTTCCGGAAAATCGACGCTCTCCCATGTCATCGCCGGCAAGCCGGGCTACGAGGTCACGGGCGGCGAAATCCTCTACCGAGGCGAGGATCTCCTGGAAATGTCGCCGGACGAGCGTGCCGCCAAGGGCGTGTTCCTGGCCTTCCAGTATCCGGTCGAGATTCCCGGCGTCGCCACCATGACGTTCCTGCGCACGGCGCTGAACGCCCAGCGTAAAGCGCGCGGCGAAAGCGAATTCTCGACGCCTGCCTTTCTTAAAAAAGTCCGCGAAGTCGCCGCCGGGCTGAACGTTCCGCAGGACATGCTCAAGCGCGGCGTCAATGTCGGCTTCTCCGGCGGAGAGAAGAAGCGCAATGAGATCCTGCAGATGGCGCTGTTCGAGCCGGCCCTGTGTATTCTCGACGAGATGGATTCGGGGCTCGACATCGACGCGCTGCGCATTGCCGCCGACGGCGTCAACGCGTTGCGTTCGCCGGATCGGGCGATGGTCGTGATCACGCACTATCAGCGGCTGTTGAACTACATCATCCCCGATTTCGTCCACGTGATGTCGAGAGGCAAGATCGTAAAGAGCGGCGGCAAGGAATTGGCGCTCGAGCTTGAGGCGTCGGGCTACACCCAATTCGACGACGCGGCGTGATGTTTGGGTAACGGATTGTCTCATGAACGTCGTACTGGCCAAGAGCGAGAGAGAGCGCGTGACGAGCGATATTTTCACCGCCGCACGTGATCGGCTGCCTGGCAAAGGCAAGGTCGCGGAGGCGCGCCAGCGGGCTTTTGGGGCATATGAGCGCGCAGGCCTGCCGCACCGGCGGATCGAGGAATGGAAATACACCGATCTTCGCGCGCTGATGCGCGAAGTACTTCCGCTTGCCGCTGCGCCGGATGCGGAGGCGCTTGAGCGGGCCGAGGCCGCGCTGGCTTCGCTTGAGGCGGCGAACACGCAGCGGCTGGTGCTGGTCGATGGCGTGTTTGCGCCGGCGCTTTCGGATCTTTCTGCCCTGGAGAGCGGTGTGCGCGTGCGGACCCTGCGCGAGGCGCTCGAGGAGCCGGCTAACGATTCGAGAGCAGATTTGCTCGGCGGCAGCGCAATCGCAGGTGCGATGCTTGCGTTGAACGCAGCACTCGCGACTGACGGCGTGTTGGTCACGATTGCGGAAGGTACCGCGCTCAACAAGCCTCTGCACGTCGTGCACGTCGCGACGCGTTCATCTGCCTCGACTTATACGCGATCGTTCCTGACGCTCGGCAATGGCGCGCGGGCGACATTGCTGGAAAGCTTCGTCGCAGCCGATCGTGCGCAATCCTATCAGGTTAACGACACCGTTACCGTATGCCTCGGCGACGGAGTCGAGCTCGAGCATGTGCGGCTGATGACTGACGCGCCGGATGCCCTCAATATTACCAACGCGATCTTCACGATCGGCGCGAAATCGCGCCTGAACACGCTCAACATGACCACTGGAGGGGGTGTGAGCCGTTATCAGGGATATCTCGCTTTTGCCGGCGAAGGCGCCGAAGTGATGGCCAATGGCGTCAGCCTGCTCCAGGGGCGCCAACACGCCGACAATACATTGTTTCTGGATCACGCCGTTCCGAGTTGCATGAGCCGGGAAATCTTCCGCTCGGTGGTTGATGATCGCGCCCATTCGGTATTTCAGGGCCGCATCATGGTGCGCCCCGACGCGCAGAAGACCGATGCCAAGATGATGACGCGGGCGCTCTTGTTGTCGGACGAGGCCGAGGCCGACAACAAGCCGGAGCTCGAAATTTTCGCCGACGACGTGACCTGCGGCCATGGTGCGACCACCGGCGCGCTCGACGAGAGCCTGCTGTTTTACCTGCGCGCACGCGGCCTTTCCGAGAAGGAGGCGCAGGCGCTTCTGATCCAGGCATTCGTGGGTGAAGCGATCGAACAGATCGCGAGCGACGCCTTGCGTGAGCTCGCGATTTCAGCGGCGCAGCGCTGGCTCGCGGCAAGGGGATGACCATGCATCCGGCGGTCGCAAACGGTTCCTATGATGTCGCGAGGGTGCGACAGGATTTCCCTGCGCTCGCGCTCAAGGTCTATGGCAAGCCGCTGGTCTATTTCGACAATGCCGCGTCAGCGCAGAAGCCCAACGCGGTGCTCGACCGCATGAACCTCGCCTTCAAGACCGAGTATGCGAATGTGCACCGGGGCCTGCACTACCTCGCCAATGCCGCCACCGAAGCCTATGAGGGCGCCCGCACCAAGGTGGCGAAATTCCTCAATGCCGCGCGGTCCGAGGAGATCGTCTTCACCCGTAATGCGACGGAAGCGATCAATCTTGTGGCATCCTCATGGGGCGAGCCGAACATCAAGGCCGGCGACGAGATCGTGCTTTCGATCATGGAGCACCATTCCAATATCGTACCCTGGCATTTCCTCAGGGAGCGCCACGGTGCCGTCATCAAATGGGCGCCGGTGGATGACGAAGGCAATTTCCTGATCGACGAGTTCGAAAAGCTGCTTTCTGCGAAAGCCAGGCTGGTCGCGATCACCCACATGTCGAACGCGCTTGGCACCGTCGTGCCGGTCAAGGAGGTGGTGAAGATCGCGCATGATCGCGGGATTCCCGTGCTGGTCGACGGCAGCCAGGCCGCGGTTCATCTGCCGGTCGACGTGCGGGACCTCGACGCCGATTTCTATGCTTTCACCGGCCACAAATTGTACGGACCGACTGGCGTCGGCGTGCTCTATGCCAAGCACGAGCATCTGGTGGCGATGCGACCCTATAATGGCGGCGGCGAGATGATCCGCGAGGTGGCACGCGATTTCGTCACCTATGGCGATCCTCCGCACAAGTTCGAGGCGGGCACGCCGGCGATCGTTGAAGCGGTGGGACTGGGAGCGGCGATCGATTACGTCAATTCGATCGGCAAGGAACGTATAGCAGCCCATGAACACGATCTTCTCGACTATGCCGAAGCTCGCCTGCGCGAAATCAACTCGCTGCGCATGATCGGCACCGCCAGGGGGAAGGGGCCACTGATCTCTTTTGAAATGAAGGGCGCCCATCCCCATGACGTCGCCACCGTGATCGACCATCAGGGAATAGCGGTGCGGGCCGGAACCCATTGCGTGATGCCTCTTTTAGAGCGGTTCAATGTGACGGCGACCTGCAGGGCCTCATTCGGAATGTATAATACTCGCGAGGAAGTCGATCAGCTCGCGCAGGCGTTGATCAAGGCCAGGGAATTGTTCGCATGACCGATACCGTCGAAGCCAGGAATCCGGAGACGAATCCGCAGACGGCGAGTCCCGAAGCCAAAGTCTCCAATATGGAGACGCATTCGGCGTTGCCGCCGGAGGAAACGGAGCGCTTGAGCGGCGAGATCGTGGCCGCGTTGAAGACAGTTTTCGATCCGGAAATACCCGCCGATATTTACGAGCTCGGTTTGATCTACAAGGTCGATCTCAAGGACGACCGCTCGGTCGATGTGGTGATGACGCTGACAACGCCGAACTGCCCGGCCGCGGGAGAGCTGCCGCAGATGGTGGAGAACGCGATCGCCAGCGTTCCCGGCATCGGCGTCGTCAACGTCAACCTGGTGTGGGACCCGGCATGGACTCCGGACCGGATGTCGGATGAGGCCCGTCTCGTTCTCAATATGTGGTGAGTGTTCACCCGTGGCAGCAGTCGGCCTTATTGAATTGGCTTTGGGATTGACCACATGACTGATATGACCCCTGCATCACCCTCCAAGCCGAAGGCGCGTCCCCGTCCGCAAGTAATGAAGCTGACGGACGCCGCAGCCCAGCGTATTGCCGAGCTGACCGGGCGCGCGGATTCCCAGATCGTCGGTCTTCGCGTCGGCGTCAAGAACGGCGGCTGCGCCGGGCAATCCTACACGGTCGAATATGCCCATGACGTGCGTCCAACCGACGAGGTCGTCGAGGATAAGGGCGTGAAGATCCTGGTCGATCCCAAGGCAGTCTTGTTCCTGCTCGGCACCGAGATGGACTACAAGATCGACAAGCTTCAGGCCCAGTTCATCTTCAACAACCCTAACCAGGTCGGCGCCTGTGGTTGCGGCGAGTCCGTGCAGCTCAAGCAGGCGGGGGATTGAGCGTCGTGTTCGCGACGCAGCGTGTTGGCGGCGTGCGCCCATGGACCGCGACTTTCTGATCGATCTTTTTTCCGACTTCGGCCCGGTGACGATTCGCCGGATGTTCTCCGGCTTTGGCATTTCCGCCGACGGCATCAACTTTGCGCTCGCGCTGCGTGCAGGGCTTTATTTTCGTGCAGATGAGGCGACCATTCCGCAATTTGAGGCGGAAGGATCGAAACCGTTTCAGTATCAGCAGCGAAGAACGGGGAAGGTCGTCACCGTCAATTCGTACTGGGAATTGCCCGCGCGGCTCTTTGACGATTCGGAAACGTTGGCCGGCTGGGCAAATGCCGCACTGGCGGCCGCGCAACGCGCTGCGTTGACGAAATCCTCCAGAGGTCGAAAAAGGGCCACGGCGCTCGACGCCAAAAAGAAAGCCAAGAAGTCTGCGTCCGGGAAGAAGCGCGCGAATGCAAAGCCGGCCACAAGAAAAAAAGCCCGGGGAGAGCGACCTTAGAGCCTTTTCGGTTCTGATTGAATCAGAACCGAGGCTCTAATCTTTTGTTTTGCCGCGTTTTCTTCACGCGAACCGGTACCCACGTCGCTCGAAAACGCTATAGCGCTGGTCAAGCAACCTGGGTGCTGGTTTCGGCGCGATATTCCGGGTCTGCCTCGCACACCACGCGGTTGCGCCCCGCCCGTTTGGCGGCATAAAGACAGGCGTCTGCGCGCTCGATCAGTGAATCTGTGTCGTCACCGGGCTTGAGCATGGATACACCGACCGAAATGGTGACGCGGCCGAGCATCTCGCCGGTGGATTTCTTTTTCAATTCCTTCGACATCACCGCACGCCGGATATGATCGGCGACCGTCAGCGCCTGCCGCAATGCGGTATTGGGCAGCACGACCGCGAATTCTTCGCCGCCGTAGCGGGCCGTGATGTCCTGACCTTTGATACTCTGCTTCAAGGAAATTCCGACCAGCCGCAGCACTTGGTCGCCGGTGAGGTGCCCGTAGGAGTCGTTGAACGATTTGAAGTGGTCGATGTCGAACATCAGCAGCGAAAGCGGTTCGCCGCTCGCTATTGCATTCTGCACCGCTATCTCGATCGAACGATCGAAATATTTGCGGTTGCCGAGCCCGGTGAGGGGATCGGTGAGGCTTTCGGCCCTGATCGCCTCGAGGCTTTGCTGGAGAGAGCTGATTTCGGTTTTCGACAGCATCAGGCGCTCCTCCAGCGCCTTGTTGGTGTTGCGCATCTGTCTTGTCGCATGCAGCAGCGATTCGACGATCGCCTTGACCTGGTCGCCGTTCTCTGCGGTCGCAAGCCTCTCGCTCGCTCCGACAAGGTTCACGTCGTAGCTTGTCGACATGGTGAGCGCATCGGCGAGAAGGCGCATGACGTCGTCGATTTCGCCGATCACGCGTGCGCCGACCCTGTCGATGCGGTCGGTGGTCTTGATATGGGAGAGGTAAGTCTCGTAGATCTGCTCGAGATCGGCTTCGGTCAGCTTGCCGTTGCGCGCGAGCGTCTCGTTGATGATCTTGTTGAGAGGTGAATTGTAGCCGGTCGCGTAGACGTACCAGATCTCGTAATTGCGGGGCACAGCGGTTTGCCGCAGCGACCTGATCTGGCCCAGCGCCAGTTCGGCGAAGGCCATCGTGCGTTCATGTTCGTCGAGCACAGATAATGTCCCCAGGCGGCGGAAGGCATACGTCGCCACATTAAATCGCATAAATTATCAGGACAGGTTAATGGACGTCGATGAATGACCCGTTAAACGGGGAATCCCGGCCTTCGCGGCCGCAGGAAACTCAGACGCGGGCGCGGACCGGCCGCAACAGGAACGCCGGCAGGTGCGAATGATCCGCAGGTTCCGACGGTTCGCCCTGGGGCGAGGGGATGCGTCCGATCGATGGTGGACGCAGGGGGGCCGGCGCAGCCTGGGCGCCATGCGCGGCGACGTTTGTCTGCGACAGCGAGCCGCCGTTTCGACCGCCGGCGCGTCGGGATTCGCGATCGCGGCGTGGCTTGCGGCCGCCGCGGGAACCTTCCTTGCCGCCTTCGCGCGAGCGCTCGCGCGGCTGCAACTCCGCTCCCGCATGCTCCTCCGCATCGCTCTCGGCGATGCCTTCGGCGAGCGGAATGCTTTGTCCGATCAGCTTTTCGATCGCCGCCATCGATTTCTGGTCGAGGCGCGTGACGATCGAAATCGCAGTGCCGCTGCGGCCGGCGCGCCCGGTACGGCCGATGCGGTGGACGTAGTCGTCGGCATGGTGTGGGACGTCGAAGTTGAAGACATGGCTGACGGCCGGGATATCGAGACCGCGGGCGGCGACGTCGGACGCCACCAGCAGCGGAATTTCGCCTTTGCGGAATTGATCAAGGGCCGCGGTTCGCGCCGACTGGTCCATATCGCCATGCAGCGCGCCGACGCTGAAGCCATGTTTTTGAAGCGATTTGTGAAGGACGGCGACCTCGCGCTTGCGATTGCAGAAGATGATCGCGTTGTTGAGATCCTTGGCGCCGCGCAATAGGCGGCGAAGCATTTCGCGCTTCTCGTGCGGCTCGCGGCCTGCGGGCACCTGCAACTGCGTCACGGTGGCGACGGTGGTCGCGGGTTTGGAAACTTCCACCTTTTCGGGATTGTGCAGGAAGGTCTCGGTGATACGCCGGATTTCCGGCGGCATCGTTGCGGTGAAGAACAGTGTCTGCCGGGTGAATGGCACCAGCTTGCAGATGCGCTCGATATCGGGAATGAAGCCCATGTCGAGCATTCGGTCGGCCTCGTCGATGACGAGCAGTTCGACGCCGGTGAGCAGCAATCCGCCGCGTTCGGTGTGGTCGAGCAGCCGGCCGGGCGTTGCGATCAGCACGTCGACGCCGCGAGTCAGTTTGGAGTCCTGATCGCCGAATGAAACCCCACCGATCAAGAGAGCGACGTTGAGTTTCTGTCCGGCGCCGTAACGATCGAAACTTTCCTTGACCTGGGCGGCGAGTTCGCGCGTGGGCTCAAGGATCAAGGTGCGCGGCATCCGCGCTCTGGCGCGGCCCTTTTCCAGCATCGTGAGCATGGGAAGGACGAAGGCAGCGGTCTTGCCGGTGCCCGTCTGGGCGATCCCGAGAACGTCTCGGCGTGCCAGAACGTGGGGAATCGCCTGTTCCTGAATGGGGGTAGGGGTGGTGTAACCGGTGGCCGCGACGGCCGCGAGCACCTTTTCGGACAAGCCGAGATTGGAAAAAGACATTTAGCCTCTGGCAGATACCGCCGCTTGGAATCTCGAAAAAGACTGTCGCGATCAACCCCGGAACGGCACGCAAATTTGCACGGGATTTTCGGATACACAGACAGGCGGCTTGTTCAAGATATCGCGCTTCGATATCGGGCCGCATCGCAGGCGAACATAGGCACGAATTGGTCAAAGTCAATGGAGCGCGTGCGGGAAGTGTTGAAAAAGCTTAATGTTTTGGCACAAATGCAAGCTTCCTTGCCCTCCTGGACAAGAAATGGCCGATTGAACGTGCTTGACGCAGAGGCGTTGCTTGAACCGCCGGTCAGAAGTCATCGACTACAGCGCATGCGGGGCCTTCGTTCCGTCAATGCAACGCATGAAAGCGCCCTTTTTGAAGATTGGGGAGCACGGATGAGAGGCTGGCTGTCGTTCGGGAACGCATTCGCATTAGGTCTGACGGCGATATTGTTGGTTTTCGCGGCGCCTGCGCAGGCGGAAAAGCGCGTGGCGCTCGTGATCGGGAACAACGACTACAAGAATGTCCCGAAGTTGCAGAAGGCGGTCAACGACGCGCGCACCATGGGCGAGGTGCTCAGGCAACTCGGCTTTTCCGTGATGATTGCGGAGAATCAGACACGCCAGGCCTTCAGCGAAACTCTGCTCGCCTTCGACAAGGCGGTCGAGCCGGGGGACACCACGTTCTTTTTCTACGCCGGCCACGGCTTCGAGATCGCAGGCCAGAACTTCCTGCTTCCGACCGATGTGCCTGCTGCGACCGAAGGCCAGGAAGAGCTGGTGCGGGACGCCTCGATTCTCGCCGACCGAATCATCGAGCGCTTGCAGAACAAGAAGGCGCGCACCGCAATCCTTGTATTCGATGCCTGCCGCAACAATCCGTTCGAGCGGGTAGGGACTCGCGCGGTCGCCGGCGGCGGCGGTCTTGCGCCGATGACGCAATTGCCGGAGGGCGTCGTCTCGGTGTTTTCGGCGGGCCCCCGCCAGACCGCACTCGATCGCCTGTCCAATGACGACAATAATCCGAATTCCGTGTTCACGCGGACCTTCGCCAAGGAGCTTTTGCAACCTGGCCAAAACCTTGTCCAGGTCGCCCAACACACTCGCCGCATCGTCAGCGAAATGGCGGAGAGGGTAAGCCACAAGCAGATTCCGGTCTATTTCGATCAGATGGTCGACGATGTGTTTCTCAACGGCATGGCGAAAGCGCCGGCCGAAGCGACCAAGGACACGAAGCCGGCGGAGCCGCTGCAGAAGGTTGCCGCATTGCCGCCGGTGACGGTGCCGCGCGTTCCGCCGTCAGGCGACAGCGTCAATGCACCGATTGCGATGTTCTCGCGCCACAATGGCGGCTGGACCGTGGTGTTTTCGATCGCCGATCCGGCTCTCGGAATTTCATGGCGCATGGGGGATGCCGGTGAATTCCGCGAGACCGGCTTCCTCGATACGCTCGACCCCAGAACCCGCAAGCGAATGCCCAATCCCTCGATCGAGCTTGCCGCCGATGCAACCGCCGCGACCATCCAGGTCCGCTATATCGACGCATCGGGCGAGATGCAGGGGCCATTCCCGATCAGGTTCGATCCGGAGGCAGCCCTTATTCACGATCAGCGGAAAATCCTGGACATGACCGCCACCAGCTGGCTGTCATTCCGCGAGTTCAACGGACTTTTGGTCTATTACACGCATTTGATTTCCTATCGCTGCGCGATCCGCCAGGTGAAAATCGGCATCGACACCACGGTTCCTGACCGAGTGTTGAATATGCCGCCCTGTGAAATGAAGGATCCCAGCGCCATTCCCTACGACGTCAAGCCCTATCTGAAACTTTCGCCGACGAACCAATTCGTCTCGGTCGAGTTGACCTATCGCGACGGAAGCGTGTCGGAGATCAAGAGTTTCCGCCGCTAAATCACAACACGTGAGCAGATTATGGACGCGATGAGTTCTACCGAGCAATCCGCGCCGCGCGTCATCCACACAAGGTGCTGCATCGTGGGCGGCGGTCCCGCCGGCATGATGCTCGGATATCTGTTGGGACGAGCCGGCATCGAGACGCTGGTGCTGGAGAAGCACGCCGATTTTTTCCGCGATTTCCGCGGCGACACGGTTCATCCCTCGACCTTGCAGGTGATGGACGAGTTGGGACTGATCGACGATTT
>Ga0307474_10002442_pt1 | contig 13379 bp, 14 predicted proteins | sample atmos_gasesECM1C_2_FD_203312 | JGI IMG/M metagenome (GOLD analysis project Ga0307474, IMG submission 203312) | Hardwood forest soil microbial communities from Morgan-Monroe State Forest, Indiana, United States - atmos_gasesECM1C_05 | ecosystem: Environmental > Terrestrial > Soil > Temperate... | reverse complement strand
GCGCCGCGCGAGATCCACGATCAGATGGCCGGCCTCGACGAACAGGCTCTTGCGGTCGGCATGGGTCGCGAGCACCGAGCCGTTGCCCGGCAGCGACAGCCCCAGCGCCTCGGTGAGGCAGTTCATCGAATTCGCGGTGAACATGCCCGAGCAGGAGCCGCAGGTCGGGCAGGCCGAGCGCTCGATCACCTCGACCTCGCTGTCGGTGACGTTGTCGTCAGCGGCGGCGACCATGGCATCGATCAGGTCCACCGACCTGATCTTGCCCTTCATGTTGACCTTGCCCGATTCCATCGGGCCGCCCGAGACGAACACCACGGGGATGTTCAGCCGCAGCGCCGCCATCAGCATGCCCGGCGTGATCTTGTCGCAATTGGAGATGCAGACCAGCGCGTCGGCGCAATGGGCGTTGACCATGTATTCGACGCTGTCGGCGATCAGTTCGCGCGAGGGCAGGCTGTAGAGCATGCCGTCATGGCCCATGGCGATGCCGTCATCGACCGCGATGGTATTGAACTCCTTTGCGACGCCGCCGGCCTTCTCGATCTCGCGCGCAACCAATTGCCCGAGGTCCTTCAGATGCACATGGCCGGGCACGAACTGGGTAAAGGAGTTGGCGACAGCAATAATGGGCTTGCCGAAATCCTCGTTCTTCATGCCCGTGGCGCGCCACAGGCCGCGGGCGCCGGCCATGTTGCGGCCATGGGTAGTGGTGCGGGAACGATAGGCGGGCATGGATTCCTCCGGCAGTCCTAACCCAGCTCCTCAAGGGCCGGGCTGTCATCAAAATTGGTCTCGCTTGGCTTACAGGGAACCCGCGCCGGTTTCGACCCGCAATTTCAAAAGGCCTGCTATTTCTGATCCAGATAGGGCGCGACGACCTGGCGCGTCTCCTTGCTGGGCACGACCGGGACGATCTCGAAGGTCATGCCGAAGTCCTGGCAGTTCAGAATCCATTCCTGCAACAACCGCGCGTCGTCCGTTTCCATGAGCTGGAAGCAACGGTCGAAATTGGGCTCGATCCAGCCGCCGACATATTTCAGGCCTTCCGGAAACTTGACGCCGGCGTCGCGCACGCGCCGATAAACCGGGATCGGATTACGGTCTTTGAAGCGTTCGATCACCATGAAGAGCATGAAGGCCTCTGCGCCGGGCGTAGCACGGCAAAGGTATCTCAATGCTGCCCGCGTTTCCAGCCAGCGCGTTCAGCCCTTCCGCAGGAAGACGTAATCGGCCGTGTAGGGCATGGCACGGGTCTCGCCGCTGCGCTCGCAAGCGCCATCGAGCTTGCCGCCGACCGTGTTGGTCCGCTGCACCGTCGTGACGTCATTGAGCGTGCCGCTGCCGCGATGCGCGGTCACCTCGAGCTTCAGCCAGGCGACGTCCTTGGCGGTTTTGCCGGGCGCATTCGCCACGGCCTTGCCGACGACGGCGCTGCCGTCATTGAGCTCCCAACTCGGGCCGCCATAATGCTTGCCAACGGTCTTGCCGTCCGCGATCAGCGTTGCCTTGGGCTCACGCAAGGCCCATGCGAGCTTGCCGTCGGCGCCGGCCTTGCACTCGTAGATCTGCTCGCCTTCGGCATGTGCTGAAAGCACCGGCACGGTGCCGGGCGCGGCCAGTGCGTCGGGTAGCGGATCGGCTGCGAAGGCGGGACCGGCGAGGAGAGGCAGGATGAGAGGAAGCATTATCAGCCGCATGGTTCTACTCTCGAGTGAATTGCTAAATTTGCCGCGGATACCGTCATTGCGAGCCAACGGGTCCGCGCAAAGCGCGGCCCGATGACAGGCTCCGCGAAGCAATCCAGGGCCGAGCGTGAGACTCTGGATTGCTTCGTCGCTTCGCTCCTCGCAATGACGGGGGGAGCGCCGCCGCCGCCCTTACGCCGCCATCGCCGTTTCGAGATTGCCCGCGACCTTGTCGAGGAAGCCGGTCGTCGACAGCCAACGCTGGTCGGCGCCGACGAGGAGCGCGAGGTCCTTGGTCATGTAGCCGTCCTCGACGGTCGCGACGCAGACCTTTTCCAGCGTGTCGGCGAACTTCGCAAGCTCCGGATTGTTGTCGAGCTTGGCGCGGTGGGCGAGGCCGCGGGTCCAGGCGAAGATCGAGGCGATGGAGTTTGTCGAGGTCTCCTTGCCCTTCTGGTGCTCGCGGTAGTGACGGGTCACGGTGCCGTGGGCGGCCTCGGCTTCCACGGTCTTGCCGTCGGGGGTGAGCAGCACCGAGGTCATCAGGCCGAGCGAGCCGTAGCCCTGCGCCACCGTGTCCGACTGCACGTCGCCGTCGTAGTTCTTGCAGGCCCAGACGTAGCCGCCGGACCATTTCAGCGCGGACGCGACCATGTCGTCGATCAGGCGGTGTTCGTAGGTCAGGCCCTTGGCGTCGAATTCCTTCTTGAACTCGCGGTCGAAAATGTCCTGGAAGATGTCCTTGAAGCGGCCGTCATAGACTTTGAGAATGGTGTTCTTGGTCGAGAGATACACCGGATAGCCGCGCATCAGGCCGTAATTGAAGGAGGCGCGCGCGAAATCGATGATGGAGTCGTCGAGATTGTACATTTCCATCGCGACACCGGCGCCCGGCGTCTTGAACACTTCGCGCTCGATCACCGTGCCGTCCTCGCCGACGAATTTCAGCGTCAGCACGCCTTTGCCCGGGAATTTGATGTCGGTGGCGCGATACTGGTCGCCATAGGCATGGCGGCCGATGATGATCGGCTTGCTCCACCCGGGAACGAGGCGCGGCACGTTCGTGCAGATGATCGGCTCGCGGAAGATCACGCCGCCCAGGATATTGCGGATAGTGCCGTTGGGCGACTTCCACATCTCCTTCAGGTTGAACTCCTTCACCCGGGCCTCGTCGGGGGTGATGGTGGCGCATTTCACGCCGACGCCGACCTTCTTGATGGCGTTGGCGGCATCGATGGTGACCTGGTCGTTGGTTGCGTCCCGGTGTTCGATCCCGAGGTCGAAATACTGCAGCTGGACGTCAAGGAACGGGTGGATCAGCTTGTCCTTGATGTACTTCCAGATGATCCGGGTCATCTCGTCGCCATCGAGCTCGACGACGGGGTTGGTCACCTTGATTTTTGCCATGATCGATGAGGCCTTTCGGGAACGACGCGCTTGAACAGCGGCTTGACGGGAATTTTCCGCGGGCGGTCATAGCATTGCCAAAGGGCGTGCGGAAGGTGAGCGGTTATGCAGTTTCCGCTCATCTTTTGGCTGAGCGGGTCCATCTTTGCGCCGTCTGGTTCGGATGAGGCCGTCTGGGGGTTGACGGAGGCTCGTCTTCCGATTCAAAAGACGAAACTAACCTCATATTTTGCTTGAGAAATTCCCGGTTGCCGGGCAATCGAGGGACTTCCCGGGCCACTTGAATCCGCGTGTTCAAGGCCCGATTCAACACGTTGTAATCTGACTGGAAAGCGAAACGAGCACCGTGTCGGGCACCGACAAGACCAAGACCGGCTTCGACCTCGCAGGTCCCGTGATCATCCTGGTCGAGCCACAGCTTGGCGAAAATATCGGCATGGCCGCTCGCGCCATGGGCAATTTCGCGCTGTCGCGGCTGCGCCTGGTCAACCCGCGGGACGGCTGGCCCAACATTGCAGCCCAACGTGCGGCCGCCGGTGCCGACCATATCATCGACCATGTCGAGCTGTTCGACACGGTCGCGGACGCGGTCGCCGACCTCGACCTGTTGCTCGCGACTACTGCCCGCGCCCATGACCAGGCCAAGCCCGTGCTGGGGCCGGAGGCGGCGGCGAGAGAGATAGTCTCTCATATCGGCGGCGGCGGGAGGTGCGGCATTCTGTTCGGCCGTGAGCGCTGGGGACTGATGAATGACGAGGTGGCGCGCGCCAACCGCATCGTCACCTTCCCGGTCAATCCGGGCTTCGCCTCGCTCAACCTCGCACAAGCTGTGCTGTTGATGGGCTACGAGTGGTTCAAGCTGTCGACCACAAACGGGCTGCCCTTTGAGAGACCCGAGCGTTCGCCGCTGGCCTCGCAGCACCAGATCAATGCATTCTTCGAAAACCTGGTGCGGGAGCTGGACGAGGTCGAATTCCTGCGGCCGCCAGAGAAGCGCGACACCATGCTGGTCAACCTGCGCAACATTTTTACCCGCATGGAGCCGAGCAAGCAGGACATGCACACTCTGCACGGCGTGGTGATGGCGATCGCGGAGGGGCGGAAGGGGCCGGCCAAGGGCGGCGTGCTCGACGGCGAGCAGGCGACGCGCTTAAGGGCGCTGCTGGCCGAGCACGGGAGAGGCATGCCGGCGCATGAGAGCGGCACAGTGCGAGGGCTCGCGCGCCTGCTCCGGCGCAACCCGACCGATGCCGAGCGGATGCTCTGGCAGGCCTTGACCCGAGACCGCCGCTTTGCCGGCAACTTCAAGCGCCAGACGCCGATCGGCCGGCACATCCCCGACTTCGTCTCCTTCGTGCACCGGCTCGCGATCGAGCTGGTCAACGAGGGCGAGACGGAGACGATCGCGCAGGACCGCGCCGCGCGGCGGGCGTGGCTCGAAAGCCGCGACTATCGCGTGATCGAGATGAAGGTCGGCGATGTCGAGCGCGAGCTGGAGAGTGAGCTTGCGCGATTGGAGAGCGCTATCGCAGAGGCCAAATAGCGCACCAACTTTTTCGCGCAACCTGCGACGCGGCAATCCAGGCCGCTCCCGCGCGGACAGTCTGTATTGATTCGCTCCGCTCGCAATGACGTGGTTAGTTAGCGCGGAGCGCGGCGGCCTAAACCGCCACCAATTCCGCCGGCGCGTTCGCGCGCCGCTTCTTCTTCGCGGGCTCGAACAGGGCGCAGGCGGCGAGGCCTGCGGTGTCGGCGACATCGGGGTTGCGCGACACCATGGCGGCCACGATGGCGCCATCGATCAGAAGCGCGAGTTGGTGCGCCAGCATCTCGGCTTCGACCGCGCCCATCTCGCGGGCAAGCTTTTCAATATGGGCGAGCACCACCTTCTTGTGGCGCATCGCGATATTGCGGAACTGCTTCTGGTCCTTGTCGTGCTCGGCGACGGCGTTGATGAAGGGGCAGCCGTAGAACCGCTCCTCGCCGAACCAGCTCTTCAGCGCCGGAAAGATCCGCGTCAGCTTGGTCTGCGCATCGCCGCCGCCGGCCTCGATCGCGCCGATGAACCATTCGCGCCACTGCTTCCCCTCGCTCTCCAGCACCGCATGCACGAGGTTGGTCTTGGAGCCGAACAATTTGTAGAGCGTCGTCTTGGCAGTCCCGGCTTCCTCGATGATCGCATCGATCCCGGTAGCGTTGATGCCGTTCTTGCAGAACAGATGCGTCGCCGCGCTCAGCAGCCTGCCGCGCGCCGATTCATCGTCGCCAGCCGCAGCGTGCACAGTGGCTGCTTTCTTCTTCGCGAGTGATTTGCCCGTCTTGCCCATGGGGCCAGTTAATCCAACCGCGGGGAAATCATCAAGCCCGCTGTCTTTCTGCGCCCAAAATAATCGCGGCGAGAGGGCAACTGCATTCGCTTTGAGCAAATCGCGCCCGACCAATTCTTCAGCAGGCGAGGCTAACCACCGAGAACGCTTTGTCTTTTGTTTTAGCTGCTGTCTGGCACACTTCGTGCAGGAAACAGACCGTTCGGTATCCTCGCCTCTAGGGAGAAAACGTGATGACCGCGGTCGTTCAGAAAACTGCACTCACCGGCTGCCTCGCCCCCATCGACAAAAACGGGCTCGAGCAGCTGATCGCCACCGGCAAGGCCAATCCCAAGGTCATCAAGACCTTGAAATGCAAGACGGTCGCCGAGGGAAAGTTCCGCCACGCCAACTACATCCGCAACCTGCCGCCCTACATCGTCGACGAGCCGCCGGGACTTCTGGGCGACGACACCGCGCCCAATCCGTCCGAAGCCTCGCTCGCGGCGCTCGGCTCCTGTCTTGCGGTGGGCTTGCATGCCAACGCCGTCCACCGCGGCTGGATCGTCAACAAGCTCGAGCTCGAGCTTGAGGGCGACCTCAACATCACCGCGGTCTGGGGCACCGGCGACGTCAGCGAGAAGCCGGTCGGTTTCACCGATGTGCGTGTCAAGGTCGACATGGAATGCGAGGGCATCCCGCAGTCCGAGGTCGCCGCGCTGGTCGCGCATGTGAAGAAGTGGTCGCCGGTCGCCAACACTTTCACGCGGCCGGTCAATCTCGAAGTCGGCATCTGACGACGACAACGCCACAGATCAAGCGGAGGGTCGCATCCCATGGGTGCAATGGTGGGTGCATTGGGTGCATTGGGTTCGTCGGCTGCGTCGGCTCTTGCCATCGACGAAGATGGCGGGACCTCCGCGACATCGCTTGCAGATGCGGTGGCAGCGATCGCGCGCAAGGAGCTGGCGCCCTTGGCCGGCTCGATCGACGAGGGAACGGTTTATCCTGAAGAGCTGCTGCGGCGTCTCGGCGAAGTCGGCGCCTGGGGCAGCCACGTCCCGCAGGATGGCCCCGCGGACCTCCGCTGTGCCATCGAGGCGATGGTGGCGATCGGCGAGGTCTGCGGCGCCACCGCCTTCATGGCGTGGTGCCAGAACACGCTGGTCTGGTACGTCGCCAATTCCACCAATATGAAACTCGCCAGGCGCTTCGGCGACAGCTTCGCGGCCGGCCGGCTGCTCGGCGGGACCGGGCTGTCGAACCCGATGAAGAGCTTCTTCGGGATCGAGAAGCTGAAGCTGAAGGGGCGCAAGGTCGAGGGCGGCTATGTCGTGCGCGGCGCGCTGCCCTGGGTCTCCAATCTCGGCCCCCACCATTTCTTCGGCTCCATTTTCGAGCGCGAGGACGCGCCGGGCGAGATCGTGATGTTTCTCGCCGATTGCTCCGATCCCGCGATCACGCTGCAGCCGTGCAAGGCGTTCCTGGCGATGGACGGCACCGGCACCTATGGCGTGCAGTTCCGCGATGCCTTCGTGCCTGATGAGCTGATCCTTGCCGAGCAGGCTGCGCCGTATGTGAAGAAAATCCGCGCCGGCTTCATCCTGCTGCAGGCCGGCATGGCGCTCGGCCTGATCAAGGACTGCATCAACATCATGGACGAGGTCGGCGCGCCGCTCGGCCACATCAACCGCTATCTGCCGCAGCAGCCGGTGCAGTTCAAGGAACTGTTCTCGGAGCTTGAGCACGAGACCATGACGCTGGCGCGCGATCCGCTCAATGCGGACGAGACCTATTGGCGCAGGGTGATCGCGCTTCGTCTGCGCGCTGGCGATGCATCGGTCGCAGCGGCGCACGCGGCGATGCTCCATTGCGGCGCGCGCGGCTATTTGAAGAGCCATCGCGCCCAGCGCCGCCTGCGCGAGGCCTATTTCGTCGCCATCGTCACCCCCGCCACCAAGCAGCTTCGCAAGATGCTCGCCGACGCGTGACGGGCGATTCGCTTTCTACCCCCCGCTGAAACCACCAACTAGGAGAGGCTGCCATGACGGACGTATTGATCTCTGCCGGCGAACTTGCCGATCTCTTGACGACGGAGCCGTGTGTCATCATCGACACCCGTAATCCCGATAGCTATGGTGCGGGTCATCTGCCTGGCGCCGTCAATGTGCATGAAATCTTCACCTATCTTGCGACCTCGACTCCAGAGGGCATGCACGAGCTGAAGACGAAATTCGCCGATGCCTTCGGCGCCGCCGGGCTTTCGGGCAATGAGACCGCCGTCATCTACGAGCAGTCGATGAACTCCGGCTTCGGCCAATCCTGCCGCGGCTATTATCTGCTCACCATGCTCGGCTATCCCAAGGTGAAGGTGCTGCATGGCGGCTACGACGCCTGGGTCGCAGCGGATCTTCCGACCGCCAAGGACGTGCCGTCGCCGGTGAAGGCCAGCTTTGCCATCGTGCCGGATGCGGGCGACATCCTGATCGACGCCAAGACCATGCTCGCCGCTGTCGGCAAGCCGGGCATTGCCCTTCTTGACGTGCGCGACGTCGACGAGTGGATCGGTGAGAGCTCTTCGCCTTACGGGAAGGATTTCTGCCCGCGCAAGGGCCGCATCCCCGGCGCCGTGTGGCTGGAATGGTACCGCATGATGAAGCCGACCGCGGAGGGGCCGCGCTTCAAGTCTAAGGACGAGATTCTGGCGGAGTGTGCAACTGTCGGTATTTCGCAGAACACGCCAGTCTACCTCTACTGCTTCAAGGGCGCGCGTGCCTCCAACACCTTCCTGGCGCTCAAGAACGCCGGCGTGAAGGACGTGCGCATGTATTTCGGCTCCTGGAACGAATGGTCGCGTGATCCCGCGCTGCCGATTGAGGAGGGATTGCCGACGGCTGCTCCTTTGACGAGCAAGGCGGCATAGAACCTGCATGTTTTTTCTCCGTCCGGCCGCAAAACGCTGCGGCCGGGCAGGGGAAAGGGAAATCGATGGCGATTCTTGACGATCCGTTTGATGCCGGGCGCAGTGTGGGCCCCGCCTGTGTTTGCGGGCAGCGCCATTCCGCGGCCGACCATGACCGGACAATGCTGCAGCTGCGTTGCGAGCCTGACGAGAGCGAAGAGAAACGCTATGAGGGCGTGGTGGCGTCGGCTGTCATGCGCGCGGTGTTCCCGCAAGACGCGGCGCGGCGCGCCTTCCTGAAGTCGGTGGGTGCCTCCGCCGCGCTTGCAGCGCTCTCGCAATTCTTCCCGCTGAAGACGGCAACCGAGGCATTCGCCGATGCCGCCACCCCGGAAAAGAAGGACCTCAAGGTTGGCTTCATTCCGATCACCTGCGCGACCCCGATCATCATGGGTGCGCCGCTGGGCTTCTATGCCAAGCAAGGGCTGAATGTCGAAGTGGTCAAGACCGCCGGATGGGCGGTTATTCGCGACAAGACCATCAACAAGGAATACGACGCCTCCCACATGCTGGCGCCGATGCCGATCGCGATCTCGCTGGGGCTGGGCGCGCAGCCGATTCCCTTTGCTGTGCCCGCGATCGAGAACATCAACGGCCAGGGCATCACGCTTGCGATCAAGCACAAGGACCGGCGCGACCCCAGAGACTGGAAGGGCATGAAATTCGCCATTCCCTTCGACTATTCCATGCACAATTATCTCTTGCGCTATTATCTCGCCGAGCACGGGCTCGATCCCGATACCGACGTGCAGCTGCGCGCGGTGCCGCCGCCGGAGATGGTCGCGAACTTGCGCGCCGACAACATCGACGGTTTCCTCGCGCCCGACAATATCTGCCAGCGCGCGATCTATGACGGTGTCGGCTTCCTGCATATCCTGTCCAAGGAAATCTGGGACGGCCATCCCTGCTGCAGCTTTGCCGCGAGCCGCGAATTCATCGCGACGGCGCCGAACAGCTTTGCGGCGCTGACGCGTGCGATCGTCGATGCCACCGCCTATGCGTCGAAAGCGGAAAACCGCAAGCAGATCGCAGAGGCGATCGCGCCTGCCAACTACATCAACGCGCCGGTCACGGTGCTGGAGCAGGTGCTGACCGGCACCTATGCCGATGGGCTCGGCGGCATCAAGACCGATCCCAAGCGCGTCGATTTCGATCCCTTCCCCTGGCAGTCCTTCGCAGTCTGGATGCTGACTCAGATGAAGCGCTGGGGCCAGATCAAGGGCGACGTCGACTACAAGGCGATCGCCGAGCAGGTGTACCTCGCAACCGACACCAACAAGCTGATGCAGGACATGGGGCTCACTCCGCCCGCAACCGCCTACAAGTCTTTCTCGGTGATGGGCAAGCCGTTCGATCCGGACAAGCCCGAAGGTTATCTCGCCGGCTTCAAGATCAGGAAGGCGTCGTGAGCAGTTCGCTTCGCCTCCGCGCGGCAGTGGTCTCGATCGCTCTATTCGTGACTTTCCTCGCGATCTGGCACCTCGCCACGCGCGGCGCCGCGCCCGCGACGAATATGAGCCCGGAATACGCCAAGCTGATGGGCGCAACCGCGACGGCTGGCAAGTCCGCCATGCCCGGTCCGCTCGATGTGGGAGCAAAGCTCTGGGAGCACTTGCGGCGGCCCTTCTATGATAACGGGCCAAACGATAAAGGGCTCGGCATCCAGCTCGGCTATTCCATCGCGCGCGTCGGACTCGGCTATCTGCTCGCGGTCATCATCGCCATTCCGCTCGGCTTCCTGGTCGGCATGTCGCCTCTGGTCAGCCGCGCGCTCGATCCCTTCATCCAGATCCTGAAACCAATCTCGCCGCTCGCCTGGATGCCGCTTGCACTCTACACCATCAAGGATTCCAGCCTGTCGGCGATCTTCGTGATCTTCATCTGCTCGGTCTGGCCGATGCTGATCAATACCGCGTTCGGCGTTGCCAGTGTGCGCAAGGAATGGATCAATGTCGCGCGCACGCTCGAAGTCGGCACCTTCAGGCGGGCTTTCACCGTGATCCTGCCCGCCGCCGCGCCGACCATATTGACCGGCATGCGGATCTCTATCGGCATCGCCTGGCTCGTGATCGTCGCGGCCGAGATGCTCGTCGGCGGCACCGGCATCGGTTATTTCGTCTGGAACGAGTGGAACAACCTCTCCATCACCAATGTGATCATCGCGATTGTCCTGATCGGTCTGGTCGGCATGCTCCTGGACCAGGTTTTGGCGCGCGTCACGCGGCTCGTCACCTTCCCGGAGTGAGCTCGCGCAATGACCGACAAATTCATTTCCATCGAAGGAATTGCCAAGCGCTATCCGAACACGGACGGCGTGACTGCTGTGTTCGAGAATTTGTGGCTGTCGATGGGGCGCGGCGAGTTCGCCAGCGTGATCGGCCATTCCGGTTGCGGCAAGACCACGGTGTTGAACATCCTCGCCGGCCTTGACGCGCCAAGCGAGGGCGTCGTGATCGTGGATGGCCAGGCGATTGGAGCGCCGAGCCTCGATCGAGCCGTGATTTTCCAGAGCCATGCGCTTCTGCCCTGGCGCACCGTGCTTGGCAATGTCGCCTATGCCGTCAGCTCGAAATGGCGCAACTGGGACCGCGCGAAGGTCAGAGCGCATGCGCAACGCTTCATCGATCTGGTCGGCCTTGCCGGCGCCGAGCACAAGCATCCGTCCGAACTCTCGGGCGGGATGAAGCAGCGGGTCGGCATTGCGCGGGCACTTTCGATCACGCCCAAGATCATGCTGATGGACGAGCCGTTCTCGGCGCTGGATGCGCTGACCCGCGGCACGCTGCAGGACGAGGTCCGCCGCATTTGTCTTGAGACCGGTCAGACCGTGTTCATGATCACCCACGACGTGGACGAGGCGATCTATCTTGCCGACAAGATATTCCTGATGACTAACGGTCCCGGCGCGGTGCTGGCGGAAATCGTCGAGAACCCGCTGCCGAAGGATCGCGCACGCAACGGTCTGCACCGCCATCCGCTGTATTACGCGGTGCGCAACCACATCATCGATTTCCTGGTCAGCCGCAGCAAGAGCTTTGCGGTTGATGTACCGCGCCACGATCCGCGCAACGTGCCGGTGGTGCGGATCGGCAAGCCGGAGCCTTCGATCGTTTCCGCGTTGGAGGTGATCGAAAGAACCTCGACGCAGGCGATCGCCCGTTTAACGTGAACAAGGAGACAAGGACAATGAAACGATCCGACCTCATCGAAAAGCTGCTCGACATCAAGCGCGAGAAGGGTTGGAGCTGGAAATACATCTGCGAGAAGATCGGCGGCTATTCCGAGGTCCTGATCGTCGGCGCGATCCTCGGCCAGATGAAACTCACAAAACCGCAAGCCGCCAATGCCGGCGAATTGTTCGGCCTCTCGACATCGGAAGTCGCTATGCTCAACGAGACGCCGATGCGGGGGGAGGGCGTTCCGATGCCACCGACCGATCCCCTGATCTATCGCTTCTACGAGCTCGTGATGATCAACGGCCCGGCCTGGAAAGCGTTGATCGAGGAGGAGTTCGGCGACGGCATCATGTCGGCGATCGATTTCGACATGGTGATGGAGCGTCTGCCTAACCCCAAGGGCGACCGCGTCAAGATCACGATGTCAGGCAAATTCCTGCCATACAAATACTACGGCGCCAGCGGCAATGTGCCGGAGTACGGGTTCAAGGAGGGGTAAATCTGGCCCCGTAACGACCTCATGGTGAGGAGCGCGCTTGGCGCGCGTCTCGAACCATGGGCCGCGGGGGCCTTCATCCTTCGAGACGCGGCGAAGACGCCGCTCCTCAGGATGAGGGGATGCAGCAGAAGCCCTATCCTGAGGAGTCCTCAACAGTCGAAGGCTTGGAGGGATGGGGCGACCTGCGCTTGGCCAACTCACGTAATGCTACCATGTCGCCGCGAACGAAGGCCTCTTTCTTCGCGCGGCTCCATTTTTTGAGCATGCGTTCGCATTCGATGGCGTCTGTGATCCGGTCAAACCATTGCGAATAGATCAGACTGACCGGTTTGCGCGAAGCGGTATAGCCGCCGAACGTTCCGTCGTTGTGTTGCGCGATCCTGAGCTCAAGATTCGCGCGCGTGGTCCCGACATAGTAGCTGCCATCGGCGCAGCGAAGGACGTAGAGGTAGGCGCCTTCAGTCATCGCCTATCTTACCTCGCAGTTCCAGACGCTGCGGGCGAGCGGCGGCCTCAAAGCCCCGCCTTCACCTGGGCGATCGCGGCGGCCAGTAGCTCGGTCATTCGGGTCCGAATCTCGTCTTCGCTGAACGAGACGCCTTTGGCGGCGAGATCGCTGGTTACCTTGCGGTAAACGCCTTCATCCCCGCCATCGACTTCGGCGATCACGATCTCTTTGGCGTAGGTCTCGGCGTCGGGGCCGGCTTTTCCGAGCTTTTCCGCGACCCACAGGCCTAGAAGCCTGTTGCGGCGGGCCTCGGCCTTGAACTTGAGCTCTTCGTCGATGACGAATTTTTTCTCGAAGGCTTCTTCGCGCTTGTCGAATGTGGTCATTGTGAGGTTCCCGCCCTGCCGTTCGGCGTGCCGGGCCTCGTTGCGAGAGGACCGTTGCAGACCTAGATATCTGGAATATCTATCTGAAACAACGGCCACAAGGCCGCACGGCAAATGTGAGCGGAAGGGGGTAAAACTCGCCACGAAGGGGCCGGATCGATTGTGCTGGATAGGCCAATCGGATAGGTTGCCTTGAGGCCCGGTTCTTGTTCTGTTTCCAAGGGTTCCAGGCCACCACGGCAGCTCCGTCGTGGGTAGTAATCCCAGTCACCCGGAGCACACCAGATTCATGGATTTCAACAACACACGGTACATCCCAATGAGCCGTAGACGTCGCATTTATGAAGGCAAGGCCAAGGTTCTCTACGAAGGACCGGAGCCGGGTACCCTGATCCAGCACTTCAAGGACGATGCGACCGCGTTCAATGCCAAGAAACACCAGGTGATCGAGGGCAAGGGCGTCCTCAACAACCGGATTTCGGAGTACCTGTTTCAGCACCTCAACGA
>Ga0307474_10002441_pt1 | contig 13383 bp, 12 predicted proteins | sample atmos_gasesECM1C_2_FD_203312 | JGI IMG/M metagenome (GOLD analysis project Ga0307474, IMG submission 203312) | Hardwood forest soil microbial communities from Morgan-Monroe State Forest, Indiana, United States - atmos_gasesECM1C_05 | ecosystem: Environmental > Terrestrial > Soil > Temperate... | reverse complement strand
TCCTGCCATTGCGGTGCGGTGAAATTAGAGATCCAGGTCGCACCGGTAGAAGTCACAGAATGCAATTGCTCCATCTGTCGACGTTATGGTGTTTTGTGGGCCTACTACTCTCCCGCCCACGTACACATCATCGCGAATGACGCAGCGACTGATCGCTATCATTGGGGCAACAAATCCATTGAGTTCCACCGTTGTCGGAACTGCGGCTGCGTGACGCACTGGGCAGCGGCGGCTCAACCTGCGGATCGTATGGGCGTGAACGCTCGACTGATGGCGCCCGAAATTCTTGCGGCAGCCCGCCGGCGCCGGCTCGACGGAGCTGATACCTGGAAAGTTCTCGCCGAGTGATTCGTACCTTGCAGGATTCGCTACACCCGTGCCCCTCGCGCGGTCAATGTGTGGAGGAAGCAACGGGGCTCGACAATCGATTCTGAGTCTCGAGTCTTTCGGGCTCTTCCCTAGGGTCCAAGCTCACGTCGGAACATGTCGAATCGAAAGCGGTCCGTTCGTCGTAGGTCTAACAAGCCCAGGAGAGTGACCATGCAGAAAAGCCTTCCAATGACGCCTACCATTACCGCCTTTGAAACGTCGCCGGATCGCGGCAGGGGACTGGCGCGCGATACGCGCGTTCGCTGGGCGCTTGAGGAAGTGGGCCAACCTTACGGGGTTCGTCTGGTTTCGTTTGCTGCGATGAAGGAACCCGCGCATCGAGCGCTTCATCCTTTCGGGCAAATTCCGACCTATGAAGAAGGCGATCTTGTCCTGTTCGAGTCGGGAGCGATCGTGCTCCATATCGCAGAGCGACATGGAGGTTTGCTGCCCGGCGATGCGAATGCCCGTGCGCGGGCGATCACATGGATGTTTGCCGCAATCAACACGGTTGAGCCGCCGATCCTGGATCTCGTAACCGTTAAGCTCGTAGAAGGCGACAAACCGTGGAGTGAGCAGCGTCTGCCTCTCGTCCAGGATCGAATTCGTGTGCGGCTGGGCGAACTTTCCGCTCACCTTGGCGATGCCGAGTGGCTCGATGGCGCGTTCAGCGCGGGCGACTTGATGATGGTGGCGGTGTTGCTGAGGTTGAGAATGTCGGGCATGTTAGACGGATATCCGAATCTCTCCGCCTATGTCGCCCGTGGCGAAGCACGGCCCGCCTACAAGCGTGCTTTCGCCGCTCAATTGGCGGTTTTCACGGGCAGGCCACCGACCGGCTGACGCCCGACTAAGGATGAACGGTATGGATCTCCGCAATAAACCCGCCAGGAAACTGCACCACCGCCGTGCGGCGATCGGTGAGTTCGACAGGTTCCACTAGCACAGTCGCACCGTGGGACCTTGCTTTGCTGAGCGTCTCATTCAGATCGCTTACCTCATAGCCGCAAATGTCATGTCCGAACGGGTAGGGCAAGTGCCCGTCGGTAGCCATGACTTGCATCTTGCCGAATTTCGATTCGATGCGTATCCGGCGATAAACTTGTCCCGGCCTTCCCAGTTCAGCGCCATTGGCGTGCCAGTCATCCGATACGACTTGCCCGCGTGAAAAATGAATGAAGGCATGCGTGAAATTGTCGATGCGATCGGGTGATATATAGATGCGATTTTCGGGTACTGAGGCCAGCGGCTCGTAGGAGGGCGCGACAAAATGCCAGTACAGCTGCATCATCACGCCGCCCGGCCACTCGAGGACTGCGTCAATTCCAATGGGATCCTTGAACGGCTCGACGATAATGCTGGCGCCGGCTGCGCGCGCCGCAGCCAGCGCTTGATTCATGTCGGTAACGAGGTATCCGGTCCTCTCGAGACCAAATGGATAGGGGATTGGAGTTGTGTACGCGAATGTCGAGAGAGTTCCGACGGGACTGATGACGTATTGAAATTGAGCGCTGCTTGTAGTGGGTGTCACGGTCGAGACGACCGGTTTACTGGCGTGGCCGCCGAAGGTGGCGATGAAGCTGGCGCTGAAGGCGTCCAGATCGGCTGGCGCGACATATACATGTGTGGAATCGTATTGCGGCCCCACCGCGACGTTTGTGGTGGGTTGCGGCGCGGTGTTTGCCGCATTTGCGCTGCCCGATACCAAGGCGCCAGCCATCAGGCTGAGCGGCGAGATCACTGCTCGAGCGAAGCGAAACATGCGGATCAAAGCCTAGCACGGCCTCATTCGCCGCAGTGGGCTTTACGGTGCCGCGGGTACCAAACGAATCCGCGTAATCTCAGATGGAACACCGAAGCGATTCGGCGGACCCCAATAGCCGGTGCCGCGGCTGACGTAAATCCACAGATTCTTCAATCGATGCAGGCCGCCGGAAAAGGGTTGGAATAAATGTATGAACAGATTCCAAGGCCAGAACTGGCCTCCATGAGTATGCCCCGAGATTTGCACATCAAAACCGGCGTTAGCGGCAGCCGTCGCCGAACTCGGCTGGTGCGCCAGCAGAACCCTTGCACCGGCATCGCTGGGCGCGCCGCGCAGCGCTTCCGCAGGATCGCTGCGCTGCGCAGGGTCAAAATGATGTGCACTGATGTCCGTCACGCCTGCGAGGACCAGCGATGCGCCGTCGTGCTTCAATACCACATGCTCATTCTTGAGCACTCGCAGACCGAGTCGGCGGATTTCCTCGGTCCAAGCGCGCTCGCCGGAGTAGTACTCGTGATTGCCCGTGACGAAGTAGGCGCCGTGCCGCGCCTTCAACCCGGCCAAGGGTGCCGTGTGCGCGGATAGTTGCTGCACGGAACCATCGACCAAGTCGCCCGTCACGGCGATCATGTCGGCTTTCAGTTCGTTGGTTTGTTGGACGATGCCTTCGACAAAACCGCGCTTGATGGTGGGACCCACGTGCACGTCGCTGATCTGAGCGATCGAGAATCCGTGCAATGCGAGCGGCAAATTGACCACGGGTATTTTAATTTCAACAATACCCGGCCGGCGCCGCGCGATGATCAATCCAACCGCGCTGACAAATAGCGAGAGATACAGTGTCGTCTGTGCGCTCGGCGCGATCCAGAGTTGCGCTTGTCCCGTCGACAGGAACAGAGATGCCCCGAGCAGGACTAACTCTCGCAGCAACGTGAAGACAAATAGCGAGGAAAAAAAGCCCATCGCCGTCAGGCCTACCCACGCGACCCGGTCCGCTAGCTTTCGATTTTGCAGGGCCCGGGTTCGCATCGATAACGGTATGAGTAGACAGCAACCGATGAGGAGCACAATGCCTATGGCTATGCCGATGGGAGCCATGGACAAGCCCGACAACAGGCGCCAAGCGACATATGCTGGCAGCAAGAGCAAAAGCCAAAGGGGATGCAGAAACAGGCGGGTCATAGTTTGCAATGGGCTCGAAACCCATAGGCTGGGGGCAGTGCAATGCAACTTCAAGAGCCCTTAGCGACGCCCTCATCGTTCCGCTTCAGCAAGTCCGCTGGGGCGGAATTTCCGATGACCATCACAGGCAAGGTGCAGAAGTTCATCATGCGCGAGCACATGATCAAAGAGCTGGGTCTCTCTGTAGAGGAAACCGCCTAACGCTGCACCAACCGCTGCGCTGCTTCAGCGCGGCTTTTGAAACTTCAGGACGAAGTTGTCGCCTTCGCCAATGGCAATGTATTTGTCGCGGTCCTTTTCGCCCATGGCCAAACTGGGCGGTAGTGTCCAAACCCCTTTCGGCCAATCCTTGGTGTCGCGGGGATTGGCGTTGATCTCCGACGAGCTTACAAGCACGAACCCGGCTTTCTTGGCCATGGCAATCGTATAATCCTGGCGAACGTAACCGCTCTCCGCCTTCGGATCCTGCGGCTTGTCGTCTCGCCCGCGATGTTCTTCAATCCCGAGGATTCCGCCCGGTTTCAGGGCCGTGAAACACGCAGCCAGCGCCTGCTCGGCATAGCCGTCGTTCATCCAGTTGTGCAGATTTCGAAACGTCAGCACGAGATCAGCAGAGCCCGGTGGCGCGATTTCAAAATGGCCGGGGCCGAGGGTCGACTCGTGAACAGTGCCGAGCCTGTCCTTCTCCGCGGCGATGCGCGCACGGAATTTGGCCGCGCCGGATCCTTCCTCACCGCCGGAAGGCGGTAGCGCGACGGTGTAATGGCCGGCGGGCGCCAGATAGGGACCCAGTATGTCGGTCCAGTAGCCGCCTCCCGGCCATAGCTCCACCACGTTCATCTTTGGGCTGATTCCAAAAAAGGTCAGTTCTTCGACCGGGTGACGCGACTTGTCGCGCGCGACGGCAGCGGCGGGGCGCGCCGGACTTGCAACCGCAGCGGTCAGGGCGGCGTCTGCCGCAGCCGCGCTGCCGGCATATCCCATGGCGGTGATGGCGGCGAACACGAATAACGAGCGAACTCGCGAACTTAGCATGATGAGCCCTTCCTGATTTTCAATTTGGTGGATTGTCGCCGCTGAATGCGATTGGTGTGGCACCTGAGACGGTTCCAATAGTCGCCTTGTCGCTCACGTAAAGTTTTACCTTGCGCTCAAAACGCAGGTCACCTTGAACGACGGCACCCGGTCCGATGACGATTACGGGATCTTCGCTGTTGAACAGCATGCTGCTCGGTTTTTCCACCACGATACCGCCTTCGACGTGAGAAGTACCCATGATACTGATGTTGCCGCTGATGGTCTTGATCCCGCCGCCTACGTGAGCCGAGGTCAGAGTGATTTTGCCATTAACGTTGGTCAGGGAGCCGGAAACTTCGGCGCCGTTCGCAAGTGTCAAATCACCATTCACCGAGGCCGCGCTGTCGGACACATGAGCGCCCTCGCCGAGCGAAATCGCGCCATTCACGGTTTTCGCCGAGGTCGCCGTCGCGTGCGCACCCAATCGAACACTGCCATTGACAGTGCCGGCTGAGGTGACCGCAGCATTGTCGTCGATGTGGATCGATCCGTTGACCGTACTGGCTGATTCGGCAGCTTTGCCGGCCGCTACATGAACGGAGCCGTTGACCCTGGTCGAGCCATCTCCGTCGACGGAAATGTCGCATCCGGACAAGGCAAAAACTACCGCAACCGCGGCAATGATTCGATAGCCGTTCGCCGTGCTCATAAAGGCTCCCCATTGGCTGACGCGACCGCTACTGTACCAGCACCGCCGAGGGCCCGAAACATCACGCCTTGAGACGGAGATTCGAGAACGCCGTTCAATCGCCGCGGCACCAGCTCCTATTGAGCAATACACAATTGTGGGAGAAATGACGAGGCATCGGGGACGATCTTGTGCCCGGTAGGGACGAATTCGAGTTTGCGAGTTTAGAATTGAACGGCGGGTCGCCTCCACCACGCGGCGGTGCCGCCTGGGAAGGCGTGCCTTATTTTTTTCGGACCGTTCGAGTGATGAAGGGCATCGTAAACGGCTTCGATGTGGCATGGATCTTTTTGTACAGCTCGCGAATTTCCCGCATCGCTCTGTGATCAGCGTCTTTGACCGTTCGCCAAGATAGGCACTCAGCGAGAATATAAAAACAAGTCAGGGCGAAGCCAATAAGCAGAATGCCCATCAACACGTATGAGGTCTTCATCAAAGCATCCTAGCCCCATTTGCATGCCTACAGCGCGGTATTGACGCACTAGTTCGTACTGCAACGCGATAAGGCGCCGCAGATAGCGCTGCCAGAGGCCCGCCCGTCCTCCTGCGCCCTACGCAGCCCCCGCATCAGGGCACTATTTCCCGCAGCACGGCGCCGATTTCAGCGTGGATGACGACATCTGCACTGCCGTCCATGTTGGTCGGCTCGCGGTTGACAATGGCGAGCGCCGCGCCGTTCGACTTTGCGAGTATCGGTAGTGCCGCAGCGGGATAGACCGCCAGCGACGAGCCGAGCACGATGAACAGGTCGCACTCAAGAGAAGCTGCTTCGGCAAGGCGCATCGCTTCGACGGGCATCGGCTGACCGAACGAGATCGTCGCCGACTTGACGATGCCGCCGCACGCTCGGCAGGCCGGGAGCGCGCCTTGCTCTCGAAACGAGTCGCTCAAGTCCGCGAGCTCGTGTCGCAGCCCGCAAATAAGGCACGTGGCATAGCCGGCGTTGCCATGAAGCTCGATCACTTGACGCGCGGGCACGCCCGCATCCTGGTGCAGATTGTCCACATTCTGCGTGATCACATGGCCGACCTTGCCGCTGTCGACCAGGCGCGCAATGGCAAAATGACTTTGATTCGGCTTGGCGCCGACCCAGCCGGCCGTTCCGGAAAAGGTCCGTTGCCAAGCCTCGCGTCGCGCGTCTTCGTTGTGCATGAATGAGTCGAAGTCGATCGGTTTCATCCGGCTCCAGACTCCGCCCGGGCTGCGGAAATCTGGAATGCCGGATTCAGTCGAGATGCCGGCGCCGGTGAAGACGACCGTTCGCGTCGAACCGGCAAGAAGGGCCGCGAGGCGGGAGATCGCTGACGTGGCGGCGTTATGCGGCATGCCAAATACGTGGGGCAAGCATATTTCGATTCATGACTCTAAACTTAGCCGACAGCCGGCACGGAGGCATTCTCGCAGCGCTTGGGCTCTGGCGCTACAAAGGTCACGCCTGAGCGGAGCCTGGATTGTCCTTGCAGGAGGTGCTGCGCTTGTCAAAAAGCGCTACCTATATCAATGGGCGGAAGCCGAAAGGCGTAACGCCAACCTGCCCAAGGCGGTCGCGACAACACCCGGCGGTGCGGTTCACGCGACAGACTAACTCTACAGCGAAATCACACTGCAACAAGCTTGGTTGACTGCCGCGTAGCTGAGAGCGATGCTAGTCATGCCGCGCGCGGGCAGATCGCGTACCTATAACAAGAGGAAATTGCATGCGTGAATACCTGATGCCGATTTTCGTGGTCGCTGCTTTGGCGCTGGCCGGCTGCAGCAAGTCGAAGTCGCCGGAAGATGTGTCGAAGGACGTTGCCAAAGCCGAGCAGAAGGCAAACAACGAAGTGACGAAGAGCGAAGAACGCGCGCAGAGCGCGCTCGATAAATCGTACGAGAAGGTCAATAACCAGGAAATTAAATTCAACAACGACGCTGCACACCAAACCTACAATGTGGCCGTCGCAAAAGCCGATGGCAGTCGCAAAGTGGCCATGGCAACTTGCGAATCGCTGAGCGCCGATGCTCAAAAGGCGTGCAGGGACCAGGCGGAAGCCGATTACAAGACGGCACGCGCAGATGCCAGGGCCAGTGCCGAGGCGGCGGTGCAGCAGAAGTAAGACATCGAGTGTACAACCCAGATCACGGTCGAAACACACGATCGCGCCATGATGACCAGGGAACCGGTGTACTCATTTTCCGTAACCGACGATTCCCTTGGTCTCGAGGAATTCCATCATCCCCCAATCCGCATATTCCCTGCCGTTGCCGGATTGTTTATAACCGCCGAAAGGTGCGAAAGTATCCCAGTCGGGATAGTTGATATTGACGGTGCCCGCGCGCAGATCGGCGGCCACCTTCCTTGCATGGTCAAGATCCTTGGATGACACATAGGCGGCGAGGCCGTAGACTGAATCATTCGCCTCGTCGATGGCCTCCTGTTCCGATTCATAAGGCAGGATGGAAAGAACAGGTCCGAAAATTTCCTCGCGCGATATCGACATCTCATGGCGGACATTGCCGAATACCGTGGGACGCACGTAGTAGCCGCTGGTAAGGCCCTCGGGCCGACCGATGCCGCCCGCAACCAGCGTGGCGCCCTCATCAATTCCCGCTTGAATCAATCGCTGGATCTTGTCGAATTGTGCGCGGCTCACTACGGGGCCGAGAATCGTAGTGGCAGCGCGCGGATCGCCGACGATGTGATTTGCCGCCACCACTTTGGCAATTTCCAGCGCCCGCGCATGCTGCTGCTGCGGGACGAACATGCGCGTCGGTGCGTCGCATGATTGGCCGGTATTGCTGAAACAGGCCGCCGTCCCTCGACTCACCGCGTCGTCGAGATCCGCGTCGGCAAGAATGATGTTCGCAGACTTGCCGCCCAACTCCTGACTCACTCGCTTGACGGTGTCGGCCGCAACCTTGGCGACCAGGACGCCGGCGCGTGTGGACCCGGTGAACGACATCATCGCCACATCGGCATGGCCCGACAGATATTGACCGACGGTCGGCCCGTCGCCGTTTACAAGATTGAATACCCCCTTTGGAACTCCCGCCTCGTGCATGATTTCGGCAAAAATAATGCCGCTGATTGGCGCGATCTCACTGGGCTTGAGGACCATCGTGCAGCCCGCCGCGATGGCGGGGGCGACCTTGCACACGATCTGATTGAGCGGCCAATTCCAGGGAGTGATGAGACCAACCACACCAATGGGCTCGCGCACGATACGGGTGCCGCCTCGATCGAAGGAAAACTCAAAGGATGCGAGCGCTTTGATCGCGGCCTCGAGGTGTACTTGGCCGGCCCAAGCCTGAGCTTCGCGTGCAAACTTGAGAGGCGCGCCCATCTCGTTGGATACGGCTTCCGCGATTTCGTTGTAGCGCCGGTTATAGATTTCGAGAATCCTGTTGAGCATCTCCAGGCGCAGATCGCGATCGGTGCGCGCAAAAGAAGGAAAAGCGGCTTTTGCAGCGGCCACCGCTCTTTCCACATCGGCGGCATTACCGAGAGAAATCCTCGTATAGGCAAGTTCCGTTGCCGGATTGATCACATCGAGCTTCGACGAAGCTTTGGGATCCACCCAGGCGCCGTCAATATAAAACTGTTGATGATGACTGCTCATTGATGATCCCGCGGGATGGGCTCTTCCCAGGTCTTGGTTTTGATGACGGCGCCGTCCTTCAGTAGTGTTCTCGTGTACTTGTAGAAAAAGGTATGTGCATTGCTGACAACGTCCAGGCGTCCGCGCCAGGTGAGGATATGGTTCTTCACGATCTGAATGTACTCCGAATCGCCTTGGACACTTGCCTGTTCCGGATGGGCATCGTCGATCTCATAGATCAATCGCTCAGAATGGTCAAAGCGTCCCCAAGGATAGGACACAGCCGCGCTACCCTGCCAGGTCACCGTGCTGCGCTGATTGACCTCGTCGCGCAGCACCGTCCACGAGCCGGGCCACGCGCCTGCGCCGATTTGTTCAATATCGGCGGGCTTCTCAATGGGTTCCGGCGCTGCGAAGGGCGCCGGTGCCAACCCGTGAAGCGCCACGCGGGGTAAATTTACCAGCGACGGCGCCTTGCCGCCGTAGGCAATCGAGGTGGTCAGAGGGTAAGGTGTCGGCCAGTTCATGGGCCAGAGCGCGTTGGACACGGCAATTCTTATGCGATGCCCTGCTGGGAACACCCACGACGCAAGATGCAAATCAACGCTCAAGGGATACCGTGCGCCGGGCACGAGGTCCTTCGGGTTGGCCAGCGAATCGCGCTGCGCGCCATTGATGCCCGCGCCGGTCACCATGGTGACACTGCCGTCCGGCGCTACGTCGGACAAGCGAACGAACCAGTCCGCCAGAGGCGCGTCAGCAGTGACCTGCATGCTGACTCGCGGTATCCCCAGGATGGCGATGTCTTCGGTGAGAGCCGGAGAATCATAGAGCAAGCTGTAAGCATCGACAGGACGTTGGTCCGTAAGCAGCTCGCCCCACCAAAAGCCCGCCTCGACTCCGGTGGAGGGAATATTTCGCAGCTGATCGAGGCCGTCTTCGGTCTTGCTAAAAGAGAGCCGGTGCTCCGATTGAAAATACAGGACGGTGGTCGCGGCACCAGCCGGCGGCCAGGAATTTTCCGCGCGCCATTCTCCGGGCACATCTTGAGATTGTGATCCCGGCGCATGCCAATGCTGCTGATAGACGATCACCTTGGGATCGCCTAATACGCCGGTGTCGCGACCCTTGAGCCAATAGTCGAACCAACGCACCGCTTGGTCCCGCCACTCGAACAGCGGACCATAGTCGCTGTCGTTCGGAAAGCCGTGATTCCATGGTCCGATCCAAGCTTTCAGAGGCGCCTTCACCTTGTCGAGCATTCGGGGAATGCTGTCGCGATACCCGTCCTGCAGGCCGCCGATCAAGAACGTGGGTACCTGAAGAGTTTCGATGGGCCGCACCGGCGAGCGCCAAAAGACTCCGTCGCGCTGATGCTTCATGAACACCAGCGACCACGGCGGAGAATTCATCCGCGGGCCAATCGCGGACTCATCCAGGGTGAAATCGGGTGCACCGGTTCGGCCCTGATCCAGATCCATGGTCAGTTCGAATTCGTCAACATGGAATATTCCATCCATGTAATGCACGTCTTCCTTGAACAGCTCATCGGTTGCATCAACAGCCAAAATGGCCTTGAGCGCCGGCGGCTTTCGCAAGGCCATTTGGATGGAATTGAAGCCTCCCCAGGAGATTCCCAGCATGCCCACGTTGCCGTTTGACCACGATTGATGCGCGAGCCATGCGATGACTTCTTCCGCATCCTGCTGTTCCTGCGCTGAATATTCCCGGTCGGGGGGCGATCCTTCGCTCATGCCGAAGCCGCGAATGTCGACGCGAGCGCCGACAAAGCCTCGCTTGGCGAAGTAGGCATGGGTGCCGAAGTCGCGAACCGCCTCGTCGTCATCCTTGCGGTACGGCAGGTATTCAAGCAGGGCAGGGTATCGTTCACCAGGCGCAAGCGTAGTAGGCAGATACAGAGTAGCAGCCAGTCGAATGCCATCGCTCATCGGAATCCAGGTATTCTCGATGCGTACGCCGTACGTAGGCGGGGAAGGGGGCATTGCCGCGAGCGCCATGGCAAACGGTGCGCTCATCATCAGAATGCCTAGCGCTCGGCTCAACATGTTGGCTGTCCCTGGGCAAAACTCTTAAAACATCGTATCGCATTCACCGAAGATCGTTTTGCTGATACTTTCATCTTTTATGCAAGAGCAGAAACTCGGAGTTGGATTTCAGGATGCCTACGTACGCGCGCTCGGAATTCTCGAGCGCGGCGAGGCGCTTGCGGCCGAGCGCGAACTGAGAGAAATCCAAAGGCGCTGGCCGGGAGAGATCAACAGCAGGCGGGCATTGGCGCTGTCGTTGCTGGCACAGGGCCGTAATGCCGAGGGAATCGGCATGCTCGAAGCAGTGCTGAGCGCCGCGCCTGATTTTGCCCATGCCATGCTCGATCTGGCGCGCGCCTATCGCGTCCAAGGTCGCCTGCAGCGCGCGGCGGAATTACTGCGGGAGGCTCTCGGACAAGACGCGAGCCTCCACGAAGGTTGGCGTTTGCTGGGCGATCTGCACGCAAACCTTGGCGATTTTGCCGCCGCAGGCCATGCATTTCAAAGGTTCATCGACACCGACACCTATGGACCGATTCTAGCCGAAGCCGCGCAATGCCTGGCGCGCGAAGATGGCAAGAAAGCCGAGACCATCTTCCGCAAGATTTTGCATGAAAACCCCAACCATATCGGCGCGCTATGCGGTCTGGCGGCCATCTCATTGAGTGCGGGCTTCCATGGCGATGCGCAACGACTGCTCAAGCACGCGCTAAAGCAATCGGCCCACATGCCGCTTATTCGACGCGGACTCGCCCAAGCCTATCTTGATACCGGAGACCTCGTAGAGGCGGAGGCGGCGGCGCGCCACTCGCTTCTCATCGACGGCGATTCATCGCCCAGCTGGGTGTTGCTCGGCTCAGTGCTGGCGCACAGCATGCGCCAGGAAGAGGCGCTCGATGCCTACACCCAAGCGCTCAAGATCGATCCGACCCAGTTTCGTGTGGAACTTTCGCGAGGCCACGTGCTGAAGACGCTCGGCCGGCGTGCGGCTGCCGAGGCAGCCTACTCTCGCTGTCTGGAACTGAAGCCGGAATACGGTGAGGCCTACTATAGTTTTGCCGATCTGAAGAACTACCATTTCTCCGACGCCGAGCTGGCTGCCATGCAGGAAGTTTTGCAGCGAACGCCGATCGCGGAGAAAAGCCGCGCGCAGATCCATTTCGCCATTGGTCGAGCGCTCGAACAACGCGAAAAATACGCCGAAGCATTTCATCACTATGCCTCCGGTAACGGCATGCGACGTCGCGACGCACCGTTCGACGCGTCAGCCTTCGAACAGAAGTGCAGGCGCGTGGCCGCCACATTCAGCGCGGAGTTTTTGCGATCGCACAACGGCTGCGGAAGTGCCGATTCCGCGCCCATTTTCGTGGTCGGCCTGCCGCGCTCCGGATCCACCTTGGTGGAACAAGTATTGGCCAGCCACTCGTGCATCGAAGGAACCATGGAATTGCCCCATCTTTTGCGATTGGTGCGCGAGCTCGATCAAAGCCAGGGGGCGGCTGATACGTACCCGGAAAGCGTGCTTGGATTGAGCGAGCAGGGATTCAAGGATCTTGGCGAACGCTACATTCGTGAGACCCGCATCTACCGCAGCGACAGGGCGCGATTCATCGACAAGATGCCGAACAATTTCAGTCATGTTGGGCTGCTGCAGCTGATCCTGCCGCGAGCGACGATTATCGACGTACGGCGCAACCCGATGGACACCTGCTTCAGCGCCTACAGGCAGCACTTCGCCCAAGGGCAATCTTTTACATATGACCTGGAAGATCTGGGACGCTACTACCGCAGCTATATCGCACTCATGGATCATTGGGACCGGGTGTTGCCCGGCAAGGTTTTCCACGTGGCGTATGAGGAGCTGGTGCGAAATACCGAGACGGTGGTACGCCAGTTGATCGCCCATTGCGGGCTTGAATTCGAGCCCTCATGCCTGCGATTTCACGAGACCCGGCGCTCGGTGCGAACCGCGAGCTCGGAGCAGGTGCGAGTGCCGATGTACGATTCGAGCATCGGTCATTGGCGCCATTTCGAGGCCGAACTTGAGCCGCTGCGGCGTACTTTGGGTGGCATTTTGGCGCGATTTTCCCCGCAATAGTCATTATACAGTCATATAAGAATTGTTCGATGGAGCCGGTAGCTGCGTGATGAAGTCAGTATGGCAAGCCCATCGATCCGGCAATTCCGTGCTGCGGCGCGCCTAACCAAGCATTTTGTACGATATCTACTCCCTGCGCTCGACACGTTGCGTCGCACCATCGGCTTGGTCGCAGGGCGCCCGCGCCGATTTTGTCGTTATACAGTCATATAAAAAGATTGACGAGCGGTGCGAGCGCAAGTAATGATGGCATTGACATCGAGTATGGGGAGAACCGGGGATGAAGGTACGCGCCATAAATCGAGCGCCTGACGGGAAACTGTCCAGGCAAACCGCGCTGCGAGTGGCGATAGCCTCGATTCTGTCCGGCGCGGCCGCGGTCAGCATGCCGGCGCATGCAGCCGACTCGGACGCACTGGCGGAAATTACCGTCACCGCGCGCAAACAAACTGAGAATCTCCAAGATGTTCCTCAGAGCATCGGTGTGTTTACCACGCAAGATATTCAGAACCTGGCTATCAGCCAGTTCGAGGACTACGCAACCCGCTCGCCGTCGATTTCCTACATCAGCATCGGAC
>Ga0307474_10002440_pt1 | contig 13385 bp, 10 predicted proteins | sample atmos_gasesECM1C_2_FD_203312 | JGI IMG/M metagenome (GOLD analysis project Ga0307474, IMG submission 203312) | Hardwood forest soil microbial communities from Morgan-Monroe State Forest, Indiana, United States - atmos_gasesECM1C_05 | ecosystem: Environmental > Terrestrial > Soil > Temperate... | reverse complement strand
CCGATCTCATCGTTGCGACCAATCGCGGGCACCGCGACGGCGCTATCGCCTTTGGCGAGCGCTGTCATGGCGCCAGTCATGCGCGTGATCGGCAGGGCGATGCCGCGCGTGAGTAGAGCGCCCATCAGCATCGCAATGACCAGCGAGGCTGCGCCACCGAGGATCGTCACCGTGTATGCAGCCACGAACGCCTGTTTCTGCACGCCGTCACGCTCTGCCAGCAGATCGCGCTCAGCGTCTTCGATTGCGTCCTCTTTGGCGCGGATGACGTCCATTGCGGTTTTGCCGAGCATCGAGCCCCCCAGGGTGCGCGCATCCTCCTGCGTCTCGGGTTTCGCCATCAGCGCAATCTCCCGCTCGGCAATCTCGGAACGCCACTTCTTCGCCAACTCGTCCAGTTCATCGAGGCGCCTCTGCTGGCCCGGGTCGTGCGCGGTGAGGACTTTCAATTTCTGGATCGCCGCGGTGTAAGTATCGCCACCTCTATGATAGGGATCCAGAAACTTCTCGTCGCCGCTAAGCAAATAGCCGCGCACGCCGGTTTCCTGATCCACCATCGCGTCCATTGCCGACTGTAGCGTATCCAACACGTCGGTGGCTTGGAGACGCATGTCTCGGGCCCATTCGATCACGCTTAGTTTGTCGTAAACGACAGCGCTGCTCGCACATATGACCACGACCACGGCGGCAAACGCGGCCATAAGCTTGTGCGGGATCGGAAAATTCGCAAAGGCGAACACATGACCCTCTGAAGCGTCTAACCGACCCGAAATGGCCGAGCGCTGCGGCTCACGCGGCTCCTTTTCGTTGCAATGGACCTGTACCGATGCCTTCGCTTTCTCCAGGCTCTCAATTCCGGGCCGCCAAAACAAGATTGGGCGGCGTTGCCAGCGACATCAAACGGAGCGCTGGTCGGTTGGTCCACAATGCGGACGCCCACGGAGTCACGCGAAGCCGAATTGTCGCCTACTGAACCCGAGGCGTGTATGCGACTGAATGCCTCGGCGGCTCCGGCGGCAGGCCGTGAGGTCTATTCCAGGCCCTGAGCGCTTTGGTGACGGCCCCGGACCTGCGCCAAATTGTCGTGGTGGACGGAACTGAATGGCGCAGCCGGATCGCAGGACGGCCTCATTCGATCGCCTACGACGCCACCGGAGAACGGATCGACGGGCGGAATTGAGTTGCTCGCGAACAGAAACAAATGAGAAACCCAAGTCCTCCCAATTTGCTTTTGTGACGTCGCGATCAACGGCCCGCGAACTGTCCCAGCGTATTAAAGCGCGCCTTCTGCTCGCTGCTCAGCGTGGCATAGAACTCATCCAATGCCGGCTGCATCAGCTTTGCTGCCTGCATCATGGCCTCGAGCCGTTTCTCCATCGCCTCCAGCCGTCCGACCGGCGTCAGCGGCACGTTGTCCGGGCAGGCAGCCTGCAACCCTTGAACGGCCTTCTCCGTAGCGCTGCTCAGGCGGTCGAGCGCTTCCTTCTGTGTCCCCGCCGGGCGTATCACGGCCTCAATCCGTTTGATCGGCAGTTGGGTCAGGCTGGACTTCGGATCCCCGCAGTCGGACTGCGCGGCCGCTTCCTGCTGCGGTTGCGGTTGCGAACGCTCGCCGATCTCGGGACCGAGCGCATTGAATCGGGCCTGTTGCTCGTCGCTGAGGGAACCGTAGAATTTCTCCAATGCGGGCCGCACAATCCGCACGGCCTCAAGCGTGGCGTTGATGCGGCTCGTCATCGCCCTCAGGCGGCCGGGCGGTGTCATCGCATAGGAGTCCCCGCAAGACTCCCTGAAGGCAGCGGCAGCCCTTGCGGCCGCGTTCTTCAATTCGTCGAGCAATGCGCGCTGCTCGGGCGTCGGCTGGACCGCCTTGTCGATTGAAGCTATCGGCCAGGCGGTGACGCCCTTCTCCGGTTCGCTGCACAGTTGCTTGAGAGCCTGCGGGCTCTCGCTTGAGGGTTCGCGCGATCGAGAGCCTGTGGTTGCCCCGCCGCTCTCCTGATCATCGGCCGGGCCCAGCCTAGCGTAGGCGGAGTACGGACTGCTCGCACCCCAGAACACGGTGTCGACAAAGTCATCGTAAGCGTAGGCCCAGTAGCCCGGGTCGTAGCCGCTGGGCCAGAACGTATATTGGAAAATGTCGGAATAGGCATAGGGCCAGAACACGTGGCCGGCCCACGGCACAAACACCGCGCGCAGGCCGCGCCGCCAGGCGTGGCGGGGAGCCCAGCCGTGGTGCCGGATAGCCTCGGCGGCGTTTGGGTCGGCATTGGCGAACCGCGCTGCAAATCGCCCGCGTGCGGCGGTGCGTGCCACTGCGGCATCGGCTGGGCGCGTAGCGGAAGGCCGGATTCCCAACTGCTCCTGCCGCGCCAAGTCATGCTTTTGCAGGCGCTCTTCATCGCGGAGCAGGCGTTGCTGCGTCTGCAACAATCGCTGCTGCGCGCGTTGCGCCCGCTGGCCTTGCGGCTGTTCTGACTGCAACTGCTGGACGCGTCGCTGCAACCGGTCGATGCGGCCCTGGCGTTGCGTGCTCTGCCGAGAGAGGACGTCACGCTGCCGTTCTTCCGTGGTCTGCTGTAGCCGCTGCTCACGCTGCTCTCGCTGGAGCTGGCGCTGTTCCGTCTGCAGAAGCCGTTGCTGCGCGCGTTGCTCGCGCGCGCCTCCCGGCTGTTGCGACTTCAGTTTCTGCACGCGCTGCTGCAGGTGATCGATGCGCTCCTGGCGCTGCACGCTCTGCCGCGGTTGCTGGCCGGACTGTTGAATGCGTTGTTCGCGTTGGCCGACCCGCTCCTGTTGCGAGGGACGCGCGGACGCGGAGGGTGTCGCGCTCGGACGCGACGGTGCGGCGATTCTTGGCGTGGAAGCGCGCGGCGGTGCGGCGATTCTCGGTGTGGCGGCGCGCGGCGGGGCAGCGATGTGCGGCATCGGACGCGGCGCCATGGCTGGACGCTGTGGCGGCGCAGCCGGCCGGAAGGCCGGTGCGGCGGGGCGCGCCATGGCGGGAGGTCGAGCCATCGCAGGTGGCGCCGGACGCGCCATCGGAGGTGGCGCCGGACGTGCCATGGGCGGCGCCGCAGGTCGGGCCATCGGCGCGTGTGCCGCGCCTCTCCTGGGATCCTGGGCATGCGCGCCGACGCTTGCTGCAACGACAATGACGGAGGCGCCAAATAGAAAAGCCGCAAAGCGACCGCCAAGCGGAAGCATGGTCGCTGCTCCCTTTAGTTCGTTGATCGCCCGAACCATTAACGCTCGATCGCCGGAATCGTCTTCGAGTCGGTATTGCGACTTCGCGACGCAGGCGAGGCGCGACCATATTCGCGGCAACTTCCCCGGTTTGGGCCTATCGCGGCACACGCGGGCGACGCCTCGTTAGGGCCAGGCATTTCGCAATCTATCTCCGGAATAGAGCGGTCGACGGCTTTCGTAAGGCACCAAAAATCGTCATTCTGCGCTTTGCTAGCTGGGACCTTGAGGCATGTTTCGAAGATCCATCAGGCAGAAGATTGTCGGCATCGCCTCCGGACTGATCGTGCTGGCCGTGATCACGTCGGCCCTATCGATGATCATGGCCGCACGCGTGGGCCATCTGCTCGACGAACTGACCAATCGCTACATCCCGGCCTATGGCAACCTCGCGCGCGCCGACGTGCGATCGCTCGAGCGCGCGGTCGCGGTGCAGCAGATGATCATCGCCAAGATGCAGAACCCGCCGGACGACGCCAGCTACGCCGCGCATCTGAAGACCTTTCAATCCGTCGATCCCGAGATCGAGCGCGAAGCGCAGGCCGCGCGCAAGCAGATCGCCGCGATCATCGACGATACGTCGACCCCATCCGACAATGCAGCGCTCGGCCGTCTCGACGACCGCATCGAAACGGCCATCAGCGATCTCCGCCAACGCCTGGACGAACAAGGCGCGACCCTGCTGAAGCAGTTCGAAGCACACAAATTCGACGAAGCAAGAGAGACGATCGTCCATGCCGATGCGTTGCGTGCGGAGTTCGATCGCAAGATCGACGGCATTCGCGCCGACATGATGAATCAGGTCCATGCGAGCGCCGCCACCGTCATCCGCGAGCAAAAGGAAGCGATCTGGATATCTGCGATCGTGACCGGCATCTCAGCCGTTCTTGGTTTTGTGTTCGCCATGATGGTGGGCAGCGGCATCACCGGCCCGGTTCTGCGGCTGCTGGAAGGCACTCGCGCAGTCGAAGCCGGCCGGCTCGACGGATCGATCAGCGTGACGACGCGTGACGAAATCGGCCAGCTCTCGTCGGCATTCAACCGCATGATCGAACGGCTGCGCCAGAACCAGCGCGTCCGCGAGACATTCGGCCGCTACATCGACCCCAGGATCGCCGAACGCCTGCTCGGCGAAACCGCAGTCACCGCCGCTGAAGGGCAACGGCAGGTCATGACCGTGATGTTCTGCGACATGAAGGGCTTCACCGCGCTGAGCGAAGGCGTCACGCCACAGGGTCTGGTCAAGATCATGAACCGCTACCTGTCGACCATGTCCGAACCGATCCATGCGCATCGCGGCGTGATCGATAAATACATCGGCGATGGCATCATGGCCTATTGGGGCCCGCCCTTCGTCGAAGAGGCGGAGCAGGCAACATGCGCCTGCTCGGCCGCCATCGACATGATCGGCCACCTGGCCAATCTGCGGAAGGAACTGCCGGAATTGCTTGGCGTGCGCGTCATCCCGACCGATTGCGATCTCAGGATCGGGATCGCGACGGGCGAGACGCTGGTCGGCAGCATCGGTTCGGAATACATGATGAGCTTCACGGTGATGGGCGACACCGTGAACCTGGCCGCAAGGCTGGAGACCGCCAACAAGGTCTATGGCAGCCGCTGCCTGATTTCGGAGGCAACCGCGACCCTATGCGCGGCCGATTTCGAACTCCGCGAGATCGATCGCGTGGTGGTCATCGGCCAGAGCCAACCGCAGACCGTCTATGAGGTCATGGGCAGGAAAGACGCTCTCTCATCGCAACAAATGCTGGCGTGCACGCGCTTTGCCGAAGGACTGGCGGCCTATCGGGCGCGGCGCTGGATTGATGCCCGCGCGGCGTTTGCCGCAACGCTCGAGGCTGTGCCGGGCGACGGCCCTTCGATCGCATTGCTCGCCCGTGTCGCCGACTTGAGTCAGAATCCGCCGCCTGAGAATTGGGACGGGTCGTGGCGTATCGAGTCCAAATAGATGCGGCGCTATCGGTTGCGGCTTCTGCTGCGAACCTGCGAACCGTCAGGGACCAAAAGGCGGGAACTCCAGATCGATCCTCGACTTGCCATTGATCAATATGCACGGCGGCGCGATCCGACATGACAGACATCTGGTCTCTCAAATCCCTTAATGACCTCGCCGAAGAGGCGGCGATCGCAGATGCCGCCGAAAGCAAATTCATCCGATTGCGGCGATCGCTGTCGGCGCTCAATCTCGTGGCGCTTGGGATCGGCGGTATCGTCGGCGCCGGCATTTTCGTTCTCACCGGACATGCTGCGGCCGCCAACGCCGGCCCCGCGATCACGCTGTCATTTGTTCTGGCCGGCGTCGCCTGCGCCTTTGCCGGACTTTGCTACGCCGAGATGGCCTCGACCGTGCCGGTCGCCGGCAGCGCCTACACCTACGCCTACGCCACGATTGGGGAGATCGTCGCCTGGATCATCGGCTGGGATCTGATCCTGGAATATGCGGTCGGCGCCGTGACGGTCGCGATTGGCTGGTCCGGCTATGTGACCAGCCTGTTCGCGAGCTTCGGGATCCACCTGCCCCAGCAGTTCACGTCAGCGCCGTTGGCCTACGATGCAACAGCGCGCGCCTGGTCGACGACGGGCGCGATCCTGAACCTGCCCGCGATGGCGATCATCGCCGCCATCTCCGCCCTCCTCGTCATCGGCATCCGGGAATCCGCGCGCTTCAATGCCGTCATTGTCGCGATCAAGCTTGCCGTGATCGCGACCTTCCTCATTTGCGCGGCCCCACTGGTCGATACGTCACACTGGGTCACGGCCGGCAATCCGGATGGGGCGTTCATTCCGCCCAACGCCGGGACCGGCGTCTTCGGTCTCTCCGGCATCCTCCGCGGCGCGGGCGTGGTGTTCTTCGCCTTCATCGGCTTTGACGCCGTGTCGACCGCGGCGCAGGAAGCGAAGAATCCGATGCGGGACATGCCCATCGGCATTCTCGGGTCGCTCGCCATCTGCACCGTGCTCTACGTTACGGTCGCTTTCGTTCTCACCGGCATCGTCCCCTACGACAAACTCAACGTGCCCGACCCGATCGCAGTCGGCATCGACGCCGCGGGGCTGGGTTGGCTGTCGCCGATCGTCAAATTCGGCATTGTCATGGGACTGACGTCCGTGATCCTGGTTCTGCTGCTGGGACAATCGCGGGTTCTCCGCGCCATGGCCCATGACGGCCTGATGCCGCAACGTCTCGCGGCGACGCACCCGCGTTTCCGCACGCCCTACACGGCCACGATCGGCACCGGCGTGATCGTGTGTGTCCTGGCCGGACTATTGCCGATCGGACTGGTCGGCGAACTCGTCAGCATCGGAACGCTGTTTGCATTCGCAATCGTCTGCATCGGCGTCCTGATCCTGCGCGTCAGGCATCCCGGCGAGAGGCGTCCATTCAGGACACCGGCCATCTGGTTCGTGGCGCCGGCCGGCGCGGTTGTGTCCTTCATCCTGATGCTCGGACTTCCGATCGATACCTGGATCAGGCTCGCGATCTGGCTGGCGGTTGGGCTTTCGATCTACGCGTTCTATGGCGCAAGACACAGCAGCTCAGGAACGTCGTCCCCTGACGTAAGCGGGTTGCCACCTCGCTCAGGTCGCTTTGGCAACTCCTCTTGAGATATTGAGCGGCAGCTGCTGGCGCAGAACAAGCGAACATGCTTTGTTGCCGCATGACCGAACCGACCCCGGAACAAGTCGAGCAGCTGACGCGCGCCTTCGCTCGCTTCACGCGCCGATTCAAGGTGGCCGAAGCATCGGCCGCCGCAGACAATGCGCTCAATGCACTGGACGCCGAGACGCTGGTGTTCGTCGGCAACAATCCCGGTTGCGGCACCGGCGATGTCGCCCGCTATCTCAACGTTGCCATGACCACGATGTCCTCCGCCATCGACCGGCTGGTCCGAAAGGATTTGATCGCGCGCCGCCGGCTCGAGGACGATCGCCGGTCGGTCGCGCTGACCGCAACCGGCAAAGGACGGCGCGCCATCGACGACCACATTGCCGGCTATCGCGAAGCGTGCCGTGCCATGCTCCGTTCGCTCGATCCGCGGGAACAACGCGAGTTGATCCGGCTTTCGGAAAAAATCGCCGGCTCCGAATCTTGAATATTACGAACTTCGTACTATCCTGTTGATCGTCGCCGGCTCTCGCTGCGAGGCCGGCTTGCGCGAACGGAGGTGCCGATGGCGATCGTCATCAATGGTTCGGAATATCCCGTGCCCGACGATGTAAGGGTCTCGTTGCTCGACCTGCTGCGGGAACGGCTCGGTCTGACCGGCACCAAGCTCGGCTGCAACCAGGGCGGCTGCGGCGCCTGCACCGTCATCATAGACGGCGCGCGCGTGCTGTCCTGCCTGACGCTGGCGGTACAGGCCGACGGTCGCGAGGTCCAGACCATCGAAGGTCTGGCGGCCAGCGATGGCGGACTTCATCCGCTGCAGAAAGCGTTCATCGAGCATGACGGCTTCCAGTGCGGCTACTGCACACCCGGTCAGATCTGTTCGGCGATCGCAATGGTTGCGGAGTTTCGCAGAGGAGACCCCAGCTACGTGACGCCCAATCTCTCCGACGGTCCAAAGGCTACGACGAAACAGGAAATACGCGAACGCATGAGCGGCAATCTGTGCCGGTGCGGTGCGCATAACGGAATCGTCGACGCGATCGAGGACATGCTGAGCGGAGGCGCGGTATGAGATCGTTCGAATATCGACGCGCAGCCGACCGGACCGAAGCGCTGTCCATCGCAGGCACAGGCGCCCGCTATCTCGGTGGCGGCACCAATCTGGTGGACCTGATGCGGCAGAATATCGAAGCGCCTGCCGCACTGGTCGACGTGTCCCGTTTGCCCGCTGAGATCGAGGATACGCCAAATGGCGGCCTGCTGGTCGGTGCCGCCGTCCGCAACAGCACCCTCGCCGCGCATCCCGCCGTGCGGACGCGCTACCCGATGCTGTCGCGCGCGCTGCTCGCCGGCGCCTCGGCGCAGATCCGCAACATGGCGACTGTCGGAGGCAACATCCTGCAAAGGACACGTTGCGCCTATTTCTACGACGCTGCGGGATCGCGCTGTAACAAGCGCGAACCCGGCGCCGGCTGCGACGCCATCGAGGGTTTCAATCGCTATCACGCGATTTTCGGCGCGTCCGAGCATTGCATCGCGACGCATCCGTCGGACATGTGCGTGGCGCTCGCCGCGCTCGATGCGACGGTGCATCTCTCCGGCTCTGCTGGCGAGCGCAGCGTTCCGCTGCTCGATTTCCATCGATTGCCCGGCGACCATCCGGAGATCGACACGATATTGCAGCCGGGTGAAATGATCACAGCGATAGAACTCGCCCCAAGCCCCGCTGCTGCGAATTCGGCGTACCGCAAGGTCCGCGATCGATCGAGCTACGCCTTTGCGCTGATCTCAGTTGCCGCGGGGGTCGAGATCGCCGCCGGAAAGATCGCGGACATACGGGTCGCTCTGGGTGGCGTTGCGGCGAAACCTTGGCGCGCCGCGCGAGCCGAGGAGGTTTTGCGTGGCAAGGCTCCGGCGCGGGAGCTATTCCTCAAAGCCGCCGATGCCGAACTTGCTGCCGCCAACACTTTCGATGGCAACGCCTTCAAGGTTGAACTCGCGAAACGAACCATCGCCGCAGTGCTTGGCGAACTCACGGGAGCGGAGGCATGAGCAAGCTGCAGAACGCGATCGTCGGCAGCGTCCGTACCGCGATGGGCTACGTGCCCACGAGCTGGCTGCCGGGCGGCACGCCAGATCCGTTGATCGAGAAGCGGGTGAACCTCGGCACGCAACAATCGCGGGTCGATGGGCCCGACAAGGTGCGGGGCGCCGCGCGTTTCGCCGCCGAAGTTCCGATGCAGGGGCTGCTCTACGCCAGCTTTGTCCATTCGACGATCGCGCGCGGCAGGATCGTCCAGCTCGAAGTATCCTTGGCCGAAGCAGCGCCCGGCGTCGTGCTGGTGATGACCCATCGCAACGCGCCTAAAATGGCGCTGCCTCCGCCAATCGGCCTGACCAACCTCAAGGCCGCGGGCAACAACATCCTGCCGGTGATGCAGGACGCGGAAGTGCGCTGGAACGGACAGGTCGTCGCGGTGGTGCTCGCTGACACGCAGGAGCAAGCCGACCATGCCGCATCGCTCACAAAGGTGCGTTACGAGGCGGCGGCTGCACGCACGCGCTTCGAAGCGGCAAAGGCCGACGCGCGCACGCCCGATTCGCTCCTGATCGAGCGGAACCGGCTGAAGAAGGGCGACGTGAGGGCCGCATTCCAGGCGGCTGCGCGCAGCATCGATGCGGTCTATCGCACGCCCTGGCACAACCACAATCCGATCGAACCCAACGCCGCGACGATTGCCTGGCAAGGCGACAGACTGATCGTGCACGACGCGACGCAGATGCTGCACGGCACCGCCGGTTCGCTCGCCAAGGTGTTCGGCATCAAGGAATCGCAGGTCCATGTCAGTTCGCCCTTCGTCGGCGGCGGGTTCGGCGGCAAGGCACTGTGGGATCACCAGATCCTGGGCGCCGCCGCGGCGAAGCTTGCCGGACGACCGGTGCGGATCACTCTGACGCGCGCGGGCATGCATCGCCTGATCGGCGGGCGGTCACAGACCGAGCAGCGCGTCGCGCTTGCCGCCGATGCCGACGGCAAGCTGAAAGGTCTGATCCACCAGGGCTACTCGGTGAAACCGCAGCACAGCGCCTGCGACGAGGCGTTCACGCTCGCGGCCCGCTCGCTCTACGCATCCGAAAGCTACGATGTCGTGCAGCACACGCTCGATCTCGACGTGCTGGCGAATAGTTTTATGCGCGCGCCCGGAGAGGCGCCCGGCACATTCGCGATCGAGAGCGCGATGGATGAACTCGCGCACGAACTCGAGATCGATCCCATCGAACTCAGGCGCCGCAACGTCACCGACAAGGACCCGGTGAGCGGCGCGCCCCATTCCCAGAGCGACCTGATGCGGGCCTACGAGCTCGGGGCCAAGCGTTTCGGCTGGAACCGTCGCGTCGCCAAACCACGATCGCAACGCGACGGCGAATGGCTCATCGGCATGGGCTGCGCGACCGGCTCCTTTCCGTATATGCGGGTGCCCGGTACGTCGGTGCGCATCACCATCGACGGCAATGGTCATGCGACCGTGTCAAGCGCAGCGCACGAGATGGGCATGGGCACGGCGACCGTGCAACAGCAGATCGCGGCCGATCGCCTGGGCATGCCGCTCGAAAATGTCACGGTCAGGATCGGAGACAGCAGTCTCCCCTTCGGCGGCATGGCCGGAGGGTCGTCGCAGACGGCATCGCTTGGTTTTGCGATCAGCGCCGCCAGCGTCAAGCTGGCCGGCGAATTGATGCGGCTGGCCGGCAACGACACGCCCCTCGCGGGCTTAAGGCCAAACGAGGTCGAATTCGCCGGCGGCGGCCTGCGCAAGATCAACGAACCATCCAGATTTGAAAGCTTCGCATCGATCCTGCGCCGCGCGGCGCGCAGCGAGATCAGCGTAACCGGCGAGAGTGCCGCCCCCCTCGAAGTGCTCAAGTTCTCGATGTACTCGAGATCGGCGGTCTTTTGCGAGCTTCGCGTCAGCGAAGTGACCGGCGAGATTCGCATCGATCGTCTCGTCGGCAGTTTCGATTGCGGCCGCATCCTCAACCCCAAGACCGCCGCGAGCCAGTTCCGGGGCGGCATGATCATGGGGATCGGCATGGCATTGACCGAGGAGACGCTGTTCGATGAACGCACCGGGCGGATCATGAGCGCGTCGATTGCCGACTATCATGTGCCGGTGCATCTCGACGTGCCTGACATCGATGTGCTGTGGACCGATATCCCGGATCCCCGCACCCCGATGGGCGCGCGCGGCATCGGTGAAATCGGCACCACCGGCGTGGCGGCCGCCATTGCCAATGCCGCGTTCAACGCGACCGGAAAGCGCGTCCGCGACCTGCCGCTGACGCCCGACAAGTTCCTGTTCATCTGAGCACTTGATTGTCGCGACGAACGACCCGCTACGCCGCCGCGATCTGCCGCGGCGCGGGCCAGCGTGGATTTATTCGAGCATCATCTTGTAACCGATGTGGGATGGTTCGAAGCCCAACCGGTCGTAGAAACGATGAGCCTCTACTCGCGCCTTGTCGGTCGTCAATTGAACCATCCCGCACTGTTCATGCCGGCATTTTTCGAGGGCCCAGGCGATCATCGCCTCGCCGATCTTCTCGCCGCGCCGATCGCTCGCGACACGCACGGCCTCGATGAGGCCACGCTTTTGTCCACCACGCGATAGGCCCGGGATGAAGGTGAGTTGAAGCGTCCCCACGATCTGGGAGCCATCCTCGACGACCAGCAAAAACTGGTTGGTATCCGCATCGATCGCGCGAAACGCGCTCAGATATTGCGGATAGCGCTCCGCACCCGTCGTCTCCCTGGACGCACCCAGCATGTCGTCCGCCAGCAAGGCGATGATGGCCGGCACATCGCTTTCGGTTGCCCGGCGGAAAATCAGCTCAACCATCAACGATCCTCTATCGGTCGATATCCCAACCGGCCCGGCGAAAATGATCGGATCCGGCCGGACCGGCAACAAACTCGAGAAATGCGGCAGCCCCTTTCGGGTTCGCCGCTCGCGCCGCAATCGAGGCCGAGTAGACTGTCGTCAGATTCAGCGGTTCAGGCAGATAGCCTGCGAAAGTGACTCCGCTTGCCCCGATCATCTCGCTCCCCTGCGTCATGCCGATCGTAGCCCTGCCCTCCGCAACCGCTCTGACGATCTCCGATCCGGTCTTGCAGAGGACCGCCTTGGCATGCGCGGCATCGGCAACGCCAAGAGAGGCAAACATCGTCTCGAAAAATGGTCCCGATGTTCCGCCGCCGTTCGGATCGATATAGGCGATCTTCCCGGCGGACAGGAGAAGTGCCTTGAACGCCTCGGTCGACGAGAGATCCGGCATCGCGGCGCCGGACCGGACGGCAACGCCAAGCCGCATCTTGCCGATCACGACTTCATTTGGGACCAGCGCGTTTTGCTTTACGAGCGTCTCGATGCCGGCGGACGACGTCATCACGAGATCCGTGTCCTCGCCCGCAGCCACGCGCTTGGCGACTTCGCCGGCGTTGGCGATCGAGACTTGAAGCTTGTATCCGGTCGCCGCCTCGAAGGGGGCTGCCGACGACTGCAAGGCCGTCGCAAATACGCCCGTCGCCAACACGCGAACGGGCTCTCCGGCGATTGCGGGAGACTGAGAGGCAAGAAGCGCGGCCAAGCTCGCAAGGAGCCGAAATGCCTTACGGAAATCCACCGCGGACGCCTACTCCGCCGCGATCTGCCGCGGCGCAGGCGGCGGGCTGGCGAGATCGGCGGCGAGCTGCGCATAGCGCACCTTGGCGTCGTTGACCGCCTTCTCCTTCACCGGTCCATAGCCGCGAATACGATCCGGCAGCGACAAGAGCTCGACCGCCGTGTCATGGTTGGCTTGCGACAGCAGCCCAAGCACGGTCGCAACATCCTTCTCGTAGCCTGCGATCAGGTCGCGCTCGAGCTTGCGGTCGGCGCTGTGGCCGAAGATGTCGAAGACGGTGCCGCGAAGCCCGCGCATTTTCGCCAGCATGCGGAACGCCGGCATCATCCACGCGCCAAAGGCGCGCTTCTTCGGCCGGCCCAGTGCATCCTTTCCGCCGCCGAGGATGGGCGGCGCGAGATTGAAACTGATCTTGAAAGCGCCGTCGAACTGATCGCGCAACTGCTGTTCGAAATGGCCGTCGGTGTAAAGCCGCGCGACCTCGTACTCATCCTTGTAGGCGAGCAGTTTCGCGTAATTGACGGCAACCGCCCGCGGCAGCGCGTCGCCAAGCCCACGCTCGAGCGCGGCGTCCTGCACCTGCTTGACCAACGCCTGATAGCGCGCGGCGAGTTTTGCGTTCTGATAGGCGGTCAAGTGTGCGCTGCGATGCGCGACGATCTCATCGAGCGACATCGCATCCAGCGTCTTCGGCGCGCTGGCCTCGTCATGCCCGCTCATCATCGCATCGATCTTCGCAGGGTTGACGGCGGCGAGACGGCCGAGACGGAACGCCTGCGTGTTCATCTTGATGGCGACGCCGTTGACCTCGATCGCCTGCTCGATCGCT
>Ga0307474_10002439_pt1 | contig 13386 bp, 11 predicted proteins | sample atmos_gasesECM1C_2_FD_203312 | JGI IMG/M metagenome (GOLD analysis project Ga0307474, IMG submission 203312) | Hardwood forest soil microbial communities from Morgan-Monroe State Forest, Indiana, United States - atmos_gasesECM1C_05 | ecosystem: Environmental > Terrestrial > Soil > Temperate... | reverse complement strand
CGTGTCCGGCCTGGTGCCCGACGGGCTCGGGGAGCCGCCGGATCAGGCCCCGGATGTGGACGGCGCGCAAGTGGTGGCGGAGCTGTCGGGCGGCGGCACGGGCTTCATCTCGCTGGGCCGCTATCACCCCGCGGGCGACATGGCGCGCGCCGAGGCGTTCGGTACCCGCGGGACGCAGCGGTGCGAATTTCTTGACCCGGCCGACGGAGAGCGAGCGCAGCTCGAGGCGCTGGCGCTGCAGGCCGAGAGCTTCGCGGCGTTCGCGCGTGGCGGGCCGTGCGCGGGAGCCACCGGCGCCGACGCCATCGCCGCGCTCGCCGCGGCGGAGCGGGCCGGCGCGGACGTCCCCGCTCTGTCCGGCGCAGGCCGGCGAAGCCCGGGAACATGAGCGCCCCGCCGGAGCTCCGCGTCGGCGTCATCGGCTACGGCGTGATGGGCAAGGCGCACTGCTACGCCTACCGGATAGCCCCGATGCTGCGTACGTTGCCGGTGACGCCCGTGGTCAGCCTGATTTCGGGCCGGAGCAGGACCGGCGTGGCAGCGGCCGCGGCGGCCTACGGCGTACCCGCCTGCACCACCGACTGGCGCAGCGTGATCGCGCGGGATGACATCGCGATCGTGGACATCTGCACGCCGCCCGGGACGCATTCCGAGATAGCGCAGGCGGCCGCGGCGGCAGGCAAAGCCGTGCTGTGCGAAAAGCCGCTGGCCCTGTCGTACCCCTCGGCCGCCGACGCCCTTGCGGCCGTCGAGGGGGCTGGAGTGCGTAATGCCATCGGATTCAACTACCGGCGGCTGCCAGCGGTCGCGCTCATGCGACGCATGGTCGGCGACGGCGCGGTCGGCGAGATCAGGCTCTGGCGCGCCACCTGGCTATCTGATGAGTTCGCCGATCCGGACACTCCGTTCGACTGGCGGTTCGACCGGACCATGGGCGGGACGACGATCGCCGACCTCGGCAGTCACCTGATCGACATGGCTCTCTGGCTGGCCGGGGACATCGCCAGCGTGTGCGCCCAGGCCGAGACGTTCATCCGGACTCGCCCGGCGGCGAGCGGCGGCACGGAGCCGGTGACGGTCGATGACGCGGCCAGCGCGCTGCTGAGGTTCCGCTCCGGAGCGCTGGGAACCATCGAGGTGGCCCGGGCCGCGGTGCGCCGCCCGTGCGACTTCACGATCGAGGTCAACGGCAGTCGCGGCACGCTGGTCTTCGATTACGCGCGCCTCAACGAGCTGCGCTACGGCAGTGCCGACGACGAGGCCGGCCTGTACGGGATGCGGCGGATCCGGGCCGAGCATCCCAGCCACCCCTACGCGGCCGACTGGTGGCCGCTCGGGCAAGGCGTCGGTTACGGCTCATCGTTCGGCAACCAGGCGGCCGACCTGCTGGAGGGCTGGCCCCACGCGCCCTGGAGCCCTGGGTTCTCGCAGGGCGCTGCGGTACAGGCGGTGTGCGACGCGATGGAGGCATCGGCGGCACAGGGCCGGTGGGTCGCGGTCAGCGAGGTGACCGCGGCGAAGTGAAACCCTCCGACAGCAGCCGCATGCCACGGGCTCGCTGGACGGCCGAGGAGCGATCTCGGGCCTGGAGCTTGGCGTAGATGTTGCGAATGTGCGTGTTGACGGTGTTGACCGAGACGGACAGCTCGCTGGCGATTTCCGGTCGGGAGAGATTCGTAGGGAGATACCGCAGCACCCGCAGCTCGCTGGCGCTGAGCTGCTCGGCCGCCGTTGGTGCCGTCTCATCTCGCGGGGCCGGCCCGGCCCCGCGAAGGATATCGATGATGTCGTGCAGCAGGGCCGCGTGCGCGGTCTCGAACCCCGGCATGGCTTCAAGTAGCTCAAGAGAGTCCGTCATCGCGAACGGCAGGACGAGCCGGTCGGCCTCGGCCAGTGCCAGCGCGCTCTCGACGGCCGCGATGGCCGCGCGCTGGTCTCCGAGTTCCCGGAGCGCGAGCGCGGCCAGCAGGTTCGCTTCGGTGACGGTCAGCTGCCCGATAGCCGGAGCTGCCCCGGTCAGCACATTCGAAGCCGCGGCGAGGGCGGCGGCCGGCTCGCCCTCGGCGAGGCAGAGGGCGGCGCGTGCGTTGGCGATCTCCCCGGAGCCGGCCAGCTCGGCGTCGAGCGCGGCCAGCGCGGTCCGAGCTTCGGTGAGCTGCCCGAGCCGGGCCTGGGTGCCCAGCCGCCAGCCGGCCAGCTGAGCCGCGAGCGCGTGTGAGCCTTCGAGCTCGGCTTGCAGTTGCTCGGCGGCCCGGTACTCGGCGAGCGCCGCCCGCGGCCGGCCGCGGCCGGACCACAGCATGCCGATGCCGTGGTGCAGCAGCAGCCTGATGACGGGCCCGGTGTCGGTCTCCACGGCTCTCGCGGCCCGCTGCAGCCAGCGCTCCGCCTCGTCGAATTCGCCGGTGAGAATGAAGGTCCCGGCCAGGTTCACCAGGGCCGGCGCGATGACCGGCTCGCCGCCCCAGCCGTGCTGCTCAGCGAGTGCTATCGCCTCCCGGCACCGCTGACGGGTGGTGGCCGGGGGCTCGATCTTCGACGCGAAGGCGAGCTCGGCCAGGCACGCCACTTCCAGATACGGACGCCCGATCCTGCGGGCGAGCGCGGCGCCTTCCCGCAGGTGCCGTTCGCTGTCCCGGCTCGCCAGGGCCCACGCTTCGACGATGCCGAGATTCATGAGCGCGACCGCGCGCAGGTCGCTGTCGAGCGCGATGTCCTCGTCGGATTGGCCGGTGAGCGGTGCGGCGAGGAACCTGACCTGCTCAACGACGCTGGTGAGATGGCCGCGTTTGCGCGCCAGCGACAACCGGAGCGCAGCCGTCGCTACCTCCAGGCGGTGCTTGCGCTCTGGTGACGTCGCGCTGATCGCGGCCTCGGCTACGGATAGGTGGGCGGCAGCATCGTCGAGGCGTCCCTGGGCCAGATCGCTGGTGGCCCGCGCGAGCGGCAGATCCGGGCCGTCCGCAGCGGCACCCGGCGGGAACGCGCGCAGTAGCGTCTGAATGGTCTGCGCCTGGCCATCCAGCGTCAGGCTGAACGACTGATCGGCCAGCAGGCGGGCCGCGTCACACCAGTCACCCGCGGCCTGAGTATGCCGGATGGCTTCGGCGATCTCACCGTGCTCGCTGAGCCATTTCGCGGCGAGCCGGTGCAAGCCCGGTAGCTTCTCCGGCAGGCTGCGGCGCAGTTCCAGCCGGAGCAGGTCGGCGAAGAGATGGTGATAACGGAACCAGGTACGGCCCGCGTCGAGCGAGACGACGAACGCGTTGGCGTCCTCGAGGTCGAGCAGGATCCGTTCGGAGCCGGGCTGGCCGGTCAGCAGGTCCGCGAGCTCGCCATTGACCCGGTCGAGCAGCGACGTGCGCAGCAGCAGCTGCTGGACGTCGGCCGGCTGGCGCTCGAGCATCTCGGCCAGCAGATATTCGGCCACGGTCCGGCTGCTGCCGGAAAACTCCGCGACGAATCGCTCCGGGTCGTGGCTGTGAGCCAGGGAGATCGCCGCGAGCCGCAAGCCCGCGGCCCAGCCTTCGGTCCGCTCGTGCAGCTTCGCGGCGCCTGCCTCGGAGAGCGCGATGCCCGACGCCTTCAGCAGTTCGCGGGTCTCATCCGGCGTGAACCGCAGGTCTGCGGCCCGGATCTCGGCCAGGTCGCCGGCCAGCCGGAGCTTGTGCAGCCGCAGCGCCAGATCACGCCGCGTCGCGACGATCGCGTGCACGTGGGGCGGAAGCCGCTCCAGCAGCCGGGCTAGTTGCAGAAGGGCGTCCGGTGACCTCAGCTCGTGCAGATCATCGATGAGCAGGAACGTGTGTTCGCGATTCTCGGCGAGTTCCGACAGGACTCGTTCGCCGATGGCTGCCTCGTTGAAGTCCGGCGTGGCCGCGAGATGCTCGCTGTCGCCGGAAGCGCCGGATGCCTCCCGGACGGCAGCCAGCACGGCCAGCCAGAACTGCTGACAGTCCTGCTGGTGGCGCTGCACCTGGACGACCGCCAGCTGGTGGCGCTGACCTGGACCAGCGGCCCAGGCGCGCAACAGCGAGGTCTTGCCGCTGCCGGCCGGCCCCGAGATGACGGTGACCTTTGCGTCCACGGCGCGATCGAGGGCGGCGACAAGCGCGGCACGATGAATCAGCCGCTGGGCGGGCTTGCCATAACTTGCCGGGTTTGCGTTATATGCCACACCGGAATCCGCTCAGCACCGCGCGGGATCTCTGTGCATCTAGTAAGGCTACGTGTTCGTGCTATGACCAGCGCAACGCCTGCCGGGCCGGGCAACGGCCGGCGGTCGGCTTCACCGGATCCCGGTGATGCCCGCTCACCTGATCCGGCCGGAGCCTGGTGGCATGGACCCTGCATCGGCCAGGTACCTGATTCGGATCAACGGCCACCTCGGGGCAACGCTGCTGTCCGCGTTTCCGGCGATGACCTGGAAGCGGCAGGGCCAGGAGACTGTCCTGACCGGCGCGCTGGACCAGCCTGGCCTGCATGGCGTCCTGGCCGAGATCGAATCGCTCGGTCTTGAGCTGCTGGAGGTCCGCCAGCTTGGACCCGGAACGGAATCTCCAGCCCAATAAAGAAAGCGGTCACATGACCAGTGCACCAGTCCGCGACCAGCTCGCAGATCACCTGATCACCCCGCAGAATTCGGCGCTGCTGCTGATCGACTATCAGCCTGCCCAGGTGGCGAGCGTGCGCTCGATGGATCACGAGCTGCTCATCAAGAACGCGGTGTCGGCCGTCCGGACGATCAAGACGTTCGGCGTGCCTGTCGTCCACTCCACGGTGAACGTCGCAGCCGGTCAGGGACCCACGATCGCGGAACTCGCGGCCCTGGTCGAGCAGGACAAGCCGCTCGATCGGACAACGGTGAACTCCTGGGAAGACACCGAGTTCCTGGCCGCCGTGCGCGCGACCGGCCGCCGGAAGCTTATCCTCTGCGCGCTCTGGACCGAGGTCTGCATGGCGTTCACCGCTCTCGACGCGCTCCGGGAGGGCTATGAGGCGTACCCGGTTGTTGACGCGATCGGCGGGACCTCGCCGGAAGCACACCGCGCTGGCCTTGACCGCGTAATCCGGGCCGGCGGGCAGCCGATCAGCTGGGTATCGCTGGCCTGCGAGCTCCAGCGTGACTGGGCTCGCCAGGAGACCGTCGCAGACGTCGTGGAGATCGTCCTCACCGACCGGCTGCGGAAGGAGTAGTCGCGGGCATGGTCACATCCCCCCGGGACGGGCGGGCGGAACCCGGTCACGCGGAGTGGCTGGAGCACGCGCGTAGCCATCTGAGCAGCGCCGATCCGGTGCTGGCCGGGGTCATCGCGGACCGGCCTGATTTCGATCCGCGGCGCTGGCTGCGCGAGCTGCCGCCGATGGACCTGTTCGGCGCGCTGCTGTTCCAGGTCGCCGGCCAGCAGCTCTCGGTCGCGGCGACCCGCCGGACCATGGCCCGCATTGAGGCACGCTTCGGCGGCCGGCTGCCGTCAGCTGCCGAAGTGCTGGGCACCGATCCGGCCCAGTTGCGGGACGCCGGCCTGTCCTGGCGCAAAGTCAGCACGCTGCGGGATCTCGCCGGGCGCCTGTCAGACGGGCGACTTGACCCGGACGTGCTGGCCACACAGCCGGATGACGAGCTGATCGCCGTGCTCACCGAGGTGCCGGGGATAGGCCCGTGGACGGCGCAGGGGGCGCTCATCATCGCGCTGGGCCGCGAAGACGTCGTCCTGCCCGGCGACCTCGCCCTGCGCAAGGCTGTCCGCGCGGCGTACCGCCTCGATCACCTGCCCACACAAGATGAAGTCCTGTCGATCGCCGAGAACTGGCGGCCCTACCGCAGCCTGGCGACCGCCTACCTGTTCTCGGCCGCGTTCGGGCAATCCCGATAAAAGCTGAAAAGCATTGGCCAGCCGAATGGCCAAATAGAAACGCGTTCAAGGGGATCCTTGTCAGAGCGCTGGCTCGAGAGGAATATAGGCCCGGGCATGTATGAGCCAATGCGAATTTGACATATTCCCGGCTTGCCGGGCAAAAAAGGGGGGCCGGATGCTCATCGCTATCCTTAACCAGTCGACCCTGGTGTCCAATGCGGACGCTGCGACCATGACGGAGGCGATCGCGACCCAGGTCCGGTTCGACGCCGCGCCGGTGTGGGGCCGGACGCCCGCGGCGGTGGTGTTTTATACCGATCCCACCGGTGTCCCGGCCGCCGCGCACGGCATCGCGATCGTGGACACCATCCAGGACCAGCCGCAGGGCGTGCTCGGCTTTCACACCGAGGACCAGGGCGGGAAACTGTGGGGCGTGGTGGCGGCCAAACCGGAGCTCGACAACGGCGCACACGTGACTACCGGCGACTGGAGCGTCTCCAGCGTGCTGTCACACGAGGTGCTCGAGATGTTCGTCGACCCCGACTGCAACCTGTGGGCCAACGACGGCAAGGGGTCGGCCTACAGCTTCGAGGTTTGCGACCCGGTTGAGGCGCCGACCTACACCATCAAGAATGTCTCGGTCTCGAATTTCGTGACCCCGTGCTGGTTCGACCCGCTGGCCGCGAAGAGCTCCCAGTTCGACAAGCTGGGCCACCTCACGGCGCCGTTCAGCATCCTCAAGGGCGGCTACCTGGTTTACGAATCCGCAGGTAAGGAGCGGCAGAAGTTCGGCGACGAGTTCCCGCAGTGGCGCCGGGACATGAAGAGCGGGCCGCTGGCGCGCACCAGGCGCCGGCTGGCGCAGGCCGACTCCTTCTGAGCAAACTTGTTGCGGCGCTGTGTGATCATGGGCGTGTGACCTCATGGCGGGATGTCGAACGAGCCGAGCCGGAGTTCGCGCGGCGGGTGCGGGCGCTGTTCGACGCGCACCGGCACAAGACGATCGCCACGGTGCGGGCCGCCGGATCGCCGCGGATCTCCGGGATCGAGGCGGGCTTCGAGGGCGGCGAGCTGGTGTTCGGTTCCATGGCCAACGCGCGCAAGGGCGCGGATCTGCGCCGGGATCCGCGGTTCGCCCTGCACTCCGCCACGGTTGACCCGGTCGAGGGGGCCGAGGCGCAGTGGCCGGGGGAGGCGAAGATCTCCGGCCGGGCCATCGCAGCCGGGCCGACCGAGGGACCGGACGGCGACCTCTACCATGCCGACATCGCCGAGGTGGTGCACACCCACCTCAACGAGCAGGCCACCAAGCTGGTCGTCGAGTGGTGGACACCCGGGGCCGGGCTGCGAAGGATCGACCGCGCCTGACCCGGCGAATGAAACCGCGATGAAACCGCGATGAATCCCGCTGCGCGCACCCTTTGACCTGATCGTGGCCGTCCAGGCCGCGGTGACGGCGAAGGGACCAGCATGACCAGCGCGATCACGGCCGCCGGGCTGCGCAAGTCATTCGGCGGCAAGGCCGTCCTCGACGGCATTGACCTGGAGGTCGGCGCGGGAACAACGTTCTCGCTACTGGGTCCCAACGGCGCCGGCAAGACCACCATTGTGCAGATCATGTCCACGGTGGTCCACGCCGACGGTGGCGAGGTGCGGGTCGCGGGCCATGACGTGGCCCGGGACCCGGCGGCGGTACGGGCCGCGATCGGGGTCACCGGCCAGTTCTCGGCGGTCGACAGCCTGCTCACCGGCGAGGAAAACCTGCTGCTGATGGCGGACCTGCACCACCTGGGCCGGGCGGAAGGGCGGCGGCGCGCCGCCGGGCTGCTCGACCAGTTCGACCTGGCCGACGCGGCCACGAAGACGGCAGCGACCTACTCCGGCGGCATGAAGCGCCGGCTCGATCTGGCGATGACCCTGATCGGCGACCCGCGCATCATCTTCCTGGACGAGCCGACCACCGGTCTCGACCCGCGCAGCCGCCGGATGATGTGGCAGACCATCCGCGAGCTTGTGGCGGGCGGCGTCACGATCTTCCTCACCACGCAGCAGCTGGATGAGGCGGACGAACTGGCCGGCCGGATCGCCGTTCTCGACCACGGCAAGGTGGTCGCCGTGGGGAGTCCCGAGGAACTCAAGCGGAGCATCCCCGGCGCCCACGTCCGGCTGCACTTCGCCGACGCCACCGGGCTCGACGCGGCCGAACGGGCCCTCGGCGGCGCGTCCCGGCACGACGACACGCTGACGCTGGAGGTGCCCAGCGACGGCGGTGCGGTCGCGGTGCGGGCGCTGCTGAACCGGCTCGGCGACGCGGCGGCCGACGTCGCCGAGGTGTCCGTGCACACCCCCGACCTCGATGACGTCTTCTTCGCCCTCACGGGCCGCCCGACGGCAGAAACCACGCCAGAAATGGAGAACGCCCGATGACGACCCTGACCTTTGCCGTGCGGGACTCGGCGACGATGACGCGGCGCAGTCTGCGGCATGTGCTGCGCTACCCGGTGACGCTGGTCGTCGCGGTCGCCGTGCCGGTCCTGTTGCTGCTGCTGTTCATCGGCGTCTTCGGCGCGCTGAAGGCAGGCCTCGGGGCCGGCCCGCACGTCTCGTACATCGACTTCGTCCTGCCCGGGATCATCGTGATGACCGTCGCATACGGCAGCTCGGTCACGACGCAGTCCGTTAACCGCGACTCCACCGAGGGCATCATCGGCCGGTTCCGCACCATGGCGATCTCACCCGCCTCGGTGCTGAACGGGCACGTCGCCACCGCCCTCGTCCGGACGCTGGTCAGCGTGGCCGCGGTCATCGGCGTCGCAATCGGGCTGGGGTTCCGGCCCACCGCCGACGCCGGCCGGTGGCTGGCGGCGGCCGGCGTCACCGCCCTGCTCGTGCTCGCGCTCAGCTGGCTGGGCGTCGCGGTCGGCCTGGCGGCCAAGACCGTGGAGGGCACGACCGGCTTCATCCTCATCGTTCAGCTGCTGCCGTTCATCAGCAGTGCGTTCATACCGCCGGACCAGATGTCAGGGTCGGTGCGCTGGTTCGCGGAGAACGAACCGTTCACGCCGGTCATCGATACCCTGCGCGGGCTGCTGACCGGCACCCCGGACGGCGGCACCGTGCTCGCCGCGGTCGCCTGGTGCGTCGGGCTGGCGCTGGCCGGGTACCTGTGGGCGCGGGTCTTGTTCCGGCGGGACCTCAACCGCTGACGCGGGCTCGCGCCTGAAGCGCGGCACGGGCCGCGGCACGCAGGCGGTCCGGATCGAGGCCCGCGTACGCCGACATGGCCTCGGCGTACGCGGGCTCGTCGGCGTCCTGCGCGGCCTGCCGGGCCCGCGTGGCGGACATGGTCGGCTGGAGCCCGTTCTTCAGGCCGAAGCGCTCGGCCAGCGCGATCATCCGCGCTCCCGATCTCGCGGCGCCGGCGTCCCCGGCGCGCTGGCCCCGGTCGAGGTCGGTCATGGCCAGGGCCAGCAGCAGCGAGCCGCAGACGAGGAGCTCATAGGAGGCGGCCAGCGTCCCGGGCGGCGGCCGCGGGTCCGCGGTCAGCGCGGACAGCGCGGCGGGCAGCGCCCCGGTGATCTCCGCAACCAGGCCGGGCCGGCCGTGCTGCACGTGGGCGACCACGGTGATGGCCTGAACCTGCAGGGCCCAGGGATCCAGGCGGGACAGGTCGGGCGCGGGGCGCTGCGCGTCCCGCAGCGTCGCCGCGACCGTGCGCCACAGGTGCAGGCCGGTATCGACGTCGCCGCGGCCGAGCGCGATCTCCGCGCGCATCGTGGTGTCGAACATCGACATATCCCATGGCTCGTCCGCGCCGCGCGGCGTTGTCAGCTTCAGCTCGCGCTCCGCCTCGTCGTAGGCGCCGCGCTGCAGGTTGGCCGCCACGATTGCCTCGCGCACCCGGTTCGCGCTGGACCACGCCCCGAACGCCTCGAGCACCGACAGCGCCGCGCTCAGGTGACGCAAGGCCTCGTCGCCCGAACCGGCCTCTTCCACGTAGAGGCACAGTTCACCGATCCGGGCATGCGCGCCAGCCAGGAGCCACGCGCTGCCAGGGCGCTCGAACGCGGCGAGCGATCGCCGGGCCGCCGCCAGCGCGCGGCCGGTGTCGCCCGCCTCCTCCCAGGCGTAGCTGGCCACGTAGTTGGCCATGCCCGCGACCAGCGGCTGGTCGCTCTCGCCCAGCGCATGCAGGGCCGCGAGGCCCGCCTCGGGCGGCCCCTGCAGCGCGTTCAGCACGGCCTGCGCGGCCCGGGCGAAGGTGTCCGGCGCAGCGGGCGGCAGCCGCCGCAGGCCCACCAGGAACCGCGCCGGGCTCGGCCCCCGCAGCAGGAACCCGGTCACGGCGCCGAGCACCAGGCTGGCCCGGGTGGCCTCGACGAGGGCGGGTTCCGGCCGGAACGGGGGCAGGATCCCGACCGTGTCCCCGGCCAGGGCGATCAGGCGGGCGAAACTCGACTCGGCCATCCACAGCCCGCCCAGCACGGCCGACACCGCGGCTACCGTTCCGGTGTCCTCGCGGTCGAGCCCGTAGCGCAGGGCCTGGACCAGGTTGTCCTGCTCGGCCCGGATGAGGTCGAGAGCCGGAAGATCGTCAGTGGTGGGCACCAAGTCGTGGTGCGCGACGCCGAAGTCGCGCGCCCAGGCGAGGAACCGGCCGGTCACGCGCTCGGTCTGGCCGTCGTCCTCCCGGCGCGCCGCGGCGAAGTCCCGGACGGTCTCCAGCATCCGGTACCGGGTGCCCGACGTGGTGTCGATGACCTTGAGCAGCGACTGATCGGCGAGCTGCTCCAGGACCGGCAGGACGTCGGCGCCGAGCAGATGCCGGGCAGCGTCGGCGGTGAACCCGCCGGGGAACACCGACAGGGTTCGCATGGCGGCCTGCCCGGCCGGGTCGAGGAGGTTCCAGCTCCAGTCGATGACGGCGTGCAGCGTGCGGTGCCGTTGCGGGGCGTCCCTCGCGCTGCCCCGCAGCACGGCGAACCTGTCGTCCAGGCGGCGGGCGATCTCGGCCACCGACATGACCCGGACCCGCGCGGCGGCCAGTTCCGCGGCGAGCGGCAGCCCCTCCAGGTGGCCGCACAGCTCCCGCACGGCGTCCGCGGGCAGGTCGGCGCCGGGGCGGGCCGCCCTCGCCCGCTGCTCGAACAGCTCGGCCGTCGTGGCCAGGTCCAGCTCGGGCAGCAGGTACACCGATTCCGACGAGAGGCCGAGCGGAGCCCGGCTGGTGGTGAGCACGCGCAGGTCTTTGGTCAGCGACACCAGGGCGTGCACCAGCTCGGCGGCGGCACGCACGACGTGCTCGCAGTTGTCCAGCACCAGCAGTGCCGGGCCGGGACCCAGGGCGGTCACGATGCCACCGACCACGCCCGGCGGGGCGCTGGGGCGGCCGACCGGGTTGCCGGCGTCCTCGCCGACACCGAGCGCGGACGCCACCTCGGCCGCGACGTCGCCGCCGGCGGCCACGCCGGCCAGCTCGACAAGGTGCACGACGCGCTGCTGCGCCTGGCTGCTGACCGCGTGCGCGAGACGGGTCTTGCCCAGGCCGCCGGTGCCCACGACCGACGTGACCCGCGACGTCCGCAACAGGCCGGCCACGGCGGCGATGTCGTCCTCCCGGCCGAGCAGCGGGTTGGGCTCCTGCCGGACGCCGCGGCGGATCACCGGCGCGTCGGCCTGCAACAGCTCCTGGTGCACGGCCTGCAGCGCGGAGCCCGGGTCGCTGCCGAGCTCGTCGCGCAGCCGCTTCTGGTAATCGGCGTACCGGGCCAGGGCCGCGGCCGGCCCCGCGGTCGCCGCCTCGCAGCGCAGCAGTTCGGCCAGGACCTCCTCGTCCCGGGGGCCGCGGCGGATCAGCTCGGCGAGCGGCGCTGCCGCCTCGGCCCGCCGCCCGAGGCGCGACAGCGCGAGCGCGCGGGCCCGCACCAGCGACCGATAGGCCGGAACCCGCGCCGCCCGCAGCGCGGACAGCGGGTCGCCGTTCCCGGAGTCCCAGCCCTCCGCGCCGTCGCACAACGCGAGCCCGGCCTCGGCATGCCCGAGCGCTGCGAGGTGGTCGCCGGCCCGGGACTGCCGCTCACTCTCTGCCGCGCTGAGCAGGATCGCGCAGGCATCGATCTGGTCGTCGCGCAGCGAGAGGCGGTACCCGTTCGGCGTGCTGACGATGACCCCGGGGCCGAGGCGGGCCCGGGCCCGTGACACCAGGATCTGCAGGGCCTTGACCGGGTGCTCGGGTTGCTCGTCCGGCCACAGCGCGTCCACCAGCCGGGAGGTGCTGCACCCCACGTGAGGGTCCTGCGCCAAGAGCGCAAGCAGGCCCCGCAGCCGGGAGCCGGTTATCTCCAGGCTGCCGTAACTAACCCGGGACAGCAGGGTCAGTTCAACGGTCACCACCGTCAGACTAGCCGGAATCGGCGCGCTCGCCGAAGGGCAGGCCCGATGGCCGGCCCGGTCCGCCGGGCCGGCCGGCCGCGGTCAGGCTGGCGGGTAAGACAAGCCGATCTGCCGGCGGACCTCGTCCATGGTCTGCATGATCATGTACGTCTCGTCCAGCGGCATCAGCGGGCTCTCGAGCAGCCCCGCCCGAAGACAGCGGGCCGCCTCGGCGGCCTCGCCGCGCAGCCCGCGCCCGGCATGGCGGCCGGGTTGCCCGATGCGGCCCGCAAGGTCGTGGTCAGCACCGCGTGCGCGCCGCCGTGATACTGGAAGATCATCGATGTCGTGGCGTCAACGCCGGTAAACGCCGGGTCGCTGACGGCCGTGATCCGCGCCGGGCCGCCCAGTACCAGGCTGGCGAACGAGACCGGGTAGATGCCCAGGTCCAGCAGGGCTCCGCCGCCCAGATCCGGCGCGAACAGCCGGAACCGCGGATCGGCGGCGAACCACTGCCCGTGCTCGGCGGTCAGGTAGACGAGGTCGCCGAGCGTTCCGGCGGCGAGGATCTCGCGGACCCGCGCGATGTGCGGCAAGAAGCGTGATGGCCGGGGTGCGGCGTGGCCACGTACACGACATCGACATCCGGATCGTTGACCAGAGCCTGATAGCTCGCGTGCCGGTGCGCAGCGCCGAACTCGTCCCCGAAGGCGTCCGCCGAAGCCTGCGACCGTGACCCGACGGCGACAACCTCGCATCCGGGCTGCCGCGCGAGATCCTCCGCGAAGGCACGGGCGATCCCGCCCGTAGCCAGGATCCCCCAGCGCACCGGACGGTCATCTGACTGCGTCATCCCGCCCACCCTAAGGTGCGCCAGAACCGGCGGGCGCGCTGGCCGGCTCGTGGCCGTGAGCGGTGTTAGCCGAAGCTGGGGTTCTTGACCTGGAACGTGATGTGCTGGGTCAGCACGTCGCCCGTGATCGTCACCCGGTACGTGCCCGCCGCCATGCCGCTGGTGTCGATGGTGACTGTGACCGTGCCATTGCCGTCCGGACCGGATACGACGGGCGGCTGCACCGGCGCGTTCTTCCCGGTTCCGGTCACCGCTACGGTCACGTGATCCCACGTCTGTCCCGGCACCGTCGAGGTCGGGTCG
>Ga0307474_10002438_pt1 | contig 13390 bp, 10 predicted proteins | sample atmos_gasesECM1C_2_FD_203312 | JGI IMG/M metagenome (GOLD analysis project Ga0307474, IMG submission 203312) | Hardwood forest soil microbial communities from Morgan-Monroe State Forest, Indiana, United States - atmos_gasesECM1C_05 | ecosystem: Environmental > Terrestrial > Soil > Temperate... | reverse complement strand
TCTCTTAATCTCCTGAGCTGATGGCTGGCGCCGGATCGGTTCTGGATCGCGAATCCCACCAACTTTGGAGCCCTTGCTGCGCAAGTTTGAAGATCGTGCCGCGGTTCTCCGAGATTGCTTTCCACCAGGCGAAGCGGCCGAGCATGGGGAAATATATTCCGCGGAAGCACATCCTAGCGATGAAGATGTTGACGCGATAACCGAGCGGCTGGTCGTCCAGTGAATCGACCGCTTGGGCGATGGCCTTCGGACCGTAGGCATGAGACCAACCATAGTTCACTTCAGCGTGAGCCTCGTCGATGGTCATCTTCAGGGGGGTATGGGCCATGGCGAAAGGGACGAATTCCTGCCAATGCTTGGGCCGGGTCAGGCGGCCGGCGACGTCGAGACGTTTGTAAAGCGGAGTTCCGGGCAGGGGAGTGAGTAGGCCGAATATCGGTAATCCTGGCGGCCAGGTTCGGACTTGCTCCAAGGTACGTTCGGCTGCGCCCACGGTGTCGTTATCCATGCCGAAAATGAATGAGGTGATGGCGTACACATTGCGCTGTGCCAGGCGTTGCAGCACGGCAGCATATTCCTCCGGCTTGTTGAAGCCTTTGTTCACGTCCTTCAAGTTAGCGGGATCGATTGACTCCATGCCGATGAATACCCACTTGCCGCCAGAGGCCGAGATCAAGTCGACGAGTTCCTGATCGCGGAGCAGGTTGGCGCTGATCTGAGCGATCCAGTTCAGCTGTGCGCCGGCCGCGATAATATCGCGCAATAAAGATTTTGTGCGCTTAATATTGATGGCGAAATTGTCATCGATAAAAAATACGGCAATCTGTCCGCGTTCTTTGCGGGCGCGTGCTTTCAACAGCAGCAATTCGTTCACGACACTTTCGTTGGTGCGAAAGCGGATGGAGTCGCCGAAAAATCCAGTGACCGTGCAGAACTCGCAACCATAGGGACAACCGCGCCCAGACTCCACTGGTACGATGCGGAAGGTTCCCCAGCCTTCGCCGTGTTTCTGCAGCCAGCGGTGAAAAAACTTGGGAACAAGGTTAAATTGTTGCAGATCAAGGGTGTCCCAGGGAATGACGGGATACGGTTTGAGCGAGGGCTTGAGTTCTTTTCCTGCGGCATCGACTGGCGCATAGATGTCTTTTAATTCACCGTGGGCCGCATCTTCGACAATGCGCGGCCAGGTTTCATCGGCTTCGCCGAGAGCCACTGCGTCGGCGTGGCGAGCGCCTCCGTCGCGGCCTAGAGCCTCGTCCGCCATTTCCGTGACATGAGGGCCGCCCATCACTACGGGTACGCCAACGGCGCGCACCGCGTCTGCCATGCGGTAGGCCTTGGCGATCATCCTGGTCATGGCACCGATGCCTACCAGATCGATCTTCTGCTCTTGTACGTAGCGGGCGATCCCGGCTTCGTCCATAGGTTGGGCGTTACCATCGATCAGCACCACTTCGTGTCCTGCGGGGGTGAGAGATTGTAGGAGGAACATCCAGAGGTGAGGCATGAAATTGTGCGTAACCCCGTTATCGGGGTTGTAGAGTAGGATTTTCAATAGTCCCCTGATTTCTCTTATTGCTCTTTCGGTTGATTTCGTGCGCCCAGGAAATGGGGTCTTTATGTGCGGTAGCGTACAGATGTCTGTGGGCATCTTACACCACGCATCGTGCGTGAATCTGAAAATGAACGATCAAAATGATCGATCTAAGAAACGCCGTGTCCCAGATTGGTCACGGGGCTAGCACTTTTGGATGACCGGCGAACAGGGTGGCTGGCTTAGAATGATGATCACAGTAACTGTGAAGCGTAATCTAGCATCTGAGTTGCAAGGGGCGGGTATTATTCCGTTCATGATTGAGGAAAACCGAATTTGAGGTCTGTCTCCGTATGAAATCCGTCAAGGCTTGTCTAAGCGCTGTGGTTCTGGTTCTGTTTTTTCTGGGCATTGCCAATGCAATGCCGTTGAACTCCTCAGCCCGCGCGGTCATTCCCGCAGACCTGCAACAATTAATTTCAGTGGATTACCGGGCACTGAAGGACTCGAACACCGCGATGCAACTTAAGCAGCAGTTGCTGCCGGACAACATGAAGCAGTTCGAGAGTGCACTGAAGGGAATTGGCATTGATCCCGACAAAGATGTCGACTCACTTACTTTTGCTTCGTTCCGCACTACGAAGCAGGGGATCAAGGGCGTAGGCGTCGCTGCGGGACCGTTTGCGATGAAGACCGTCATCAAGAAGATGACAGCGCTGAAAATCAAGCCGACAAAGTATCACAACACCACGAATATCTATTCGATGGATGGTGGAATGGTGATGTCCTTCCTGGACGACAGCACCCTGCTGTTCGGTGATCCGGTCGCGGTGCGGATAGCTCTGGATGTGCGGGACGGGCAGGTTTTAAGCCTGGATACAAATCAAACGATGGCTGACATGGTGTCGAACGTGGATTCGGCGCCGGTGTGGAGCATTCTGGATCAACAGGGAACTCAGAATGTGATGCGATCGGCGCTGGGCGATGCGTCCAAGGTGGCCGACTATGACAGCATCAAGAAGCGGTTTCTCGGTTCGCGTTACACGATGAGTTTTGATGGTGGGGTGAATTTCGATTTAACCGTGGTTTCTTCCGATTCCGTGAGCGCGGCCACGCTCGCCTCCGCCGGAAAGTTGGGTCTGCTCGCCAAGAAGATGAGCGCCAGCGCGCCTGAGAAAATAGCGCTGGACAATACCACCGTTGATTCCGACGGTTCCAACGTTAATTTTCATTTCAAGTCGACCGATCAGCAGTTTCAATCGATCATGCACTCGGAGTTATTCGCGGCAGTTTCGCACTAAATGGGGGACACGGCCGCACAACGGGGCACTGAAGCACGGACCTCGGTGCCTTTTCTCGAGAGAAAATTCTTGTGCCGCTCGGATTTATTTGTCGCGCTTCTTTCCCGCCCAGCCTTCTTTCATGATTTGACGTGAGCGTCCGATGGCGAGTGCCTCTGCGGGGACGTTCTCGGTGATGCAGGATCCTGCCGCGACATACGCTCCTCTACCCACGCGAACGGGCGCGACCAGTGTGCTGTCGCTGCCGATGAAGACCGCGTCCTCGATTACGGTGGTGTGCTTATGGACACCATCGTAGTTGCAGGTAATGGTTCCGGCCCCGATGTTCACGCCCGAGCCGATTTCGGCGTCGCCCAAATAAGTAAGGTGGTTGGCCTTGGATCCCTTGCCCAGCTTGATCTTCTTGGTCTCGACAAAGTTGCCGACATGAGCGCCTTCTCCAATATCGCTGCCGGGGCGCAGATGTGAATAGGGGCCAAGCATAGCGCGAGGGCCGATTCGGGCTCCTTCCAGAATGCAGCCGGGGCGGATTAGAACTCCGTCGGCAATTTCGGAATCGCGAATCACAGAGTAGGAGCGGATGCGGCAGTCGGCGCCGATGCGCGAGCGGCCGAAGATCTGCACGAATGGTTCAAGAACCGTATCAGCCGCGATTTCGACGTCACTATCGATCACGCAAGTCGCGGGGTAGAAGATACTGACCCCTTGAGCCATGAGTTCGTGGCATTTGCGCATGCGCATCTGATAATCGATGAGCGAGAGTTCAGCGCGGGTGTTGGCGCCAAGAACTTCGCCGGAGTCTTGCGTTTTCCAGACCACGACTCGCTGCCTCGCTCGGCGCATAACCTCCGCCATGTCGGTGAGGTAGTACTCCGCGTGGGGATTGGCAGTAGAAAGCCCTTTGATGTGCTCAAACAATCGTGGTACGTCGAATACGTAGAAGCCGGCATTGATCTCGTGAATGCTTTTTTGGGCGGGGCTGGCGGATTTTTCTTCGACGATGGCTTGGACTTCGGCGCTGCGGGGACTTTTCCGCAGCACGCGGCCGTAGCCTGTGGGGTGGTCGAGCTCAGCGCTGAGCAATGTCATCGCGGCTTGCTGGTCGAGATGGAAGTTGAGTAGTTGGGCAATGGTTTGGGGCGTGATCTGCGGGGCATCGCCGGATAGAACGATGACATGGTCGTAGCCGGAAAGTGCTGACTGCGCGACCATAAGAGCGTGGCCGGTACCACGCTGCTCGGACTGCAGAACGAAATGAACACCACTGTTGGCGAGGGCGGCGCGTACGCGTTCGGCCTCGTGGCCGATGATGGCGTAAACATCATCGGCGGGAACCACGTGGGTGGCAGCGGCGATGACCTGCGCGAGTAGCGGCTTTCCCCCGACTTCATGCAGCACTTTCGGAAGCTGCGACTTGAGCCGGGTGCCTTTGCCTGCCGCCATGATAGCGACGCCGACTCGGGGGGAATTCTTGGAGAGATCCCGTACTTCGGAGGACGCTTGAGGGGATGCCATTTTCGAGCGGGCAGTTCGGTTCCTGGATTTCTTCATTCGCCCCACTATACCTTGAGCAGGAACGGGACAGAAAGAGTGACCAAGAATGCAGGAACGCGGTGGTCGGGAACAGGAACGTCCGCCTCTTACCATTCTCAAGAGCGTTGAGTACCGGAAATCCTGTATGGAAAGGGATGCCCGGCCAGCAGCAGTATTTTCCTAATGCTCTTCTTCGATGATCTAGACGACCGAATCCGCGAACTGTGTGCCAAGATTGCGGCAGCTCGAGAAGCCGAGGCAGAGCCCGCCCTAAAGCCCGTTTGTTTCGAACTGAAATTCGCTCTGCGTCAGCACGCCGAACAGCTCAGAAGATTGGCTGCCGGCGTACTCCCCCGAGCCGTGAGTGAACAGCCCAAGGAGGGTCGCTGTCGCCGATCGATGGACGCTAAGGGGCGAGTGTACTGGACCTTTACCTGGTCCGGCCCGGCACAAGCAGCAATCCCCGCAATCCCCAAGTGCCCGTTGCCCTTGCAGCCTGGAATAGGCCAAGGCGACGAGGAGCGTGAGTCTGTTCAGGATGGCCCTTACATCCAAGGACTCGTACAAGCGCAGCCCGATGCATCGCAACACGCAGAGTAGAACTAAGGCTTGATCGGGCTTGCCTGCCAAGCTTGCCAAGCTGTAGACGGTATCTATTTCCAGCCTTGCGGCATAAAATCCTCGGCAAAAGACCGCCACGGCGGAGTGGACGTCAAAACCGGAGAGCAATGAAAAAGATGCCAAAGTACGTGATCGAGCGTGAAATCCCCGGTGCAGGAAGTCTGAAGCCAGAACAGATTCCGGCGATTTCGCAGAAATCCTGCAGCGTGCTCATGAATTCAGGGACCGCAGATTCAGTGGCTCGAAAGCTATGTCACGCAGGATAAGATTTATTGTGTCTATATTGCTCCCAATGAAGCGATGGTGCTGGAACATGCGAAGCAAGGCGGTTTTCCGCGAACCGCGTTTCGGACGTCAAGCTGATGATCGATCCGACTTCGGCGGAAAGCTGACGCTTTTCGGCTAGAGTCCTAATCCTCCATCCACTGCCAGAATCTGACCTGTGATGAACTGCGGCGCGGTGGCGAAGAAAAGAACGGCGGCGGCGATTTCGTCATCTCGTCCATTGCGTTGCATAGGAGTTTGTTTGGCCATACGGCGCATGAATCCGGCCGCCGCCTTCTCACCCAGATCGATCATGCCGGGGGCGATCGCATTTACGGCAATCTCGGGAGCCAACGCCTTTGCCATGACTTTGGTCAGCATGTGCAGGGCGGCTTTCGAAGAACAATAATGCGCGTGCGTGGCCCAGGGACGAAGGCCGCCGAGAGAACCCATATGAATAATTTTCGCTTCCGTTGTTCTTGACGACCTCGATGCTGGGCGCTTGCGGCGCATCAATTTCAGAGCTTCGCGCGAAACCAAAAATGGTCCGCGAGTGTTGGCAGCGAATATCGTGTCCCACTGGCGTAAGGTGAGTCGCTCAAAGTCGGCGGTGTCGTAATTGGCGGCGTTGTTGATCAGGATGTCGATGTGGCCAAGTTCGCGTCCAACATCTTTCATCATGGACTTGACGCTGGCCTCGTCCGTGACGTCGCAGCGCAGAGCGAAGGCGCGCACGCCGAAGCTGGAAAGGTCGCCGACGGTGTGCTGCGCTTCGCGGCCGGAATTGCGAAACGTGATAGCCACATCAGCGCCCGCCTGGGCGAGGGCGAGAGCCGAGGCGCGGCCCAGACGTCGGGCGCCACCCGTGATGAGGCAGGCTTTGCTGCGCAGGGGCTTTGGATCGGGAGCAAGCATTTTCGGATTCTACTCCTGGGATTTTATCTCTGAAGTGGTAGGACCATTCGACCGGCATGCTCGCTTCTTTTTTCTTGCCAGAAGGTTATGGAACAACGGTACAATCGCGGCGTGCCCGAGTCTCGCCAGGTCGTGGTCTACTCGCGTAAAGGTTGTCATCTTTGCGAGGTGGTGAAGGAGAGTTTGGTTAAGCTCTCGCGCCGCGGCGGCTTCACGTGGTCCGAAGTGGATGTGGATAGCGACAGCGAACTGCGGCGACAATTTACTGACCAGGTGCCGGTCGTGTTCATCGACGGGCACAAGGCTTTTAAGTACCGCATGGACGAGCGCGAGTTTCTGCGCAAGCTGGCGAGCTAGGCCATTGTCCAAGCGGTTGCACTCGTCTCTTCCATGACACGCGAGTGTCCTCCCTGACACGCTCCCGCCGGCCGGCACCCTCTAACCCTGAGGGTCTCAATCAATGCGTTGCGGCAACATCCTTGCAAACAAACCAGTGTGATTTCTCGCTAAAGGAGGAAATCTTTTTGCTGCTACAAATTCTGGCGCTGGCCTCCATCTTTAGTGTGCACCACGATTGCGTGGGTGATTCAGGGTGCGACCATCTTCTCGCACACTTACGGAAGCAATGAGCACCTGCAGGGGCGCGTCGCCTCTGCGTGGGGCACGTCGCAACAACAGTCGCCGCCAACGGCGGCTTATTTTCTCAACGATGTCGAGAACTCGACCACGGTCGAAAACGGCAAGGTGGTCGTTCACGGCCAGACCGTGCACCGGCAAGTTTTTCTGCCAGTGCAAGCAAGCCGCGTTCGGGTTGAACTTCCATCTCAATCCACGGCAGAAGGGATTGCTGTGGTACGGCACCTACGCGGTTGATTTTGCTGCAGACGATGCGTTCCGGAACGACACGGCGGAGAGGCAGTCGATCGATTTCCGGTTGAAATTTCCCGCGCAAAGGCCATCTACGATGGGCTGCAGATGAAGGTGAACGATCAGACGGTTGCACTTGCTACTGACGATCAGGGCACGGTGGGGCGGGCGGCCCTGGGGCGGGAGAAATCGGCAGCCTGCACGTAGCGTATCGCTCGCAAGGTCTGGATTGTTGGCGCTACCAGTTGGGATAGGGCGTTGCTCAGGCGCGCGATTTCATGCTGACCATGCAAACCAATTTTCGGGACATCGATTTCGCCGACGATACGCTATCGCCCACTTCCAAGCCGCTCATTCCCGGCGGCTGGCAATTGACGTGGCAAATCTCGACCCTGGTTTCGGGCTGGAGCAATTAGCGACTTCGCGCCGGTGTCGTTATTCTTTTGCTTTTTTCTGCTGTTCATCATTACAACGATTCGCAAGATCGATCTGCATCCTATGAACTGCCTTTTTCGCCTTTCATCTGCTGCTGGCTTATCTGGTGGATCACATTTCGATCCATGCGGCGATGATTTGGGCATCACTTGTTTCCGTGACGCTGCTGGTGAGTTATTTGCGGTTGGTCGTTGGGCTGCGTTTTGCCGCGTTGGAGGTGCGCACAGTACAACTAATCTATCTGGTGCTGTTTTCGTATGCTTTCTTCTGGAAGGAATTCACCGGCCTAGCCATCACGATCATCGCCATCATCACCCTGTTTGTGGTCATGCAGATTACGGGGAGGATTCGGCGGTCGGAACGTCTTGCGGCGCGAAGTGGAGTGCCAGAGCCTAGCGTGGGATGAGGAAGGTGGCGGCTAGCGGGCCGGCCGCTGCCGGCTCCACGCGGGTTCCCTTTTCACCAGAAGCTTCAACCCGCTTATTCGATCTTGGGCACTTCCGTCAAGCGCCAGCCTGGCAAGTTAACGTAAATTAATCCAAAGTTCATTCGCCTGTCACACTGAGTTCACGGTGAGTACTGCATCCTTGTTTCACGGGTCAGGCAACCATAACGACCCTGGAGGATACGGTGAGACACGTTCGGAAGGGCTTGAGGTTAATCATGACGGTGTTGTCCTTGCTTGCTGTGGTGCCGGTCGGCGCCAACGCGCAAATGAGCAAGGTAAAGACGGTCTGGGTGATTCTGATGGAAAATCACAATTGGACTGGTAATAACAGTGGTGCTGCATTTGGTGATCCCGATATCAAAGGCAGCCCGTTAGCACCGTATGCCAACGGGGTGCTGCTCGATACTGCAGCGCACGCGGAGCAGTATTACAACCCACCTGGCAACCATCCCAGCCAGCCCAATTATCTGTGGCTGGAAGCAGGCACCAATTTTGGCATCCTTGCGGATACCCAACCCGGCCAGCCGCAACTGAACACACACGCTCATTTGGTAAGACTTCTTGAAGAAGCGGGAATTTCCTGGACTGCGTACGCAGAGCCCGACTTTGGCAGCGCTGTGTTCGACACCTGTCCACTCGATTTCACCTACTTCGATGTGGAACATTTAGCGTTCGTGTATTTCAACGACGTCAACCACAACTTGAATCCTAAGTCGGGCGAGTGCATAGAGCATGTTCGGCCCTACTATCAGCTCGCAACCGACCTGGCCAACCATAGTTCGGCACGATACAACTTCATCACCCCCAACCTCTGCCACGACGGGCACGAAGGAATTTCTCCGTGTGATGCGCTTGAAAGCAAAAACAACACGTTACGAGCAGATACATGGCTTCAGCAAAATGTCCCCCTGATCATCGAGTCAGATCAGTACAAGCAAGGCGGCGCTTTGTTCATCATCTGGGATGAAGGTGAAGATAGTGGAGCCTTCAGCGATGGCCCGATTGGCATGTTCCTGCTTTCGCCCTTTGCCAAGGGCGGCGGGAAGAGGGCTTACAGCAATAGCATTCCCTACGACCACAGTTCCACACTGAAAACATTGCAGGAAATCTTCAAGGTATCGCCGCTTTTGGGCGCTGCCGCGGATCCTGAAACGATTGATCTGAGCGACCTGTTCAAGCAATGACGTTGTAGGGTAATCGGGGAAGTCTGTACGAACTGCTATAAAGGGTCGCAAAAGATATTGGTGCTTCGCCTCGAGTTGCCTAATCCGCTTTTGCGCCCCGTTTTCTAATGTTCAAGGAAGATTGGTCGTTGGCTTAGACACATTTATATTAGCTGACTGCCTGTACTGTTGCGGCTCAAGCGTTAACAGCCCTATCCAGCCGCATCCCGCCGCTTTCCGATACAATCTGTCCCGGCCATGTTGCGCACGCAACTCTACGCTGATCCCAAGAACGTCTTTGTGCACGATGCGGTTCTCGCATCCTGCTGCAAGCATGCGCAGAAAACGGCCCTGGTAGATGTGTCAGGTGGGCGTCGGATGACTTATGCCGAGTATGGGGAAACAGTGCAAGCGCTGGCGCGCGGTCTGGTTGCGGCTGGCCTGAAGCCGGGTGAAGTGGTTGCTATTCTTTTACCGAATTCGTGGGAGTTCTGTGCGACTTATCATGCGGCTACGCTGGCGGGGGCGATCCCGACCCTGTTGAATCCAACTTACCGAGAGCGGGAAGTGCGGTATCAATTGGCGGATTCGGGCGCGGTGCTGCTCATCACCGATGCACCGAATATCGATGGAGTTAATTTGTCGGGATTGCAGAATCTGCGGCGAGTGTTTTGGACGCGGAAGCAAGGAAGCGGAAGCGAGCCGTTTTCCGATTTGCTGAAACCTGTCAGCGCGAAGTTGCCGAGGACTGATCAGGGATCGCAGGAGACGTTGGCGGCGTTGCCTTATTCCAGCGGTACCACGGGACTGCCCAAAGGAGTAATGCTCTCGCACTACAACCTGGTGGCCAATGTGTATCAGTTGATGGGTCCGGGAGCGGCGCTGCTGAAGCCGGAGGATCATCTGCTATGCTTTCTGCCCCTGTATCACATTTACGGGATGAACGTAGCCCTGAACCCGATGCTGATGATCGGGGCGACGCTCGTGCTCATGCCGCGCTTCAACGTGCCACAAGTATGTTCGCTGCTGACAGAGGAATCTATCAGTACCATGCTGATGGTTCCTCCGGCGATGAACGCATTGTGCCTCGCGGCCGAGGCGGGGCAGTTTCCAAAAAATCACGAGCTGCAGTGGGTAAAATCTGGAGCCGCGCCGCTGGCTCCGGAATTGCCGCGAAGGTTTACGGCGCTAACGGACATTCTGGTTTGCCAGGGTTACGGGATGACGGAGGCTTCACCGGTGACGCATGTAGGTCATCTGGAGCCGGAGCTTTATCATCCGGATTCGATTGGGCATCCTTTAGCGCAAACAGCGTGCCAGGTGATTGGTGCGGAGGATATGGCTTCCTCGCGTGTGGCGGAGGTTGCCGCGGGCGAGCCGGGTGAGTTGGTGATGCGCGGGCCGCAGTTTATGCGGGGATATTGGAAGCAGCCAGACGCGACGGCGGCCGTGCTGCGCGACGGATGGTATTGGTCGGGCGACATTGTCACGCGGGATTGCGAAGGTTTTTACCGGGTTGTCGACCGCCGCAAGGAAATGATCAAGTACAAAGGATTTTCCGTGGCACCGGCGGAGGTGGAAGCGGTACTGCTGGAGCATCCAGCGGTGCGGGAGTGCGGCGTTGTAGGGCGTCCAGATGCGGCGGCGGGTGAGATCCCTGTGGCGTTTATCGCTTTGCGTGAAGGATTTCGAACGGGAGAGATGATGGAACGAGAGTTATGTGGGTTCGTTGCCGAACGGCTGACTCACTACAAGCAGCCGCGCGAAGTGCATTTTGTCGAGGTCGTCCCCAAAACCGCCTCGGGAAAAATTCTGCGGCGGGAGTTGCGGCGATTGATTCGCTGAGGGGGCAATGCCTGCGTCCCGCGAGCGGCTACAGCTTCAGAAGTGACACGGATTTGACAATTTCTTGACAATCCTCTTCACGAGCCGACACACACTGTCCTCGCTCAGTGGCGGCTATCCGCCGCCGTTCTGGCACAACCCAGCTTGGCCCTTGCAGGAGGATACTCATGAAACATTTTGACAAGGTCGGAGCTTACGCTGCTGTCATAACGATGATTGCTGCCGGTGGTAGATCGGCGACAGCACAGACGAATCACTTCGATACTCCCGGTGGTATCAGCGTGGTTGCATCCACCGTGCCGGGGAACGGTGATGTGAACCCTTACGGGGTGGCGCGCGTACCGGATAGCAAAGGTTCCCTGATTAAGGGAAACATTGTGGTCAGCAATTTCAACGACAGCGCGAACCTGCAGGGTACAGGTACAACGATAGTGCAGATTTCTCCCGATGGTAGGAGGACCCTGTTCGCTCAAGTTGATGCTGCTGATCTGCCGGGTGCTTGCCCAGGTGGCGTGGGTTTGACGACGGCGTTGGCGGTCTTGCGCTCCGGATGGGTCATTGTGGGCAGCTTACCAACCACGGATGGAACGTCCGCGACTGCTCAGCCGGGATGCTTACTGGTGCTCGATAGTGACGGAAAAGTCGTCGAAACTTTTTATGGTTCGCTGATTAATGGTCCGTGGGATATGACGGCTCTTGATTTCGGAAGCAGCGCGAATCTCTTTGTCACAAATGTTTTGAACGGAACGCAGGCAGGTGGCGGGAAAATCGTTTATGGCGGAACGGTAGTGCGCCTGACCCTCGATGGTTTGTTTGGAAAAGTGCCGAACTTGGAGTCAATCACGGTGATCGGCTCGGGGTTCTCCGAACGAACCGATCCCGCTGCCCTGGTGATCGGTCCGACCGGCTTGGGCCTGAGCCCCAACGCGGAGACACTGTACGTAGCCGACAGTCTGAACAACCGCATTGCAGCGATCTCGAATCCAGTCACTCGAGTGACCTCTGCCGGAATCGGGACTAAAGTCACGCGAGGAGGTTTCCTTAATGACCCGCTGGGCCTGACGGTCGCGGCGGACGGTACCATCCTGGTGGTAAATGGGAACAACGGTTTCCTGGTTACGATCACGCCGGGCGGCAATCAGGTCAGCGAAGCGCTGTTGGACAATAACGGCAAGCCTCCCGGAGCGGGCGCCCTGTTCGGGTTAGCCCTTGAAGGGGACGGACTCTACTACGTGGACGACGCCACGAATACGTTGAACTTGTTCCAGTGAGTACTGAGAGTGGCGAATAGGTCCCACCTTTCGCAAATCAGAACCTGTGAAAAAACCATCTCTCGAGATAGCGCCGAACACGAGCGAAGGTGGGGGAAATGGTTGCTGAGACGGAGATGGTTTTTGAGCTAGGAGTTTCTCGTTTTCTCAATGGCCGCTGCGGGGTTAAGCGGCTGCGGCTTGCAGTTTGCGCAGTTGGATCCACGGTTGCAGGTTGTAGGTGAGACCGTCCCAGAGCGCACTTCCATTTGTGCTCTGGCCAGGCCGCGCAGGTGGAACTGACGTAATCCCAGCTTGCTTTTGATCCATTTGCTTTTGATCCAGGCGTGGCAGAACTCGATCGCCCGGCTGCGTCGGCGATATTGCTTCTGCGCTTCGGGCGTGGCCATCTTCGGGCGGAAGGCGATCATAGCCGCGGTTTCTCGCGTGCGTAGCAAGCCGCGACCACGATGTTGATTGCTCGGACAGTCGCGTTACGCTCTGGCCATGCGCAATTCTGGCGCGGATGAAGTGACCATTCCGGAGTATGAAAGCGGCTTGATGACGGGACGGATGATCGCCAAGTTCTATCCGAACGCGCACGCGCACCTGGAGTGAACCAAAGTGGATTGAAAGATGCTGACTGATGTGACGGGAAGAAGCGCGATGTTTGTGTTATTTTTCCACGCCGCTCTCGCCCGCGATTTTCTTGGTCACCAGAAAACTCCAGATGGCCTCATTCGCGTTGATGGCATTGCTGGTTTTTCCGACCTCTTTCTCGGTCGTGTATTGCTCGCCGCCGGGCCAGGTATTGCCGCCTCCTTTCACGCTGTAGAGCTCGACTTGAGCGTTGTCCTTGCAAGCGCTGTAGGTAAATGTTTTCGTCTCCTTACCGCCCTTATCCGAGGATGACAATTTGCCCTGAGCCGGTTTTTCGTCGCAGCGGTCGAATTTTGCCCAGGTCTTGGCGCTGTCTTCAGCAGACAGCACGCGGAACCGTCCTGGCTTGTAAGTGCCGCCATTATCCGGAACGATTGGGTCATCTGTGCCATTGATAAAGAGTGCGGGCACGGGCCGCGCCGGCAGGCAGATCATAGTTTTGGGCATGGCCGCGCCCACCGCGGCGATTGCGGCTACACGATCAGCCATATTGCAGCCGACGCGCAATGCCATGAAACCACCGTCGCTCAAGCCCGTAGCGTAAATGCGGCGGG
>Ga0307474_10002437_pt1 | contig 13392 bp, 12 predicted proteins | sample atmos_gasesECM1C_2_FD_203312 | JGI IMG/M metagenome (GOLD analysis project Ga0307474, IMG submission 203312) | Hardwood forest soil microbial communities from Morgan-Monroe State Forest, Indiana, United States - atmos_gasesECM1C_05 | ecosystem: Environmental > Terrestrial > Soil > Temperate... | reverse complement strand
GCTTGGCCAAAACTATCCGTGAGCACCCAGATCACATGATCGGGGATGAGAGCAACGTCCGCCTTGCCATCAAATCGGCCGATCAATTGGTTGCTATAGGCATTTTGCAGGTAGTCGAGATCACTGAAGATGCCCTTTGCATCGACATCAAATCGTCGGCCTTGGTCTTTAAGATCAAAGTCGAGATCCGCGATTGCCATGGTCTGACTGACCTTGTCCGTCTGAACGAGTGTCACGTTGTCCGATTCACCGATGCCCACATCAACGCCATACGTGAACGATTCTGCCCGCGTGTTCTGTGATGGTGGCGCATTATCCGAGTCTCCCGCGGTGGAACTGACCGCGCGGGTGACCTGTCCTTGCGCGACGGTCACCAACATCAGCGTTGAGGAGATTCCGATCGAAACGCGGCGGATGCTGTTCTTAAGGACTATCGGTGGGGGTCCCATACGCTCCGTACCCGTAGTACCCTTCCGTAAATCCAACTTTCAGTTGATTCAGAATCACGCCCCCAGCCTGCTTTTCATCGACCATGTCGATCGCGGCCTGGACTGCATGGCGCGGCGTTTCTCCGGCGCGCACGACCAAGACCACCTGGCCTGCGAGTTTCACGAGTGCACGGCCTTCATTGGTGATCAGCAGGGGCGGTGAATCCAGCAACAGAATTCGCCGCGGATTGCGCGCGCACAGGCTGGTGGCAATCTGGCGCATTCGGTTGCTGCTGACTAGCTCGGCGGTGCCCTCGACGTGCGTGCCGGCGGGCAAGATTGAAAAACCACGCGAACTGGTGGGCACAACGAGCGACTCAGGGTCCAAGCTCTCGTCAGTTAACGCATCCAGCAATCCTTTCCGCTGACGCAGCCCGAATATGTCCGTGATGTGATGTTTGGCGACGTCCGAATCAACCAGCAATATGGAAATATCTCGTTCCAGCGCCATGCTAAACGCCAGATTGATGCTGGTGAAGGTCTTGCCATCGCCCGGCACCGCGCTCGTCACTATGATGATGCGAGGCTCGCCGCCTGCGTCATCACCCGATAGCGCCTTCTCAATCAACGGTCGCTTGATTCGCCGATACTCATCGGCGAACTGTCGATCTTTACTCGCTTCCGGGACATAGCCGCCGGCGCGCATGGCGTTGACGTCGATCGCCAATCGGTTCGCGGCCTTGGTAGCGTCCAAATCATCGACCATGGGCCCCATCGCAGCTTTGGGGGCCGAGCCGCTTGGTCGCTTTACACCCGCTTGCTGGTTCCGGAGCCGCGCGATGGCTTGTTCAACTAGGCTCATATCTTCACCAAGGACTGGATCGCGTGGATGGTGAGTCTAGCGCCCGACCAGTTCAGTACGAGTGCCACTCCTAGGGCGACAACCAGACAGGCGGTGGCCGCGGAGATTCGCCAGACATGGCGCCACATTTTTTTCTTTTCCGCGGTCGGAAAAGCAACGCTCACTGCGCCGAGCACTGGAAAAGCGGTCAAACGGTTGACGGCGCGTACGGAACTGAGGATCGGTTTGAGGGTATGCAAACCGTAGGCAATCGCGCCGCCTACGCCAAGAGCAACAAGCCACACGAGCCCGAGCAATAAAACTCGCTTCGGAAACACCGGAACCAACGGTGAGGTGGGCGGAAGGACGACTTCAAAGCGCACCGAACCTGCATTATCGGCGCGTTCGCCCAAACGCGCCTTCTGATAGCTCTCCAGCAAGGCCGTGTACTGGGCCTTGTTGACATCGTAGTCGCGATTGAGCTGTTGATATTCCGCCTCCACCTGCGGTGCGCTGTTGAGGCGTTGACGAAGATCCGCCACAGTCCCCTGATGCTGCGCCAATTCGCGGCGCAGAGCGGCGATTTCAACATCCACCTTATTGAGTTCGAGCTGCATGCTTTGATAGACCGGGTTATTCCCAGCTCCACTGGAGGCAATCGCACTCGCATCGCCGCGCTGTAGATTCGTCAATTCCGTTGCTCGCCGCTGCTTGAGTTCAGCGAGGGTTGCGCGCGTCGCAATCACGTCAGGATGCTTATCGGTGTACTTGAGCAGCAGTTCGTCCAGCCTGGCCTGGGTTTCCTGGATGCGACTTAAAGTATCGCTTCCGCCATTCCCGCGTGCGCCGGTCACGCCTGAACCGCCGGCGGCCGAGACCACCGAGTCGCTGTGCAGTTGTTTGGCCAGCTCATCGCGTCGACTCATGGCTACGGACAAATCCGACTCAGCTTTCTTTGCGGCATCTACTTCCTTCTGCAACTGCATGAAGTAGCCGCCTTGATCGCTGGGCATCAGGCCTACATTCTTCTTTTTGAATGTCGCCAGCTTGTCCTCTGCCGCGCTCAATCGCTGTTCATAGTCCTTGATCTGTGTTTCGAGAAATTGCTGCGCCTGCTGGGAGCCTACGCGCTTCCCGCCCAAAGTTTCCTCCACGAAGGTGTTGAGCAAAGACTCGACCACGCGCAGGCTGCGCGCCCGGTCACCGTCTGTAAAGTGGAAGGTGTAAATCGTGCCCGCCGTACTGCGCTCGTCGCCCTGAGTGCCGGCGCTGAACACGCCGAGGACAATGCGGTCGCTCAACGCGTTGAGGATCCTGGCGCGCGCCCGCTCGTCCGTCACAGTCGGCGGCAGGACACCGGCATCCTTGGCAATTCGCTCCAATTGCGGACCTTCAAGCAAGGATTGGCGCACATAATTGATTTGCGCGTCGACGTTCTGATCGATGGTCAATCCCTGCAGGGCGGGTCTTAACGCCGTGCGCGTGTCGACGAACACCCGCGCATCAGCTTCGTACCGATCCGGCAACGCGAAAACCACTGCCCAACCGATCAATGCGACGATGAACGCCGTGATCAGCGCAATCCAACGAAACCGCCAAGCGCCGCGCACCTCATCGAATACATGATCGAACGCCGGTGTCATGAATTGCCCCGCGCCATCAAAATCGTGTTTCCGGCACTACCAGTACATCGCCAGGCTTCAGCGGCAAATTCTGTTTCATGTCGCCGCTGTTGACCAGTGCATCTAGTTTTACTTTGATTTCAGTTTGTTTGCCATTCTCGGTGCGCACGAGGTGGGCCCGGTTGCCGGCGGCGAATTGACCCAAGCCGCCCACCGCGAGCACGGCGTCGAGCACCGTCATGCCATCGCGATAGGGCAGCGCTTGCGGACTCTTTACCTGGCCTATGACCTTTACCTGGCTGAACACACTTGCCGCGACCAACACCACCACATTGACCTTGGGCGCCTTGACGTATTCAGCCAGGGATTTCTCGATGTCTCGCGCCAGTTGTGACGGACTCTTGCCCACCGCAATCATGTCCTCGACCAGCGGGGTGGAAATCTTGCCGTCGGGCCGCACCGGAACGGTAGCGGAGAGTTCTTCGTTTTGAAAAACATACACTTTTAGGGTATCGCCGGGACCAATGCGATAGTCGGCTGGAACCCCCGCATCAGAGGGCGGAACGGCGGGAGGTGGTGCGGCGGCCATGGCGATAACGGGCGTTGGGGCAACCAAAACCGACAACGCCACCGCTCCAAGAAAAAGGAAAATTCGGATTTTCAATGGGTTGGCTTGCAACACGGCCGCTATCTTACCTCGGCGCATTGGCGACTGCCGACCAAATATGAGTACACCGGTCTCATCGCCGCCGAAAATATTTAGTTAAACAGCTCCAACAACTCGGGGTGTCGGGCGTCACATTTTGGGCGGCATTAAGTCCGCAAACTGCGACAGATTGCACCAACCAAACACCCGTATTTTAATCGCGCCATGCCAACGACTAGACCGGTCAAGACGCTGTTTTCGCTCTCCGCCCTCCTGATCGCCGGGTTGTTTCTCACGGCGTGCGGCAATGGTGTCGGGGTATCTCCGGCTTCCGCTACCGCCGCCGCGGCAGGCGTCCCCCCTGCTTCGACCCCCGCCGCCCCCACTTCGCCCGCTGGCCCGGCAACCGGCTCTGCCACTCTGTCCTGGACTGTGCCCACTCAGAACACCAATGGAACCCCGGTTACTGATCTTGCCGGGTACCACATTTATTACGGAACCAGCGAGGGTGCGTGGACCTCGACCATCACCGTCTTAGAGGCTACTGAGACCTCATATGTCGTAAGTGGCCTTGCGCCGGGCACTTACTATTTTGCGGTGGTTGCGTTCAATGCGGACGGCGAGGACAGTCCTCAATCGAACATTGCCAGCAAGACAATTTGAGGGTCTCGGTCGAGGGGTGATGCGGCACCTCCGAAGGCAATCGCTGCTAAGATCACCCGATCCGTACCTGTAGTGCTGTCTGCATATGGCGCAATGCAAACTCTCTGAATCTCTCGGCCTTTGAACCGGCCGCTGCCGAACAGCTACTGGGTCATTCCCGGCCGCCTACTCGCCGGCGAATATCCGATTGGCGGCGATTACACCGATGCACGGGCGCGGCTGGCGCGATTCCGCGAGGCCGGCATCAATTACTTCATCGACCTGACGGAGAAAGGCGAGCTGCCGGCTTACCGGCACTTGCTGCCGGTCTATACGCGGTACCAGGAATCGCCGATCGCGGACACGTGCGTGCCGGCAAGCGTGACCCAAGTTGGAGAATTGCTGTCGGACATTCGCGCCGCGGTTGAGGCGAAACGTTGCGTCTACATCCATTGCCGCGCGGGTATTGGCCGCACCGGGCTCGTCGTGGGTTGTTATTTGGCGGACACGACAGGAGATGGCAAGGCTGCTATCAAGGAGTTGAATCAATTGTGGCAGCAGAGCGAGCGCGCCAAGAGTTGGCCCACGATACCGCAAACGTCTGAACAGGCCGACTACATCCGTCGTTGGCCCAAGCTCGCTGCTTCGCGCCAGCCGGTGAAATGACTCAGCGCTCTTAAACTCGCTTCGCTTGCAAAACTACCTCGCGGCGACCGATACAGTGTTACCTTGGCGGGTACCCTGTAGGAGACGCGCGTGAACCCATACAAACCCAGCCCTGGCTTAGGCCGACCCACGACATCCTCGCCCGAGGATCCGATGATGGATTTTCGAGCCAGGCTGGTACATCAGCAGGCTGAAGCCGCGGAGCGGCGCCGCATGGATTTGGCGGAACAGTCATCCCGCCTCAAGACGGCCGAGGAACGGATTCGCATCTGGGAGCGAATTCATGAAGTGACGTTGCCTAAGGATCCGACCCATCGGTTGGTCGAGATCATTGCCGCGAATACCGGGCTGGCCGATTCAGACGTTCGCGAGGAACAGCAGCGGCGGGCAAGCTTGCGGGCGGCGGCGGCGGTTTAACCCGCCAACCCCAAGAATCAATCCAAGTACTTTGCCGGAGTCTTCGATCTAATCTCATCACGCGTCACTCCGGGCGCGACTTCAATCAGTTTGAATAAATCCCGGCGCGTGGGCCGCGAGAAAACCGCGAGATCGGTAATCAACATGTCGACCACGTTGGTACCGGTGAGCGGCAATTCACAGGCCGTTTTAAACTTCGGATCGCCCTCCTTCGAGGTGTGATCCATGACCACCACGACGCGTTTAACGCCCGCGACCAAATCCATCGCCCCGCCCATCCCTTTCACCATCTTGCCGGGAATCATCCAATTGGCGAGGTCGCCATTCTCGGCCACCTCCATCGCACCCAAGATGGCCAAATTGATGTGCCCGCCGCGGATCATGGCGAAACTGTCGGCGGAGGAGAAATACGAGGTCGTGGGCAGCGCCGTGACCGTTTGTTTGCCGGCATTGATCAGATCAGCATCTTCCTCGCCCTCGAGCGGGAAAGGACCGGTACCCAGCATGCCGTTCTCCGACTGCAGCACGACGTGCATGCCGGGCGGAATGTAATTCGCCACCAGCGTCGGGATGCCGATGCCGAGATTGACGTAAAAGCCATCCTTGAGTTCTTTGGCCGCCCTCGAGGCCAAATCCTCACGCGACCACGGCACGCGAACCCTCCACGCGTTTGCGCACGGTGCGCTTCTCGATCATTTTCGTGTAATTCGCACCTTGAATGATTCGCTGCACAAAGATTCCTGGGGTGTGAATGGAGTCGCCGTCGAGAACGCCCGGCTCCACCAATTCCTCAACCTCGGCGACGGTCACCTGCGCGGCGGTGGCCATATTGGGATTGAAGTTGCGCGCGGTTTTTCGGTAGATCAAGTTGCCCTCGGTATCGCCCTTCCACGCCTTGACCAGGGCGACATCGGCTACCAGCCCCTTTTCCAAAACATAGGTCTCGCCATCGACGGTGCGCGTTTCCTTGCCTTCCGCCACCTGCGTGCCGGCGCCGACCTTGGTGAAAAATCCATAAATCCCAGCGCCGCCGGCGCGAATCCTTTCGGCCATCGTGCCTTGCGGGTTGAATTCAATTTCCACCTCGCCCGCCAGGTACTGGCGCTCGAACTCTTTGTTCTCGCCCACATAGGAAGAGATCATTTTGCGGATTTGCCGGGCCTGGAGCAGCAAGCCTAAGCCCACCCCATCGAGCCCGGCGTTGTTGGATACCACCGTTAAATTGCGCACGCCCGAATCATGGAGCGCGGCGATCAAATTCTCAGGAATTCCGCAGACGCCGAATCCGCCGCACATCAAGGTCATGCCATCCTTGACCACGCCCCTGAGTGCCGATGCCGCGTCGGCGTAAACCTTTTTCGACGTCACTTTAGATGCCCTCAATCCCTAGTAGCGGTACTGATCCACCTTGTAGGGACCTTGCTTGTTCACGCCGATATATTTCGCCTGCACATCGGTCAACTCCGTCAGCTGCGCGGTGAGCTTTGAGAGCTGCAATCGCGCCACCTTTTCATCCAGGTGCTTCGGCAGCACGTAGACACCGACCGGGTATTTCTTGGTGTGCATAAACAATTCGATTTGCGCCAGCACCTGATTCGCGAACGATGAACTCATGACGTACGAGGGGTGCCCCGTGCCGCAACCTAAATTCACCAATCGACCTTCCGCCAGCAGAATGATCCGCTTACCGTCCGGGAAAATCACGTGATCGACCTGCGGCTTGATGTTCTCCCACGTATGCTGGCGCAGCGCCGCCACTTCGATTTCATTGTCGAAATGGCCGATATTGCAGACGATGGCCTGATCTTTCATGCGCTGCATGTGATCGTGCGTAATGACATGAAAATTGCCGGTGGCCGAGACGAAAATGTCGGCCTTGTCGCAGGCGTAATCCATGGTGACCACGCGATAGCCCTCCATCGAGGCCTGCAGCGCGCAGATCGGATCGATCTCGGTGACCCACACCTGCGCCGAGAGCGCGCGCAGCGCCTGCGCCGAGCCCTTGCCGACATCGCCATAGCCGCACACCACGGCGATTTTGCCCGCGATCATGACGTCGGTGGCGCGCTTGATGGCATCGACCAAGGATTCACGGCAGCCGTACAAATTGTCGAACTTCGACTTGGTGACGGAATCGTTCACGTTGAAGGCGGGGAAGGCCAGCTGTCCATCCTTCGCCATTTGATACAACCGCTTCACGCCGGTGGTGGTCTCTTCGGTCACGCCTTTGATTTTGCCGAGCCGCGTTGAGTACCACTTCGGATCAGCCTTGAGCTTGGCCTTAATGGCCGCGAACAGATGCTCCTCTTCTTCGCTGCCCGGCTTCGCGATGAGCGATGCATCGCTCTCCGCCTTGGCACCCAGATGCAGCAAGAGCGTGGCATCGCCGCCGTCGTCCAAGATCATGTTGGAATAGCCGCCGTCCGGCCACTCAAAGATGCGATGCGTGTAGTCCCAATATTCGGCCAGGGACTCGCCTTTCACCGCGAACACCGGTGTGCCGCCGGCCGCGATCGCAGCCGCCGCATGATCCTGAGTCGAATAAATATTGCAGGACGCCCATCGCACCTGGGCGCCCAGGGCGTTCAAGGTTTCGATGAGCACCGCGGTTTGAATGGTCATGTGCAAGGAGCCGGTAATGCGCGCGCCGCGCAGCGGCTGCTGTGCGGCGAACTCGTGGCGAATCGCCATGAGCCCGGGCATTTCGGTTTCGGCAATTTTGATTTCCTTGCGTCCCCAGTCCTGGAGCGCGAGATCCTTGACGATGAAATCGGCCTGCGCCTTGATTGCTGCATTCATTACGATTCGACTCCTTAAAGCGGCTTAGGCAGCGCGCGTTGCTTTAGATTCCGCGGCGAGCGTTTCAGCCTTGTCGGTGCGCTCCCAGCTGAATTCTTCTTCCTTGCGGCCGAAATGGCCGTAAGAAGCGGTTTTTTGATAGATGGGCCGCGCCAAGTCCAACATTTCGCGCAGCCCGAATGGGGTCAGGTCAAAATGCGCCCGCACCAACTGCGTCAGGCGCGCATCGGAAAGCTTCCCGGTGCCGAAAGTCTCCACCATGATGGAGGTCGGCTCGGCCACGCCGATGGCGTAGGAGACCTGAACTTCGCAGCGATCAGCCAATCCCGCCGCCACGATGTTCTTGGCCACGTAGCGCGCCGCATAGGCCGCCGAGCGATCGACTTTGGAAGGATCCTTGCCCGAGAAGGCGCCGCCGCCGTGGCGCGCGAATCCGCCATAGGTGTCGACAATGATTTTCCGCCCCGTGAGCCCGCAGTCGCCCACCGGTCCGCCAATCACGAATCGCCCCGTGGGATTGATGTGATACTTGGTGCGCTTGTCGATCCATTTGGCCGGCAGCACGGGCTTGAGGATTTCCTCCATGACCGCTTCGCGCAACTGCTTGGTACTGATGTCATCGGAATGCTGCGTGGACAGCACCACCGCTTCCAGACCGACCGGCTTGTCGTTCTCGTAGCGCAAGGTGACTTGGCTTTTCGCATCCGGCCGCAGCCAGGGCAGCTTGCCGTTCTTGCGCACTTGAGCCTGGCGCTTGACCAAGCGGTGCGCCAAGGTAATGGGCGCGGGCATCAGTACGTCGGTTTCGTTGGTGGCGTAGCCAAACATCAAGCCCTGATCCCCGGCGCCTTGCTTGCGTTCGTCCTTGCGATCCACGCCCTGGGCGATGTCCGGCGACTGTTTGCCGATGATGTTGAGCACGCCGCAGCTCGCGCCGTCGAAGCCCATGTCCGAGGTGTCATAACCAATATCCAAGACGGTTTTTCGAACCAACGCTTCGACATCCACCCAGGCCGTGGTGGTCACCTCGCCCGCCACGATCACAACACCGGTTTTCACCAGCGTTTCGCAGGCCACCCGCCCGCGTGGATCGGCCGCCAGAATGGCATCCAGGACGGCGTCCGAAATCTGGTCCGCCACCTTATCCGGATGGCCTTCCGAGACCGATTCCGACGTGAATGAGAAGCTACTTCTACTCATGAATGTAATTCCTTGAAATTTATCCGAAATTATCCCGATACCGTTGATCAAACTCGGCCCGGGTAAAGCGGTGATTCTGCGGCCCGCGCGATTCGATCTTGATCGCGCCCATCAGCGAGGCTGTCCTGCCGATCGTTTCCCAATCCAGGCCGTGCAACAACCCGTGAATTAGACCAGCCCGATAGGCATCCCCGCAACCGGTAGGATCGATTACTGCTTCAGGCTTCGCACTGGGGATGCGCAGTGTCCGCCCACCGGTATAAATCGTGGATCCTTCCGACCCCTGAGTCACGATCAGGGCGTCGACTTGGGAGGCGACCTCATCAATGGTCAGGCCGGTTTTTTGTTGCAGCATGCCCCACTCATAATCATTCAGCGCCAACCAGCGCGCCTGCCGAATGAAGGTCTTGAGCTCATCCCCGCCAAACATGGGCATTCCCTGACCGGGATCGAAGATAAAGGGGATGGATGCCGCCTCGAACTGCACCGCATGCTCGATCATGGCCTGACGGCCATCCGGCGCCACGATGCCGAGCGTAATGCCCGCCCCGGCATCCGCGATCTTATTCAGGTGCGCGAACTGCATGGCGCCGGGATGAAAGGCCGTGATCTGATTGTTGTCCAAATCAGTGGTGATAAAGGCCTGCGCCGTAAAGGCCTCATCGACCGGTCGGATGAAATCCACCGACAGCCCCTGCGAAAGCATGCGATCGCGGTACGGGCCAAAATCGTGACCCGCCGTCGCCATCGCGATTCCCCGGTCGCCCAACAAACGCAGGCCATAGGCGATATTCGCTGCGCAGCCGCCAAACTCGCGGCGCATTTCGGGCACCAGAAAGGACACGTTCAAGGTGTGCAGCTTGTCCGGCAGGATGTGGGTCTTAAATCGATCTGGAAACACCAAAATGGTGTCGTAGGCCACGGAACCGCAAATCAATGCCGCGGGTTCCTTCGAATTTTTAAACGTCATCCGACACCTTGTTTGGGGCAAACCGCTATTCTACGGCATCTTCGGCACGGTGTTTTTCAATGAGAAGGTCACGAATTTGACGCTTGGCCGTCAGGTCTGCGGCAATTGGGAGGGCGCCGCCAGCTATGAATGGCTGGTGACCAATGGCCTCGGCGGCTACGCGTGCGGCACCGTGGCGCTTGCCAATACGCGCCGCTATCACGGATTTCTCATGGCGAGCCTGACACCGCCGGTGCAGCGCACGCTGCTGGTCGCCAAGGTCGATCTGAGCGTGGAGTACTTAGGCCTCAAGACCGACCTGACCGCCAATGAATTCGCCGGCGGCGCCGTTAGCCCCCAAGGCTTTGGGCATCTGGAATCCTTTGCGGTTCTCGATGGCATTCCCACCTGGCGATATGCGATCGCCGACGCGCTCCTGGAATTGCAGATTTTCATGGCGCAGGGAGCCAATACCAGCTATTTGCGCATGGAGTTGATCAGGAGCAGCGCGCCCATGCGCGTCGCGCTCAAACCCTATGTGACGTACCGCGATTTCCACAGTCAGGCTCACGGCGCGCAGCCCTTTGAGTTGGAGTCCTCGGCTGATCAGTGCCGCATCCAGGCCTCTCCCGGAGCCCGGCCCTATCGCCTGCTCGTCACTGCAGGTAAGTTCACGGCGACTCCCGAGTGGTATTGGAATTTTTGGCATCGCGAAGAATCGCAGCGCGGACTGGATGCCTCCGAGGATTTATTTTTTCCGGGCAGTTTCAGCGCCGATCTCGAAGTACGCGTGCCGATGTACTTCATCGCCACCGCCGAGACCGCGGCGCCCGCCGCCGGAGGCGAAGTCGCGAAGTCGATTCAAGACGACGGCAAGATCTTGGCCGCCCGTCTGCCGAGGAACGCGCCGGCGTGGATCCGCACCTTGGCCCGCGCCTCCGATCAATTCATCGTGCGCCGCGGGGATACGGGCGCTGCGGCGGCCAGCATTATTGCCGGCTATCCGTGGTTTGCCGACTGGGGCCGCGACACCATGATTTCGCTGCCAGGTCTCGCGACTGTCTTGGGGCGCTACGACATCGCGGCGAACATCCTGAAGACCTACGCCGGCTTCGTCGATCGCGGCATGCTGCCGAACCGATTTCCGGACGGCGGCGAGGCGCCGGAATACAACACGGCCGATGCGACGCTGTGGATGTTTCATGCGCTCGAGGATTATCTGCAAGCCAAGCCCCATCCGGAACTGCTCGGCCAGCTATTCCCTACGTTGGTGTCGATCATTCATGCGCATGTTGACGGCACGCGCTACGGGATCCAAGTTGATGAGAAGGATGGACTTCTGCATGTCGGCGAGGCAGGCACACAAGTCACCTGGATGGATGCGAAAAACGGCGAGCAGGTTTTTACGCCGCGCACGGGTAAGCCGGTCGAGATCAACGCCTTGTGGCTCAACGCGCTGAATGTCATGGTTCGAGCCGCCGGCCGAGTGCACAATTTGAACGAGAAGCGCTTTTGTGAATTGCTGTTGGAGCGCGCGAGCCACAGCTTTGCGCGCTTCTGGAATGAAAAACGTCATTGCCTGTACGATGTCATCGATGTGGAGGGCACAAACGCTTGCGATGAAAGGATTAGACCGAACCAAATTCTCGCGGTATCACTGCCTTTCTGCGCGCTGCCACCGGCCCAGATGCGCGCCGTCGTTGAGTGCTGCGGCCGCGATCTTTTGACCAGCTACGGACTGCGCAGCTTGAGCACGAAGGATTCCGGCTACCTGGGAGCCTACGCGGGTGATCCCTGGCACCGCGATGCCGCCTATCACATGGGCACAGTGTGGGCGTGGCTGCTGGGGCCGTTCGCTCGCGCGCACTTTCGCGTGTACGGGGATGCCCGTCTGGCGCAGTCGCTGCTCGAGCCCATTGCCCAACATTTGAACGCGGCGTGCATCGGCACGGTCAGCGAGATTTTTGATGGTGACGCACCTCACAGTGCGAAGGGCTGTTTCGCGCAGGCCTGGAGCGTCGCTGAGATACTGCGCTCATGGATTTATCTCGAGCGCAAGATCTCGAAGGCTTAAGAAACGCATGAACATCGAGCGAGAGCGTCTGCTCGCCAACGTGGTGGGGCCCGACGGCTGGAAACACTGGGGCCCCTATTTGAGCGAACGCCAATGGGGCACCGTACGGGAAGACTACAGTCCCGGCGGCAACGCCTGGGAATACTTCCCGCACGATCATGCGCGCAGCCGCGCCTATCGGTGGGGCGAGGATGGCATCGGCGGGTTCTGCGACGGGGAACAGTTGGTGTGCCTGTCGCTCGCACTTTGGAACGGGGCGGATCCGATTTTGAAGGAGCGTCTGTTCGGCCTCACCAATGCCGAAGGCAATCACGGCGAGGATGTCAAGGAGCACTACTTCTACTTGGATGCAACTCCCACGCATTCCTATTTGAAGATGCTCTACAAATATCCGCACAGAGCATTTCCTTACGATGATCTCGTTGCGGAGAATGCGCGGCGCGGCACCGATGTGCCGGAATATGAATTGCTGGACACCGGAATTTTCGCCGAAAACCGCTATTTCGACGTGTTCATCGAGTACGCCCAAGTTGAGCCGGGCGACATTCTCATGAAAATCACCGTGTGGAACCGCGGCCCGACCGCCATGCTGCATGTGATACCGCAATTGGTACTGCGCAACACCTGGAGTTGGGAACCGGGCTCAGAGAAGCCGGAACTCAAGGCCGCCGGGCGTGGCGCAATCGCGATCGAGCCGGGCGGCTTGGGCGTCAGCAGATTGTATTTCGACGGCAACGCCGAGGTGCTTTACACCGAAAACGAAACGAACGCGCCGCGGCTGTGGAACTTCGGGCAGGACGGGTACTTCAAGGACGGCTTTCACGACCGCATCGTCCAGGGTCTAACCGATCGCGTGAACCCCGCGCACCAGGGCACCAAGGCCGGCGTGTGGCATCAGTCCCTGATCGCCGGCGGCGGCATGCGCGAATTTCGCTTGCGCCTGACTCGGCGTATTTTGCCCACGCCCTTCGATAAATTCGATAGTACGCTGGCGCAGCGCCAGCGCGAGGCCGATGCCTACTATGCGGACCTGCAAACGGGCATGCACTCCGCCGATGAGCGCGTGGTGCAGCGTCAGGCATTCGCCGGACTCATTTGGAACAAGCAG
>Ga0307474_10002436_pt1 | contig 13394 bp, 9 predicted proteins | sample atmos_gasesECM1C_2_FD_203312 | JGI IMG/M metagenome (GOLD analysis project Ga0307474, IMG submission 203312) | Hardwood forest soil microbial communities from Morgan-Monroe State Forest, Indiana, United States - atmos_gasesECM1C_05 | ecosystem: Environmental > Terrestrial > Soil > Temperate... | reverse complement strand
GGTGTAGTGCTTGTAATCGAGGACGGAACTCAGTCCCTTATGCAGATGCGGGACGTGATACCCGCCATCGAGGAAATTGTCGACGAAAACCTTCCAGTTGCACGCGATGTCATAGGTGCGGCGGTCGAAATAACGCAACTTGCTGATGCCGAGAGGCGCGATACGCGCGACCAGCCCTCCGAGAAAGTCGGCAAGCGGCGCGGCATGAATGTCGAGATTGACGAAGACAAAACACTCCCAAGTTTCGACTCGAATGGGGACAAGGCCGTTCTGTGCGCGATCGAAGTTCTCGACGCCTTCGAACTCGGGCATCCCTTTCAGAGAGCCGTCGAGTCCGTAGTTCCATCCGTGATACGGACAACGCAAGAGCGAGGCATGGCCGCACGGTTGGGTTACCACCGCGGCGGCGTGATGACGGCAGACATTGTAGAAGCCACGCAGGACGCCGTCGGTGCCGCGAACTACCACCACGGGCTCGCCGGCGACTGTGGTCGCGATAAAATGTCCGGGGCGGTCTACCTGATCGGTGCGAGCCACGAGCTGCCATGTCTTGCTGAATACGCTGAGGCGCTCGAGTTCGGCGATGCGCGGGTCTACGTACCACGCCGCGGGTATGGTTGATGCCTTTGCGAGCGGAGCGTGTTCGTCGTAGATGGAAAGAATCTGCTCTAGAGATGATTGCATGGGCGATATTTTCTCATGGCTCAATTCAGAGTTTCGCTTTAGTGGAGCAGAGAACTATCACAGTTTCGACTTCGCAGGATTGCCGTTGACTTTTCGCAGCGTTTGCTTAGCGCGGGGCGGAGCGGAATCCGCGCCCACAGCCCGCCGCAAAACCCCGAGAAACTGGAGAATGCGGGCTTCCTTTTTTTCCGGAAGTTCACCGTGCCGGCGAAAGAGGCCAGGGTCCAGTTCGGCGGTGAGTAAGGCGTCCTGAAAGCGTTCCATGGTCCAGTCGATGATGGAAACGATCATCTCGATATCCATGTCGTCCCGCAGGTCTCCGCGCTCCAAGCCAAGACGAACGAAGGCGACCGTGCCGTAAGGATCCTCAGTGATGAGGAAGCGATTGATTTCGCGCTTCAATACGAGGTCGGTGCCATAATTGCCCAGTAGAGCGATGCGATAGGGAATCCAATCTTCGCGCAGCATGTGCTCCGTGCGCACGAGCCAGTAGTAAAGAACTTCAAAAAATCCCGAAGAGCGAACTTCAGCGGGAGCGTCGAGATATTTCGGAAACGTGCGCACCGCCCGTTTGTAGACTTCGAAGAATAAGCCATCTTTGCTGCCAAAGTGTTGGAAGATCGAACCCTTGGCGATGCCGAGAGCAGCGGCCATATCGCCGACACGAGCGGCATGATATCCGTTCTCCGCGAAGTGCTGCATGGCGGCGTCGATGATGCGGGAGCGCTTGGCCGCGGAACGAGGGCGTGGCGCGTCCTGGCGCGAGTAGCCTGCGGGTGTGACCGGATTGCTGGCGATTCCACTCATGAGTGACTCCAAGTCACGGAAGCATATCTGACGTCGTGCTGATTTTCAACTTCATTTTTACCGTGTAATGCAGTAGTGTATGGCGGTTCTTAAACTTATGATGTAACCAACGGTCATTGCGGCTTGCAACCTACTTCTTCCTCTATGTATGACGCGATCATCGTGGGCGGCGGCCACAACGGGCTGACGGCAGCCGCGTATCTGGCTCGCGCAGGCCTCTCTACCCTAGTGCTGGAGCGTCGGGAAATTGTGGGCGGATGTTGCGTAACCGAGGAGATCGCGCCCGGGTGCCGCGCTTCTACCACATCTTATATCGCCAGCATGTTGCGACCGGAGGTGATCAGCGAGCTGCGACTGGCCGATCACGGTTTGCGTATGGTTCCCTGCGACCCTGCGATTCAAGTTCCCTTCCCCGACGGGCATGTGGTGCCCTGGTGGGTGAATCGCACGCGGGCACAGGCCGAGTTTGGAAAGATCTCCGCGAAAGATGCGGCACGGTTTGTTGAAGTCGACGACCAATTGAAGAAACTGGCGCGATATTTGCAGCCGTTTTTCATGGAACCGCCACCGGAGATCGACACATCGTCGATGGGTGGATGGAGCGACTTGTTTCGCATCGGGAAAAGGTTTCGTGGAATTTCAAGCGCAGAGATCGCGCAATTGATTTCGTTTCTTACTGGAAGCCTCGGCGAGTTCCTCGATCGCAATTATGAATCGGAAAAGATCAAGACGATGTTCCTGGCGAACAACTTGTACGGGAAGCATGGCGGGCCGTATCAGCCTGGGACCGCGATTGGATTGCTGTTTCACTTGCTGAGCGGTGGTGAGCATGAACTACAAGGATTCTACGGGCATGTGATGGGCGGGATGGGATCGATCACGCAGGCTCTGGCTGCGGCGGGAAAAAAGCTGGGAGCGGAGATTCGAACGTCAGCGTCTGTGGCTCAGATCGAGGTACGAAATGGACGCGCATCCAGCGTGGTGTTGGAGGATGGAACCGAAGTTCGAGGGCGTATCGTTCTTTCGAATGCCGACCCGAAGCGGACTTTCTTGAAGATGGTCGCGGCGCGCGAATTGCCAGAGACTTTTTTGTTTGCAGTGCGCGGCATCAAGATGGACGGGCCATGCGCGAAGGTAAACTTCGTTCTGGCGGAGGAACCTCGGTTTACCGGAACGTCGTCTCAGGCTTCGCCGCTGGAGCGCACGTTCTACACGCTGGTTCCGTCCTTGGAGTTTGCGGAACGCTGCTACGACATTGCAAAGTTTGGCGAGCTTCCGGAGGAGCTGTGGGTGGATTGCGTGGTTTCGTCGAATGCCGATAGTTCACTGGCTCCGCCGGGCAAGCATATTCTGACGTGCTTTGTGCAATATGTGCCCTACAAGTTGCGCGAGGGCAACTGGGATGAGAAGCGGGACTTGCTGGGCGATCGCGTGGTGAAGAAAATCGCCGAATACGCACCCAATGTACCGGGAGCGATTGAAGTGCGACAGGTGCTGACACCGCTCGACCTGGAGAGAACATACGGATTGACTGAGGGCAATATTTTTCACGGCGACTTGCGGCTGGAGCAGCTCTTCTTTATGCGCCCCGTACCGGGTTGGGCGCAATACCGCACTCCGATTCGCGGGCTTTATTTGTGTGGAGCGGGAGCGCATCCCGGCGGCGGCGTGACTGGAGCTCCGGGGCGGAACGCGGCGCTGCAAGCGCTGCGCGATTGGAAGAAGGGCCAATTTAAAGATGCCGCATAGTTTCGCAAGTCTTAACCACACAGAACACTGAGGATCATAGGCAGTACTGGAAAGTTTTCTCAAGCGGAAGGAGAAAGCATGAAGAAGAAAGGCATTCTCGAACGGCTGAAAGAAGGTCCGGTTTTGGGTGACGGCGGGTATTTGCTTGAACTGGAGAAGCGAGGGTGGGTGCGCGCAGGTCCGTTTACTCCAGAGGTAGTACTGACGCATCCGGAGGCGCTGCGCGAGTTACATGTGGAGTTTCGCGAGGCCGGATCGGAAGTCCTGCAGGCATTAACCTTCTACGCAAGCCGGGACAAGCTTGCGACCGTTGGATTGGAGGATCGACTGGAGGATTTGAATCGCGCGGCAGTACGCATTGCACGCGAGGTTGCGGGAGATCGATGCCTTGTAGCAGGAAACTTAAGTCTGACATGGATGTACGAAGTAGGCAGCACGTCCGCCGCCGATCGTGTGCGGAAGACTTTCGATGAACAACTCGCTGTACAGGTCGAGGAAGGTGTGGACTTCATCATCGGAGAAACGTTTTCATTTCTGGGTGAAGCACTGATCGCGGTGGAGCGCGGAAAGAAAACCGGTTTACCCACTATGGTAACAATCTGCTTCGAGAATAAAGACGAGACCGCGGAAGGAAGAAGCGCAGCCGACGCGGCAAAAGCGTTGTTCGACGCGGGAGCAGATATTGTTGGCATGAACTGCCTGCGGCCACCGGAACATATTTTGGGTCCGATGGAGGAGATGCGCAAAGCGGTGCCGGGCTTTCTGGCATGTCAACCGATTGCATATCGTACGCCCAAAACTCAGCCAGACTTCTCAAGCCTGCCTGAATTTCCTTACGCTTTGGATCCGTTGCAGCTTACGCGGAAGGAAATGGGCGACTACGCGTTGAAGGCCCGCGATATCGGCATCAACTTTATCGGCGCATGCTGCGGAACGGTGGCGATGCACATCCGTGAAATGGCGCGCGTGCTGGGAAAGTTGCCTGAGGACTCGCGAACCTGGAAGAAGGGCGGCGCAAAACCAATGTCCGCCTACGAATACTACGATCACGACAACCTGAAGACTGAAACTCGAACCTAGATTCCCGGCAGAGTCAATAACGAGAGCGCGATAGAGTCAAAACAAGAGAAGGTTCCGCGGCGGGAGCCTCCTCTTGTTGTTTTCGTTGGTTGAAAATTAGCTGGCGTTTCGAAGGCGGGTGTCTTCGGCTCTCACTAACGGCTCATCCACTAAGTGCTCGCTAAGGAACCAAGCCTGCAATTCATTGGCGCGTAGCACATCACTAACCGCTAAATCATTCGTGCCATCATCCCCGAGTTTGTCAGCGCGTTCGGCCAACTCCCGGCAATGGCCAATGATGACCTGGTGAGCGTCGAGCAAACGAGAAATCTGTACCGGTACCTCTTCCCTGCCCTTGGGAGGACGCTCGATGCGCGTGGTTTCTGCAACATCGGCCGCCATGGCAATGGAGATTCCACCGAGAAGCTGGATGCGCTCGGCGATGGTGTCGACGATCTCCGACTGTTCCTCGTAGTGTTTGTCGAACAACAGATGAAGTTGATAGAACGTGGGGCCGGACACTTGCCAGTGCGATTTCTTGTAAAGATCACGCAGGGTCATGGTATCGGCCAACAAAAGGTTGAGTTGCTCAGTCATTTCGAGGCGAACCGGCTCCTCGAGGTCGAGCGGCAGCATATGGGTAACGGTTCCGTAGGCCTGAATTTCTGTGGCGCGCTGGTGAAGGCGCGGTTGAGCGGTCACATTTCCCCGTTCGTTGGAAGCTTTGGCGTTGAGATCTTTCCTGGCCATTTTTATTTCTCTCCTTAAGCTTTGTCGCTTGAAATAAGGTCAGAACTCGGCGCTTTGTTCGATGCTATCTAGTCCGCTTTGGATGCGATGAAGAATGATCCGCGGACTTTCAAGCCCGGAGTCGTTGCCTCGCGAAGGCGACCGGCTTTAGAAGTACGGGGACATCTGGAGAGGCTTATTTTTTGGCCTGCTACACAACCGTATTACTATGGACTGTAAAATCGTATCTAATGTACACTTCTGATTCTTTATCCCAACTCATTCATTCTTGGAGGTCGAATGCGCAAGCCCGCTCTTCTGTTCGTCGTGTCCATGCTCTGTTTCTCCGCAACGATATCGCGAGCACAGGACGGATTCTTTGCTGACTGGTTCAATATGGTGTCCGAAACTCAGGCGGCACAGCCTCATTGGATCACGCCTCTGGCCACCACCACTCCGCGCCTCGAACAGGAGTTCCGATACGACGTGCAATGGCAAACGCACAACAGTGGCGTCACCACGGACAACTACGGCGTAAGCAAGGGTCTGGAAGTTATCCCTGCCAAAAATGTCGAAGTTATTCTCGCAGTGCCTCCCTATATCGTGAACAATCCGGATTCGCCGCGTGATGGCTTCGGCGACTGGCAGTTTCTCGTAAAATATCGAATCGCCGCTGGAAATGAAGAGCACGGGAACTACATTCTGACGGCGTTCTATCAAATGAGCTTTCCCACCGGGCAATATCAGGAGGGGGCGCTGAGTCCCATCATCACACCCACGATTGCCTACGGAAAGGGCTACAGGAATTTCGACGTCCAGGGAACCTTAGGCGGCACCCTGCCTACCGGGAACGTCGACGTCATCGGACACACGCTGCTGTGGAACAACACGTTTCAGTACAAAATCTACAAGAAATTGTGGCCGGAGCTGGAAGTCAACCTCACCCACTTTTACGGGGGCAACGGCAATGTGGTCCCGACCAGCCACCCCGGCAAGACATTGGTGTATTTGACTCCGGGTATGGTCATAGGCAGGTTTAAGTTATGGAATCGCCTGGCATTCACTGCCGGGGGTGGATTCGAGATCGCTACGACGCGTTTCCACCCCACCAACCACATTCCCATCCTATCAATACGCTTCCCCTTCTGAGGTAAGGAAGCAAGAAAGCATGTTTATCATTCCGACTGGAGCCGCGACCGAGCAGTCGAGGAACCTGCTGTAAAGCGCCAGAAAGAGACACTCCCCCTCCCGACCCATCCTTATCATTTCTCTCGCATCATAATGCCCGTAGAATCTCCTCATACAGCATCAAGGTGAAAAATGATGAAGATAAACTCGTGGATTGGCGCGTGTGCGCTTGGAATCATTGCGGTTGCCCTTCTTTTGCTGCCCGCTTCCCTGCAGGCGGAGCCCATCACGCTCAAGCGGGCCGTCGAACTCGCGCTGCAACATGCCAACGGCGCGGCCATGGCCGCTGCCGATCAGAACAACGCGAACGCCAGTTACCGCGAACTACGCAACAGTTATCTGCCGCAAGCTACAGTGGGTTCGGGGCTCGGTTGGTCTTTTGGCTTTCCTCTTGCCTTGGAAGGTTCGGCGCCGTCGATTTTCAACATCAACGCACAGTCAGCATTGCTTCATCCAGAATTGCGATCCTTTATCTACGCCGCGCGGAGCGAGTCTTCGGCTGCTGGTTTCCGAAGTAAAGATCAGCGCGATCAGGTCATTCAGGACACAGTGCTCAGCTATGCCGAACTCGAGAAATGGGAGCGGCGGCTCGATCGTTTGCACGAGATACTTCCCGACGTTCAGAAAATGCACGCCGCCGTTGCCGACCGCGTGAAGGAAGGGATCGACAGCGCTCTCGACGAAACCAGGGCTCGATTGTCGGAGGCGCGTCTGCGCTTACGCATCGCCGAGGCGCAAGGTTCGGCAGACGTGTTACGCGAGCACCTCTCGAAACTCACCGGCCTGCCCGCGCGTGGCATTCAGACCGAAGGTGACACTCTGCCCAATTTGCCCGCAGTCCCGGATGACGACGCGCCTGCTCGGGCCGCCGATTCCAGCCCCGCGGTCAAATCCGCCGTAGAACACGCTCACGCCCAATTTCTGCGGGCCCAGGGTGAACACCGTACTCTCTTGCCGACCGTCGACTTCGCCGCGCAGTATGCCTTGCTCTCTACCTTCAACAACTATCAGAACTACTACATTCCCGCGCGGCCATGTAATACGAGCCTGGGAACTTTCCTCTGTCCCGCCGCAGCCTTCCAAAAGAACAACGCCACCATCGGCGTCAGCATCCGAATTCCGCTCTTTAATGCTTCGCAACGCGCTCGAGCCCAGGCTGCCGACGCCGAAGCGGTCAAGGCAAAGGAACAGGCAGATGCCGCGCGTAACCGGGTTTCGGAAGAGACTCTTAGGTTGCAACGCGCCGTCGTTCAAATGCAGGCGGCGCGGGAGGTTGCGGAAATCGAGTTCGAAATCGCGCACAAGAATGTGGAGGCGGTCGAGACGCGCATGAATTCATCGGGGGCCAACTTGCACGACCTTGACAATGCCCGCACCCAGGCCAGCGAAAAACTCATTGCTTTGCAGGACGTTACGTTCGAACTGGAACGCGCTCAAGTGTCCCTTCTGCGCGCGACTGGAGATCTGGAAAGCTGGGCTTTAGGACCTGGGCGTTAAGGGACTGGGTTTTGGAATTAAGACGAATCCGCTCCACGAATTCCAGGAGTGTCCGGACAATCGACCGGGTTCTTGTGAATGCCTCTTTCTCGCAGTTCACTGCATCAAACCATTCGTTCGACGCATAAGGGGCTGATGTCTAGCCTTCGGGGGGCTAAACTGAGTGAATAAGCGAGGTCCTTCAGGCTCAATGAGATTGATCGTCACTGTGGGGAAGAACCCGCATAATCACTGGTTTTTCGCAACCTGCGCAAACGGGTGATGATAAAATGAGTACTTATCCACTATGCCTCTAAAAACACTGTTCCTGAACCCTCCCTCTTTTGAAAACTTCGACGGCGGCGCCGGCTCCCGTTGGCCTGCCACCCGCGAAATTGAGTCATATTGGTATCCGGTGTGGTTGGCTTATCCGGCGGGGATGCTGGAAGGGGCACGGCTGCTGGATGCACCGCCGCACTATATTTCGGCGGAGCAGACGATTGAGATTGCCAAAAGCTACGAGTTTCTCGTGCTGTTTACCAGCACTCCGGGTTTTCCGGGAGACATCGGATTGGCGCGAGCGATCAAGGCGGCGAATCCGACAATCAAGATTGCCTTCGTGGGGCCACACGTGAGCGTGCTGCCGGAGAAATCTCTACGCGATTGTCCAGCGATTGATTTTGTAGCACGCAAGGAGTTTGACTACGCCGTCGTCGATTACGCGAAGGGCAAGCCACTTGAGGAAATTGCTGGGATTTCATTTCTGAAAGACGGCAAGGTGGTACACAATCCCGACGCGCCGCAAATTCAAGATCTGGATGCGCTGCCTCACGTCACCGACGTTTACAAGCGCGATCTCGACGTCACGCGGTATAACGTGCCGTTTCTCTTGAACCCTTACGTCTCGCTCTACACCACGCGAGGTTGCCCGGCGCAGTGTACATTTTGCCTGTGGCCGCAGACGCTGAGCGGACATCCCTGGCGCAAGCGGTCGACTGACGACGTAGCGGCGGAAATGGCAAAGGTCAAGCAGTACTGGCCGGAAGTAAAGGAATTTTTCTTCGACGACGATACCTTCAATATTCAAAAAGCGCGCACCATCGAGTTGTGCGCGAAGCTGAAGCCGCTGGGCTTGACGTGGTCCTGTACGTCGCGCGTGACCACGGACTACGAGACTCTTAAAGCGATGAAGGAGGCGGGGTGCCGACTCCTTATCGTTGGTTATGAATCCGGCGATCAGCAGATATTGAAGAACATCAAGAAGGGCGCCACGATTGAACGGGCGCGGCAGTTTACTAAAGATTGTCACAGGCTTGGACTGGTGGTCCATGGCGACTTCATCATGGGGCTGCCGGGCGAGACGCACGAGACCATTAACAACACAATCCAGTTCGCTAAAGAGTTGGACGTCGAAACGATTCAGGTTTCGGTGGCGCACGCTTATCCGGGCACGGAGCTGTATGACTACGCTGTGAAGAATGGATTTATGGTGGGCGACAACAAGATGGTGGATGAAGGCGGACACCAGTTGGCGCACATTCAGTATCCGGGATTGCCTGCGGATGACATCCTTTCAGCCGTACACCGGTTCTACGATGAATATTATTTCCGGCCAAAGGCTGTGTTCCGCATCTTGAAAAAAGCTGCGTTTGACAGCAATGACCGCAAGCGGCTCTACAAGGAAGCGAAGACTTTTCTGAAGCTGCGTTCGCAACGCAACAAGATGGTCAAGCAGCACAGCGATGAGGCTGCCGCCGAACTCGCCAAGGCTTAGAGGCTTTTCACCACAGAGGCAAAGCGTCACAGGGAAAAAACATAGCAAAATCCCTTGAAGGTTTCCGATGTGGCTCTGTGGTGAAGTGTTTTAGAGTAGCCCATTTAGATTTCCAGTGAACTTTCGCAAGTATCTTGTGCTGGCCGGAGTTACGGTATTTGCCGTGGCCGGGGACTCCATGCTCTCGCATGGGATGAAGCAGGTCGGCAGCATTTCCATTCATCGTCTGTCGAGTGTGATCTTCGCGGTGGCCAATCCCTGGGTCGCCATTGGCATTCTTTTCCTGCTGGCGTTTTTTGCGACCTACACGAATGCGCTGTCGTGGGCCGATCTTACCTATGTGATGCCGGCGACAGCGCTCGGATATGTGCTGCTCGCTCTGGTTGCCCGGTTCGTGTTGCATGAGCACATCAGCCCGCTGCGCTGGATCGGGATTGTGTTGATTACGGCAGGCGTGGGGTTTGTCGCAGGTGGGCCCGCGCTAACCGAGCATCCGCTGGGAGAAGCTGGGGAGATCCCCGAGAAGAGCCACCCGGTCGTGGTTGCCAGTGGAGCGGAACGATGAAGGTTCTTCTTCCACGCCTCCGGCACTTGTCTCGGTCTGGCGGGTTACCCTGCGCCGTGAGCTTCATTCTTTCACCGCTTCGCGGCTACGGTGCGGTAGCGAAAGCGTCGCAACAAGACGCGGCCACGAACTCGTCACACATTTCGATTCTTTACACTTGGGCCGCGATCCTGGCCATCGTTTTATTTTCGGTGGTTGGCGACGTGCTTTTGTCACATGCGATGAAGCAAGTCGGGGACGTGGGGGACCTTCGGCGTCGCGCCGGCATCGCTACGGTGATCGCGCGCACGCTCAGCAATCCTAACTTTCTGTTTGCAGTCGCGAGCATGGCCGCGGCCTTCTTCAGCTTGCTGTTTGCGCTCTCCTGGGGAGACGTAAGCCTGGTGGCCCCCGCCGCCGCTTCCCTTACCTTTATTGCGAACGCCGTCGCGGCGAAAATCTTCTTGCACGAGCGGGTGGACCGGCGGAGGTGGATCGCTGCCGGACTGGTGGCGGCGGGAGTGGCACTGCTGGCGGGGTGAAGCAGGCGTGGAATTAGTCAGAATCGAACGTCGTCTCGGAACTGCTGGACCTTGCCTGTGGTATGAGCAGCAACTCTCAGAAATGGTCTGGGTTGGGAGCGCTGGTTGAGGCGAAGTATCCCTTGCGGGCGTAAACGTGCAGTTTATGCCCGTCTTTTTCGGCTGTGATATCGATGGCGCGGTACTTGCCATCCCGCTGGAAAAGAGCGGGCTTGTAAGAGATGAGATAACGGCTGCGAATGACTTGCTGCAGGTCAGAGAAACTGCCCTTGAGACGGTGAACCGAGCCAGGCACAAAGGCTGCGCCGCCGGTTAGATCCGCGAGTGTCCGGAGAGCGTGCTCCCCTACGGAGGAACTGATGTCGGTCTCAGTTACGTCGCGAGTGGTCACGGTTGCGTCGCGAGTGCTAACGGTATAGATGGTGACCTCGCCGCGTTGGGCCCGGGTGATGGCCTGCTTCGCCGTGACGGTGCTGGAGTTGTCGTCACCGTCACTAATGATGACTAGGATTCTCGCGACGGGCTGATCTTCCACTCGGCTAGCAAGTTTTTCGGCGGCGAAGTCAACGGCGTCCCAAAGAGCGGTGCCTCCCGAAGCAACCAACTTACCTACTGCCTGCGAGACGAGTGTCTGATCCTTTGTGAAATCCTGGACGAGCAGAACGGAGTTGGAGAAGCCAACGACGAAAGCGAGATCATTCGGGCCAGTTACGACGTTGCTAAGAAAACTGCTGGCCGCGCCCTGTTCGAATTTGAAGCGACTGGAAATTGAATCACTGCTATCAATGACCAGGCCCAGCCGGAGAGGTAGAGCAGACTCATTACGGAAGCCCGTGATGGCAGCCGGAGCCTTGGAATTGTCCCGAATTCCGACGTCACTTCCAGTCAGGGATGTGACCGATTTTCCATGATTTGTGGCGGAAAAAAAGATGGCAACTTCATCCGCGGAGGAACGATAGACGGGGCCGGCGTAGGTGCGGGATGGCGAGGCTGGATACGAAGTTGCGGAAGGATCGCCGTTGGAAAGGGGAGGGGTGGCCGCGTCGGGCGGGCATTTCGGGCAACCTGCATCGGCTTCCGCTTCGGCGATCTGAGCATTCTCTTTGGACTCCTGCATCAACTTCCGCACGCGTTCGGGGATTTGAACGGGGCCTGAGGGCGCCTCGGCGGGAACTTGTGTGAAGGAAATTTTCAGTCCAGAGGCGCTGGCGGCTGGCTGCGTCGCCTCCTCCTTGAGCGTCAGCATTAACTGGCGAGCCTGGTCCGCGGCGGGTGATTTAGGGTCTTCTTTCAGCAGCGTATCCAGTTCGCTCTGCGCCTCGGAAAACTTGCCCTGGGCTTCCCACGCAGCTGCGGCATAGAAATGAACCATCGAAGAACCCTCGTGCTTGCGCTCATGCACCTTCTGGGCCGTGGTAACCACCGCGCTGAAGTGTTGATTCATGTATTGCCCGTAGGCTAGCGCCGTGAGCAAGGGAAGGTCGAGGGGCGCGATGGTGGTTGCCTTCTGGATGGACTCCTCTGCCGCAAGATAATGTTTGAGAGCAAGTTCGGCGCAACCAAGATTGAAGAAGGAGGTGGGCAGGTGGTCATCGAGCGCTACGGCCTGCGCGAACTCGGCCCGAGCTTGATCGTTTTGGTTCAACGAAAGATAGGCGGTGCCGAGAGAATTGTGTGCTGAGACGAAATTAGGATAAATGGAGGTAGCAATTGTCAGGTGCTGCACTGCGCCTTGGAAATCCCTCTTCATCAAGAGCTGGTAACCCTTTTCGTACTCGTGACGAGCCTTGCCCGGGGCTTTGAGATCGAGCTTGGAGAGCGACCCATTAGGGGTATCCAGTGGGCTGTGATTCTGCGATTTAAGCAAAAAAAGGTTATTAGTCATCATCTCGGACGACAGGAGTCCGAGCCCAACCGCACCGCTCGAAATCCCTAAGCTCGAACTTCCAATATTTCCGAAGCCGGAGGACGGTATGCTCATTACCTGAGCAGATGCGGTGAGGGAGATGAGAAACAAGAACAATCCAACACGAACGAGACGGATCATGACCCAGCGCTCCTGGCGGGGCTAACAGGGGGAACCCCTTGGCTGAGGGTTGAATCTAGCACGAGTTGGAATTTACGGCAAGCGCCGTAGATTAAGTAAAAAGACGACCCGGCAGCAGTTCAAAATAGTCGGATAAGGACGCCGGGAGGATGATCGGGCGCAAGGTAAGGGTTCTGACGCATTCCGGCTGAGCGGGTAAGGGACTCTGCCGCCAGGTACCCGCTGCGGACGGCACCTTCCATGGTGGCGGGCCAGCCGGTGGCGGTCCAGTCGCCGGCTAGGAAGACACGGGGCCACACGGTGGCTTGCTGCGGACGATAAGCGTCGATGCCGGGGCGGGGCGAGTAGGTCGCGTGGACTTCCTTAATCACGGCGGACTTCAGCAGGTTCGCATTGCGGGCTGCGGGGAAGAATTCGCGGACCTCTTTCAGGGCGAGGTCGACAATTTCGGCGCGGGATTTGTCGATGAGGGATTTTGACGCGCTGACGACGAGTTCGATATAGCTGCCCTCAGGGGCTGAAGCCCTTCTCTCAGTGGACACCTTCATCACACGACTAAAGTCGTGTCCGTCCCGGTTTTTATCCAACAGTCGCGATTTGTGGAACATCCATTGAATCGTGCGGTCGAGAAGGACGGCGTGGTCGAGGTCGGTGATCTGGCGGTCGAACCAGAGGTGAATGCCGGTGATGGGAGCGGATTCGAAGTGGGTGAGTTGCTCCCGAAGGGGGTTGGATTCGGGCGTTTGAGGAAGTATACGTGCGAGATTTTCGAAGGGCAGTGCAAGGATAAGGTAA
>Ga0307474_10002434_pt1 | contig 13396 bp, 10 predicted proteins | sample atmos_gasesECM1C_2_FD_203312 | JGI IMG/M metagenome (GOLD analysis project Ga0307474, IMG submission 203312) | Hardwood forest soil microbial communities from Morgan-Monroe State Forest, Indiana, United States - atmos_gasesECM1C_05 | ecosystem: Environmental > Terrestrial > Soil > Temperate... | reverse complement strand
CCGCCTCTATTCAAACGGCGCACGCCAGGGCGTCGTTCGCTCAATCGACCTTCAAGTGCAGGCGATTCCCCGCCCCGTCGACGTCACCCTCGACCAGGTTCGAATCGCATCTACTGACATCGCCCATGCCGGTGACACCGTCACCATCGAAGCAACTGTCCGCACCTCGCACCAGTCGGCGCGCAACGTCCGCATCCCCTTTAAGCTGCCTACGCGTCTCGCCTCCGGCAATCTTCGCCTCCTTGTTTCCGACGCCGCTACGCTCGATCGCACTATGCTTCAGCCCCGCCAATCGTCTTCACCCGCAGACCTTTCTGACTACCTCGCCGAAGCCCGCAGCCAGCACGCCGCGGATCGCATCTATGTCAGCCTTCTCGCGCCTGAAACCCAGGGAGAGATTCACGGCCAAACCCTGACCACCCTTCCACTCTCAGTCGCAAACGCCCTCGAACCGCTCCGCAATGCTCAGGACGCAGGACTTAATGGCGAATCAGCCGAGCCTGTCGCCGAAGCCTCTGCCGGAGGTGTCCTTAACGGTTTCTGGATTTTGAATCTGAGCATTGAGCCGGGCGGTTTAAACTAGGGTCAACGCATTATCGATTTACTTTTCTTTTCATTTCGGCCGGTACTTTGGGGAAAGATTCGGCCACTTGCTTGAATTTGTCGGTGCTTCGGGGGAATTATGGCTCAAATACAGGGACTTGCAGCTCATGCCGCGGGGTCGGAGCTTCTTCCGCTAAAGTATGACCCGGGCAAGCTGGGCGCGCGCGAAGTCGAGATCGCCATCACCCATTGCGGCATCTGCCACAGCGATATCCACCTCATTTCTAACGATTGGGGCATCAGCCAGTTTCCCTTCATTCCCGGTCACGAAATCATCGGCACGGTCGCGGCCGTCGGCAGCGAGGTCCGCTCGCTTGAGCTAGGCCAGCGCGTCGGCCTCGGCTGGCAATCCAACTCCTGCGGCGAGTGTGAATGGTGTATGCGCGGCGAGGAGAATCTCTGCGCCGCCTCGGAAGGCACCTGTGTTCATCGCCATGGCGGCTACGCTGATCGCGTCCGCGCCAACGCCCGCTTTGTCGTCCCCATTCCCGACGCTTTGCCCAGCGAACAAACCGCGCCATTACTCGGCGGCGGCATCACTGTCTACAATCCCCTGCGCATTTACGGCGTCAATCCCTCATCGCGCGTCGGCATTGTCGGAATCGGCGGCCTCGGACATATGGCCATCCAGTTCGCCCGCGTATTCGGAGCACATGTCACCGCCTTCTCCACTACCCTCGCCAAAGAAGAGGAAGCTCGAGCTCTCGGCGCTCATCACTTCGTCAACAGCCGCGAATCGAAAGCCATGAAAGAAGTCGCCGGCTCAATCGACTTCATCCTCACCACCGTCAATGCCGATCAGGACTGGGGCACCTATGTCCAGGCCTTGCGCCCCAACGGATCGCTCTGGTTCGTCGGCGTCCCTCCTTCGCCTGTCACGGCCCACGCTTTTCCCCTCGTCTCCGGCCAACGCACCATCGGCGGCAGCCCTATCGGCAGCCCCTACCAACTGCGCGAAATGCTCGACGTCGCCGCTCGCCACGGAATCAAAGCCACCACCGAGAGCTTTCCCATGGACAAAGCCAACGAGGCCATCGACAAAGTTAAAAAAGGCAAAGTCCGCTACCGCGCCGTTCTCGCCAATTAATGTCCCGGCCTGTGAACTGCGAACTAAGAACTGCGAACTCCTAGCTGATTTCCACAGCCGTTTTTCGCTAACATATTCGTGCATGCCCTTCCCGATCAAAACCTGCGTAATTTGTCACGAGGAGTTCGAGCTTCGCCCCGGCAAGCCCGGCTTCGCCAATCGCTGCCCCACGTGCAGCGAGCCTGAAGAATCCGCCGAGCCGCAAACCCGCCCTTCGACCGATTACGCGGAACGCCGCACCCAGCTTGAAGTCGCTGCTGCACGCCGCAAAGCAATGCGCGACCTCCTCTACCGCAAAGACAGTTGATCCCTCATCGAGAAGCCTCGCCGATTGTTCTCCTTTCCTTGTTGCCCGTTGCGCGATCACGGTCCTTTCCTTTTTGCGAAACGAAGCCCGCGTCAGCGGGCAAAAGAGGGTAGCCCCAGGCGCAAGCCTGGGGTCAGTCGATTCAGCCCGAATCGCGAGCCCGCGTCAGTGGGCGAAAGAACCTGCCGATCGCCCATTATCCTCTCGCCGCGCCCTACTCTCCGGGCATTCAACTAAAATGAGACTGTGACCAAAATCTCCCCGCCCGCGGCTCCTTCCGTGGGCTTCATCTCTCTCGGCTGCCCCAAAAACCTCGTCGACTCCGAGGTCATGATGGGTCTTCTCGACCGCGCCGGCGCTCGCCTCACCGCGAATCCCGAGGACGCCCAAATTCTTGTCGTCAATACCTGCTCCTTCATCGACACCGCCAAGCAGGAATCCGTCGACACCATCCTGGAGATGGCTCGCCTCAAATCCACGGGCCGCGCCAAAAAACTCATCGTCGCCGGTTGCCTCGTCGAACGTTATCGCGGCGAAATCCAAAAAAATATCCCTGAAGTCGACGCCGTCGTCGGCACCGGCGAGCTTGAGTCGATTCTCAAAGCGGCCGGTCTCGACCCCTCACCCGCACCTGCTTCACTCTCGCCCTTCACCATCCTCACCAGCACGCACGCCGAAATTCGTTCCGGAAAAGAATCCCAATCCGGCACGCACAAAACTTCCATGGCGACAAGCGCATCGCGTCCCGAGGGCGACGCCCGTGAACTCTCGGGCCGCTTCCTCCGCGACGCCTGGGCCGGCGCATCGTCAGCACTGCCCACCTACCTGTACGACGACACCACCCCGCGGCTTTTGTCTACGCCCCGCGCCTCCGCCTACATCAAAATTGCCGAGGGTTGCGACCACCCTTGCACCTTCTGCGTCATTCCGAATCTCCGCGGCAAATTCCGTTCCCGGCGCTTCGAATCCGTCGTCGCTGAAGCCGAACAGCTCGTCGCTCGCGGCGTTCGCGAAATCACCCTCATCGGTCAGGACACTACTTGTTACGGCGAAGATCTCGGCCTCCGCGACGGCCTCGCCACGCTTCTCGACACGCTAGCCGGCATTCCCAACCTAAAGTGGCTCCGCTTTCTCTACGCCTATCCCAATCGCATCACCGGCAAGCTCCTCGAGACCATCGCGAAGCACGACAACATCTGCAAATATCTCGATCTCCCTCTCCAGCACGCTTCGCCCGATGTCCTCAAGCGCATGAAGCGCGGCGCAGGCGCTGATATTTTCATGAAAACTCTCTCCAAGGTCCGCGCCGCGGTCCCCGGAATCGCTCTTCGCACCAGCTTCATCGTTGGCTTCCCGGGCGAATCCGCCGAAGACTTCGCCGTCCTGCAGGACTTCATCACCGAAGCAAAGTTCGACTGGCTCGGCGTCTTCAGCTACTCGCACGAAGAAGGTTCAGCTGTATATTCGCTTGACGCGCAAGTCCCTCATCGCTCCATCGAATCGCGCCGTCGCCGCCTCATGAAGCTGCAACAATCCATCTCCCGCCGAGCCAAGAAAAACTGGATCGGCCGCGAGCTGACCCTCCTCGCCGAAGGCCCCAGCGCCGAAACCCAGCTCCTGTGGGAAGCCCGCACCGAGTTCCACGCGCCTGAAATCGATGGCAAAGTCTTCATCAATGACTTCGGCCCGCTGGAGAATCTCGAACAGGGCCGCTTCTATCGCGCCATCGTCACTGAATCCCACGACTACGACCTCGTCGCCCGCATCCTCGCCCCGGAAAATTAGTCTCGCTTTTCTCTATTGGCTAGGGCTTATTCCCTGCCTTAATATTTCTGCATGCCGATTCACCGCCGCACTTTCCTCAAGTCCGCCGCGTCCGTCTTCCCCGCCGTAGCTCTCCAAAATGCGCTCGGGCAATCCTCGCCCCAACTGCCCGACGCTCCTGAACTTCATCCCGTCCCCGCAGGCCAGGACCGCACCGGCCACCTTCACTCGCTCGGTTTCAGTTCGCTTGCCTTCAAGGTCATCCCCGCCGACACCGCAGGCAACCTCCTCATCATCGAGCATAGGAACCTCCAGCCCGACGGCGGCCCCGCTCTGCACCTTCACTACGGACAGGAAGAATGGTTCTACGTCATGGAAGGCGAAGTCCGCTTCCAGGTCGGCGAACGTCGCATGCGGCTCGGCCCCGGCGAGTCCATGCTCGCCCCGCGCCGCATTCCGCACACCTTTTCAGCTTTCGGCTCGCCGGCGCACATGCTCATCGCTTTCACGCCCGCCGGCAAAATGGAGCAATACTTCACCGATGGCGCTGCACATCCATCCCTCGCCGCGACCGCTGACTTCATGAATCGCTACGACGTGCAATGGGTCGGCCCCTCGCCATTCTGGAAGTCGTGACGGCGGCGCAAGTTTGCTCGTTACGGCAACAACCCAAAAACTGCCACCGTCGATCCCGTGCCAAAGTAGACTTTTCCATTCGCCACTGTCGGGGTATGGAAATTCCCCGAAATCTGGGCAGTCTGGTCTCGATTCCCAGAAGCCTGGTTCGATGCATAGAGCATTGTAGAAAGACTTGACGCATTGAAAGCGTACAGAACCCCATTTCCATTCGTCGGCTGAATCGCCCAGACAATTCCGTTACTTGTGCCGTTGGCCGAAATGGTGAAACCCGAAGTACCTATGGATGACGTCGTGCTCATCGTGGCCGTCGTCGCCAGCAGAGCATTTGAAATCGCGAAGGCCTTGAGGGCTTGGTTTGAGGGACAAACATACACGTTGTTGTTGAAATATGCAGGCGTCGAGAAATTCTCGTTGGCGCTTCCGCTACCATTAATTGCAATCGTCTGCACGGTATCATTCGTTGACATATGGAACTGACCGAGGTTGTCGCGATCGACCACGTACATATTTCCGTCTTTGCCGGCCGCTACGGCATATTGGTGCACCACAGACTCGCTGTCCATCAAATCCGGCAAAATCAATACTCCTGCCGAGCCGAGATCCAGATCTTCCTGGTCTAAATTCTCTGCATTGTATGGCGTAAAGTAGTCGGCAACTGACAGCGTCCCGGAATCTGTCAGCTTGACGATCGAAATCGGATAGTCATTCGGCCCGATGGAATCGTCGTCCCCGGTATTGGCTGTCGCAACATAGATGGCTCCCGCGGCGTCGGCGGAGGGGCTCGCTCCGCTGTTCCACATGCCTCCCTCCGAGCTATTGGGGTTCAGATCGATCGCGTCGCCCTGCGCCAGCGTGTCCGCATTGTAAGAAATCAGCCATCCTGAGTAGAGCCCGCAATCACCAAATTGGCCGCCAAATGCGACGTAGATGTTTCCTCCGGTTTCGAGGAGGCCTGGCCTGTTGCTCTGGTCTCTCGCGCTGAATGTGACGACGCCGCCCGAGGCATTTCCCCCAGTTCCCGGATACGTAGCCGAAACAGTCGTCGGGCCTCCAAACAGTTCGCTCCCGTTTGTCAGGTCCAGGGCATGGACGCGGAAGTACTGCGTCGTATTCGTGGTGGAATTCATGGTCTTCGCGACGGCATAAATGGCGTTGCGGCCACGATCAATCACGGGCGTGCCCTGGACGCCCTGGGGTGAAACATTGCCGCACGTAGAGCCCGTCTGTTTGGGGATGGCCGGCGCTTCTCCGCTTGGAACCAGCGACGTGCTCCAGAGAACCGTCGCCGTTGAGCCGCTGATGCTGTCCGCATCCACCGCGTACACTACGTCGTTCTCGGTGGCAAAGTAAATCACATTCTTCATCTGTCCCGAAATCGATACCTGGCCAAGATAGAGGACTTGTCCATCGATCCGGCCATTCACTGTGAACTCGCCCACTTTGCCAAATGTCGTGGAGTTCACGTTCGCAGTAGTAAGGGTCGTCTCACCCGAATTCAGGCCGTCGAGCGAATTGTCATAGCGCCAGGTAACCACATCGCCCGGCATCGTGCCGCCGCCGCTCACAGTAAACGAATATCCGTTGCTTGCCTGCCCGCCCACTGTCACAACCACGTTCCCCGTCGTCGCTCCCACCGGCACGGTTGTAGTAATGCTCGTCGCGCTCCAACTCGTCGGAGAGGCCGTCGTGCCCGCGAACGCTACCGTGCTTCCGCCCTGTGTGGCGCCGAAGTTCGTCCCCGTAATCGTCACAGATGTCCCAACCGCCGCCGGGTTCGGCTGAATATTCGTAATGCTCGGTGCGGGCGCGCTTACAGTAAACGAAAACCCATTACTTGCCTGCCCGCCCACTGTCACAACCACGTTTCCCGTCGTCGCTCCTGCAGGCACAAGCGTAGTGATGCTCGTCGCGCTCCAGCTCGTCGGAGAGGCCGTCGTCCCATTAAATGTCACACTGCTTCCACCCTGTGTCGCGCCAAAGTTCGTCCCCGTAATCGTCACCGACGTCCCAACCGCCGCCGGGTTCGGCTGGATATTAGTGATCCCCGGCGTAGCGGGCGCGCTTACAGTAAACGAAAACCCATTACTTGCCTGCCCGCCCACTGTCACAACCACGTTCCCCGTCGTCGCTCCCACCGGCACGGTTGTAGTAATGCTCGTCGCGCTCCAACTCGTCGGTGGGGCCGTCGTCCCATTGAATGTCACACTGCTTCCACCCTGTGTGGCACCAAAATTCGTCCCCGTAATCGTCACAGATGTCCCAACCGCCGCCGGGTTCGGCTGGATATTGGTAATCGCCGGTGTGGCGGGAGAAGCGGCAAGATTCGCTACGATCGGTGTCACCGTGGGTGACGCCAGACCGACAAACTCGGTGAGCGAGTTATTGCCAATGCTCGGAACCCACAGATTGCCCGAGCCATCGATGGCGATCCCATTCGGTTCATTCATTCCGCTGCTCAGGAAGCCGTTGCTGCCGGAAACCGCTGTACCGGAAGAGGAAAATTCGCTGATGCTGCCCTGGGTCGCGGTCGAACTGCCGTTAGTGTCGGTGTTCACAATCCAGATCCTGCCGGTCCCGTCGATGGCCATGCCGAACGGCGAATACAGCCCACCGCCGCCATACCCGTTCGTTGGGGAAAGATAGCCGGTGCCAGGCTTGAACTCCACCAGATCGTTATTGAGCTTGTTTGCCGCCCAAACGTTCCCTGAAGCGTCTATGGCAACTGCATAAGCGTTTCCGGCCCCAGTGCTGCTGTATCCAACTGTGCCTGCGAGCGTAGAACCGCCAGAGGCGAACTCACTGATGGCGGCCCCGCCGGCATTTGAAATCCATGCATTACCTGAGTTGTCGATCGCGATGCCCTGTGGTTGGTTGAGCGCATTGCCCGTATACGCCAAACTACTGATCGGCGAGCCCGCGGAGTTGAACTCACTCACGCTGGTGCCGGTGGGATTCACTTCCCACGCGTTTCCAGCCCCATCGATCGCAATGTCCACAGGTGTATTGAGTCCTCCTCCGCTAAATGGCGAGTTGGAGTTCGCAATCCCCGATGAATTTAACTCAACAATGTTGTTCGCCGATCCGTTCGTCACCCAGACATTTCCTGAGCGATCGATGGCAATCGCCTTTGCGTCGCTCAGCCCGCCAGAAAATCCCGCGGAGCTCGAAATTGCCTGGCCCATCGGACCAAATTCACTAACGCTTGTAACATTGGCCACCCAGACGTCGCCGGAGGAGTCCACTGCTGGTGCTCCCGGACTGGCCATCCCACCGCCGGTGTAGCTGACAGCGATCGTAAAGTCGTTCGGCGCAGGCGTCGCGCTTAGCGTTGGCTGGAACGGCGAACTGGGTGTTTGTAGCCCAATCAGATTCGAAATGTTGGCCCCGGGATTATGCGCGATATTCACTGCCGCGGTCGCGGTGTCGGCGGGCTGCGCTCCGCCGTTCGCCGCATTCGAGAACAGTGTGCTGCACTGCGTTGATCCCGGCCCGGTTGAGTTGATGCACGCCGCCAGAATATTGGCCAGCGTATCGATCTCCGCCTGAGGTACCGTTCCGTTGCCGCCCGGCGTTGTGGCGTTAGCCAACCCCGTGTTCGCATTCTCCAGGTTTTGAATCGTGTTCTCTGCGTTCTTCGTTGAGATTGCGTCCAGGGCGCTACCGGAACTCGACACATGCGTCGGGTCGCTCGCAAAGCCTGCAAATGCATACGCCGAGGCGATCGTCGAAATCTCATTGACCGTGATGAATTCGCTTCCTCCCGGGCAGCTGACCACAGGCGCCAGCAGCGTAATCGCCGAATTTGTTCCGGAACCCGAATCGCCTTCTACCGCGTAAAGATACGGATTCGCCCAGGTGCTGGGACACGTGTAATCGCCAGTGATGCTGAAATTGCCGTTCGAATCCGTCGTCACGTAGTAGCCCATGGTGTCCTGCCCCGCGCCGCTCGTCAGCAGCGAAGCTGACATGTTGGCGCTCGAGGCCGCAATCCCCGGGCCGCCGTAGCCAGTTGTATTCACAGCCATCAGGTATACGCGCGCGCCGCTGATTGGATTCTGCCCGCCATGCACTCTTCCGGAGATCGCCACGCCCTGCTGAGAATTCGTCGATGAGGAGTTCGAACTCGGCATCCCGACGCAACCGGCGAATGACAGAACACCCGGGAAGATGAGAACCGCAACGGGAACGCGCATGGCGAAAACTCCTTTCGCACACTTACGGCGAAACGTTGAATGGGCCAGTTTAGTGTGAAACGAACCAAGCCAAACAGGTTGAGGTGCTCGGGGAGTGAAACTGCGCGTCACCCATCATACCCAGAGCGCTGAAGCAAAAGAAAGCGCTACCTCCGGCAACCACGAAATCAAGTTACATTTCGCTCCCAACCTGGGAAATGGTCCCTTCTCCGCTCAGTCTCACGCTTTTCTCCTCCGTGTCGCCAATTCCCAATCCCTGCTCCCTATTCCCCGTTCTTCTGCTATCCTTCCGCCATGAAAAACTCGCTTCCCCGCCTCTTCCCCGCATTCCTGTTTCTCTTGGCCGTCGCACTCGCCGCCCCGCACGCATCAGCGCAAGACTGGGCCAAAACCATCCTCGATAAATCACCGCGCCATCAAGAATGGGTGAAAGTTAAATACGGCAGCCGCACGGTCGACGCATTCGTCGTCTATCCGGAAGTCAGCCATAAAGCGCCCGTCGTCCTGCTCATCCACGAGATCTTCGGCCTCTCTGACTGGGCTCGCTCCCAGGCCGACGACCTCGCCGCAATGGGCTACATCGTCATCGCGCCTGATTTGCTTTCCGGCGACGGCCCCAACGGCGGCGACACCAGTGCGTTCCCTGACCAGCAATCCATCATCAAGGCAGTCTCCTCGCTCGACCCCACCACCATTACCGCAGATCTCAACGCCACCGCCGACTACGCGCTCAAATTTCCATCCGCCAACGGTAAGCTCGCCGTCATCGGCTTCTGTTGGGGTGGAGGACAATCCTTCCGCTTCGCCACCACGCGCAAAGACCTCTCCGCCGCCTTCGTTTTTTATGGACCTCCGCCGCCAACGGCCAGCCTCGCAGCCATCACCGCTCCCGTTTACGGCTTCTACGCTGGCAGCGACGCTCGCATCTCCGCCACAGTCCCGGATACAAAAACCGCGATGGCTGCCGCCAGCAAGAAATATGACCCGGTGATTTACGACGGCGCTGGCCACGGCTTCATGCGTGCCGGCGAAGACCCCACCAATACCAACCCGGCCAACACTGCCGCTCGCACGCAAGCCCTCACGCGCCTGCAAACACTGCTCAAAGGAATGTAGCCCCCGCAACCTTGTCTCCAGCAAATTCGCCGGTTGCCCCATCCTAAAGATCTAGGCAGAGCCGCGAGCTTTAGGGTGGGATAGCACGATCCCACATCGACCCCAACTCCGCTGGCCTCGCTCTATTCATCCGCGCTACCATATTTATTAGCCGCTAGCTTCGCGGCCAGCGCATCCATCATGTCACCACGAAAAAAATCCGCCAAGCTCCTCCATTGCCCCACCTGCGCAATGATCGTCCGCGTCGGCGACGAAGACTTCCCCTTTTGCAGCGACCGCTGTCGCAAAATCGACCTCGGCAAATGGGCCATGGGCGTCTACAAAATCAGTTCGCCCGTCCTCGACCCGGAAGTTCTCGAAGACCTCGGTGGCCTCGGCTCCAACCGCGACGGTTCCGATGAGCAGTGACCGTTCTCCCGGCTCACTCGTCGAAAACCCCACGAAGCCCTGGTGGGCCATCGCAACCTTTTTCGGCGTTGGCTTCATCAAGCCCGGCCCCGGCACCTGGGGCTCCGTCGCTGCCGTCCTTCTCTGGGGCGCATTCGCCTGGCTCGCCCATCCCAGCCCGCGCGTTCTTTTCATCGCCCTGCTCATCGGAATCTTCCTCACTCTCCTCTTTGGAATTCCCGCCGCCTCCGTCGTCGAGCGCGAAAGCGATGGCCACGATCCCCAATGCGTCGTCATCGATGAAGTCGCCGGCCAGTGGATCACTCTGCTGCTCTGCCCCGCCGATTGGAAGCACGGCCTCATCGCCCTCGTCCTCTTCCGCCTCTTCGATATAACCAAACCATTTCCCGTGCGCCGCCTCGAGCGCCTTCCCGGCGGCTGGGGAATCGTCTTCGACGACGTCGCCGCCGGCCTGTATGCTTTTTGTATAGCGTCCCTCTTGCGCATCTGGTTCTGACATGGCTCGCACCTCCCCTCAACCCGCCCCGTCCACTGACCACGCGCCTCGCGTCGACGCCGTTGTCCCCGCCGCGGCTCTACCCAACGGCGAGATCGAGTTGTCTGGAATTTATCTCGGCCCCAACGGCTTTGGACTGCCCGCCGTCTCGGTCGACAACCAGCCTGCGCACGTCATGATGAGCCGTCCCACGCGTCTTGTATTTCGCGTCCCCGCAACGGCCTCCGCCGGACTCATTGAAGTCCGAACGCCCGCCGGTGCCGCCAACCCAGCCGCCGTCCGCATCGCCCGCCAGCTCAATGACGGTCTTCACCCCGTCACCAGTCCCGCTGTCAGCCGATCTGGAATGGTTTATGCCACAATCTCCGGTCCGCGCGGCAAGCAGACGCCCGTCTCCGTTGTCCGTGTCAGCCCCGATGGCCGCGCCACTCCCTTCGTCACCGGAATCCTCAACGCCACCGGCCTCGCCTTCAATCCCGACGGCGATCTATTCGTCACCTCGCGCGCCGAAGGCAACGTCTACCGCGTCGATTCTGCCGGCGAATTCACCCAGTATGTCGAAGGAATGGGTGTCGCCACCGGCGCGGCATTCAACGCCGAAGGCAATCTCTTCGTCGGCGATCGCAGCGGCACCATCTTCAAAATCAATCGCGAGCGCCAAATCTTCGTTCACGCCACGCTGGAGCCCAGCGTCGCCGCGTATCACCTCGCCGTTAATGCCGCAGGCACGCTGCTTGTTACCGCGCCCTCCCTCTCGTCCAATGAAGCCATTTGGGCCGTCGAGCCTAACGGCGACACGCGTGCCTGGTTTCGCGGCCTCGGCCGTCCGCAGGGCCTGGCCATCTCCAGCGACGGCGATGTCTTCGTCGCCGCCTGCCTCCATGGCCGCCACGGACTGGTCCGCATCACCCCGAGCGGCCACGCCTCTTTGGTGCTCGCTGCCACCAACCTTGTCGGCGTCGCCTTCTCTCCGCTCGGCACCACCGTCCTCGCCACCAACGACGCCGTTTATGATGTGGACTTGGGAGTCGAAGGCCTGAACCTGTTCTAAAGTTCTTCGCCCCGCGCGCTCCCAATCTAAAATCGCGGAGCAGTTTTGTATTTTGTCTGTGACTTCATGTGGACGGAAAGCGAACGCGGATATGGGAAGTCATCTGGCCGTCCATTCATTTCGAGATTTGGTTGTCTGGCAGAAATCGATCCAATTGGCCACGCTGATTTACCGGTTGACGCAGGACTTTCCTCGTGAAGAGTTGTATCGATTGTCCAGCCAGATGACACGCGCGGCGGTTTCAATTGCGAGCAACATCGCAGAGGGGCAGGGTCGCTTAACCACCGGCGAATTCAGGCAGTTTCTAGGTATGGCCCGCGGCTCTGGTTTTGAATTGCAGACTCAGCTCGAAGTTGCTCGGTCACTCGGATTGGGCAATGCAAAATCGATCGATGAAGCCGAGGCCTTATCGCTCGAAGTTACGAAAATGATTAACGGCATCCTGAAAGCCCTCAAAGATTCACCGCCACGCACTAACCACTAATCACTAAGCACTAACCACTGTATGAAAAGCGAAATCATCGCCGTCGGCTCCGAGATGCTCACCCCCTTCCGCCAGGACACCAACTCTCTCTATCTCACCGGAAAGCTCAACGCGCTCGGTGTCACTGTCGCGTTCAAGACCGTCGTCGGCGACCGCCGCAAGGATCTTGTCAGCGCCATCAAAACCGCTCTCTCCCGCACCGACATTCTCATCCTCATGGGCGGCCTCGGGCCCACTGAAGACGACCTCACGCGCGAAGCCGTCGCCGAAGCGCTTTCACTCACGCTCCGCCGCGACGCAACGCAGGTTGCCGCACTGCACGCCCGCGCTGCCGCCTGGCGCATCACCATGCCGCCGAACAATCTCAAGCAGGCCGACGTTCTCGAAGGCGCAATCGTGCTGCCCAACCCGAACGGCAGCGCGCCCGGCCAATGGCTTGACATCGCATTCTCGGGCTTCCGCAAGCTCGTCATGCTTCTCCCCGGCCCGCCGCACGAGTGCGCTCCGCTCTTTGACGCTGAATGTCTGCCCCGCCTGCGCGATGTTGTCCCTCCACGCTCCATCGCCGTGCGCACGCTCAAGGCCGCTATGATTCCCGAGTCGCAGGCCGATAAGCTTCTCGCCCCCATCTATTCCACCTACACAGACATTGAAACCACTCTCCTCGCCCACACCGGCGACTTGCAGATCACGCTCATCTGTTCCAAGCCGAGCTTCCTTGCCGCTCAGCAGCGCGTCGACGAGCTTGCCGAAAAGATTGAAGTGGCGCTCGAAGACTGGTTCTACTCCTCGCAGGGCGACTCTCTCGAGCAGATCGTCCAGTACTATCTCGGTCTGCGCCAGGCCACGCTCGCCGTCGCGGAAAGCTGCACTGGCGGCCTCATCTCCCAGCGGATCACCTCCGTTCCGGGAGCATCGCGCTCATTTCTCGGCGGAGTTGTTGTGTATTCCGACGAGTTCAAGACTTCCTTCGCCGACGTGCCCGCCAAACTCATCGCCAAGCACGGCGCAGTCTCTGCTGAGGTCGCAAAAGCACTCGCCGACGGCATCCGCGCGCGCACCGGCGCAACTCTGGGCCTCGGCATCACAGGAATCGCCGGCCCCACCGGCGCTACCGATTCGAAACCCGTCGGCCTCGTCTATGTCGCTGTCTCTGACGCACAGGGCACCAACGCAATCGACCGCACCTTCCGCGGCGATCGCGAGCGCGTCCGCGAATGGGCCGCGCAGCTGGCCCTGGACCTCGTC
>Ga0307474_10002433_pt1 | contig 13399 bp, 15 predicted proteins | sample atmos_gasesECM1C_2_FD_203312 | JGI IMG/M metagenome (GOLD analysis project Ga0307474, IMG submission 203312) | Hardwood forest soil microbial communities from Morgan-Monroe State Forest, Indiana, United States - atmos_gasesECM1C_05 | ecosystem: Environmental > Terrestrial > Soil > Temperate... | reverse complement strand
CGACGCGGGTGCAGTGAGAATTCGCACGTGAAAATTCGAACCTAATCGAGACAATTCAAATGTGGGGCCGGAGGAATTTATGTGCCCAGCATGCTTGGCCGTAGCAGCGCTGTTGGTCGCGAAAGTTTCGTCAGCGGCGGGCTTGGCCGCATTTGGCGTGACAAAGTTGTCGCGGAAAGGTGGAGTGAACGCGCCTGCGCCGCAAAGCGTGAGGCCATCGTCGCGGTAAATCGCTTGTTGGCTAAAAGCGGTGAATGTCCGAATCCTACAAAATAATAAAAGGAGTGGCGATCATGAGACTGGCAGATTCGATCTTGAACGAAATGGATCAGGAAGCACAAATCACCAAACGAGTTCTCGAACGCGTTCCGGAAGGCAAATATTCCTGGAGACCTCATCCCAAGTCGTTTTCGTTGGGTCAACTGGCTTTGCATATCGCATCGGTGCAGGGCAACGTCGCGGCCTTGGCTGCATTGGATACGGCGGAAGCGCCGGTTTTCACGCAGGCGGAAGCCAAGAGCCGGCAGGAAATCCTTGACGCTTTTTCGAAGAGTCTCGAAGGCGCTAAGGACACGGTGGGCAAGATGGACGACGCGCGTCTGATGGGGACCTGGACTCTGACCAAAGACGGAAAAACAATCATGTCCGTCCCGCGAATCGGGATTGTCCGCTCCATCCTGCTGAATCATGTCTATCACCATCGCGGACAGCTTTCGGTGTATTTACGCATGCTCGATGTGCCGGTGCCTTCGATCTACGGCCCCAGCGCGGACGAAAACCCGTTTGCATGAAACGAACGACCATCAACCGCATTCCATCTCAATTTAAAAGGAGAAGACCATGTCCTCTGCCGCAGAAATGAAAAAAGCAGCGTCGCCCAAAGTCGTATCGCCCAACGAATGGCTCGCGGCCCGTACGGAATTCCTGCAGAAGGAAAAGGAATTCACTCGCCTGCGCGATGAGCTAAGCCGCCAGCGTCGCCAGCTTCCGTGGGAAAAAGTTGAGAAGGCGTACGTTTTTGAAGGGCCCAACGGTCGAGAGACGCTCGCCGATCTCTTCGACGGCCGCGGCCAGTTGATCGTCTATCACTTCATGTTCGGCCCGGGCTGGGAAGCGGGTTGCCCCAGCTGCTCGTACATCAGCGATCATTTTGATGGGATGACGGTTCATCTGGCCAATCGCGACACCACGCTCCTCGCGATTTCGTACGCCCCGTTCGCCGAAATCGCAGCTTTTCAAAAACGCATGGGCTGGAAATTCAAGTGGGTCTCGTCGTTCGGCAGCGATTTCAACTACGACTATCACGTTTCGTTCACGCCGGGAGAAAAAGCGAGCGGCAAGGTTTATTACAATTACGAGCGGACCGAATTTCCGGCCGATGAAGCTCCGGGAGCGAGCGTGTTTTCGAAAGACGCGGCCGGCGCCATCTTCCATACCTATTCCACCTACGCGCGCGGCCTCGACATTATGCTCGGCGTTTACAATTTTCTGGACATGACGCCCAAGGGGCGCGACGAGGACGGCCTGGCGCACTCCATGTCCTGGGTTCGGCACCACGATCGTTACGATCAAGGCTATGTGGTCGACAAAAACGCGGGGTACCAGCAGCCGAAGAAAATCGACGCGTCGTGCTGTTCCGGCGAGCATCAATCCTAAAACGTTTACGGATAACTTACGGACGATTGGGCTGGCGGTGCGCTACTCTCCGCCGGCCCACGCTTTCGTTCTACCTTTGATTCCGCTCACGCCGCCTTCTTGCGAATCAGCTTGTAAATGAATAGCACTATGATCGCGCCGAGCACCGACATAATGAATCCCGCTGCTTGCCCGTCCTGATACCAGCCTAGGAACCGGCCCAAATATGTTGCGAGCAAGGATCCCGCAATTCCCAAGGCCATCGTGATCCAGATGCCGCCGCCATCTTTCCCGGGCATTAGCAGTTTGGCCACTGCGCCCACCACCAGGCCAATGAGTAATTCCCACAGCAGGCTGAACATGACGTCCTCCTAGCCAGAAGATGCGCTGTTCATATCACGAACCTTTGCCGTGGTCGAGATGTAAGCGAATGCGTCTGCGCAGCGCGGGCCCGGATTTTCTGCCCGGACCCACGCTCGCAATTTTCACATCGAATTTCACGTCGATCGACCTCGATCGATCACATCGGGGGATTGCCGGAGCATGGCAGCGTAATCGCCCCTGCCCCCGCCACGGCGGTGGACAAGCTGAAAGCCGTGGGATCGAAACCGCTCGCTCCCGCGGTCACGAACGGATTCAACGCCGCCACGGCCGAAGTGCTGCCGTTAAATACGGTGGTCAACCCGTCCGTCGATTCGTAGCAAAGATTATTTGCCGGAATCGAGCCGCCGGCGATCACATTTCCGCTACCAAGCGCCCGTCCCAGCGCGCGATGTTCCGACTCCACACCAAGGATCGACGCGCACACTTTGCCGAAATTGACCAACTGCGCCGGTGTGTAGGCATGCCCCATGGAATCCATCTGCGTGGAGCTATACGGCGCGATGTTGCCAACCATCATGGAGAATTCCTGCACGGCCGTCATGTACGCGCCGATAAAGGCGTTCTCCAGCGCTTCCAGCGTGCCCACCCAATTCGCCAGGCTGGTAAATGTTCCAGTGGGGAAAAAGAAAGTTTGCACCGGATCGCCCGAAGCCGAAGATCCGCCAATCAGGCCGCGCAACAAATCCGCATGCATGATCTCCTCGGCCAACGCCGCGCGAATGTATCCAACATCGTCTACCGCGCCGCCCGCCTGTACGTTCGTGGCCGAGCCGCCTGCGCCGGCCAGATTCGGATCCTGAATGATGGCGTCGGTAGTCAACCCAGTGTAGTAAAAAGTTGTCGCCAGATCTTCGGCAATCAATGCCGCCGTAAATATTTGCTGCGCTGTGTCGGTGCCGCTGCTGGCGGCCATCGCCGGGCTGCTGCTGCAGCCCATCATGTTCGCTCCCGCCACTCCCAGCCCGGCCAATCCTAATCCTTTTACAAATGCGCGCCGGTCGGTGATTCGTTTCAACATTGCTACAGGCGATTCCAATGTGTTCATACACACTCCTCCCAGGAGAAATTTAGGATTGCAAAAAACAGGAATGACCCAGTTCTAAACGCCAGCGCGATGAATCATCCGGCGCGACGAACTATCCGGCGCATCAGGCCGGCCAGGAAAAGACCCGGCGCCTCCGTGACCGACGAGTTCTGAATGCGCCGTGCCTTCGGTCTAGATACGCGTCAGCTGCAAGGTTGGATGTATCGCCTCAAATTATTTTGGGGTCGAGGTTGGGGGATTCTTCGGCGAGCCAAGACTTAACCCCGAAGAAATTCCTTCGGGGTCAAGCCAAGCTCGCGCTGGGCTCACGTCCCACAAGCCTCGCGTGCGGCAACGGCGGCGCGGAAATGCGTTGCCGTTACTACGAAGGACGGGAAACTCACCGTGCCTTCATCAGCATTTTCCGTACCGCTGCTTTCACGCTTCGGCTTGTGGTCCGTGAATTCGTGTACCGCGAAGAGCATTTCTACTCTTCGTCTTCTTTCAGCACGATTTCGAATTCGCGCTGGTCGTCGGCTGATCCGCCGGGCGCGACGAACCCGGCGGATCGCTTCGGCCCGCGCTCGGCGATCGTCCAGGCGATCCGTTCCATGTCGTCCAGCGTGGACGCATTCTTCGCAACATAGCTGGAACATTCGCGAACGGCGAACGGCACGATCCGCTGCGGGTCCCACGTCGCCCGGCACAGCATCAGGATTTCGCTTTCGCGGTAGCCCTGGACGATGTGCGCGCGGGTGCAGGTCTCGCACAGCGACGGCCCGTGCATCGGGGTTCCATTTTTCACGTTGAAGGTCATGACCTCCTCCTTTCTGGAAGGCCGCATGCGCATGGCAAGATTCGCGTTCCAATTAATTGGCGCGCACACCAGTCGCGGTGCGCGCACAGCAGCGCCTCAGCGCGAAGCGGTGCGTTGACGTAGAAACCGAACGGCGATATGGACACACGCCGGCCGATGGAAAAAAATCAGCTACGGTTGAAAGCTGGGGAATCGTTACCGGAAAGGGCTGAAAACCATCTGGCCACAATCCCAGCGTAGCGTTTTGGCCGCTAGCCCCAACCGCGAATTGTGTTTGTCTATCGTCATGCCAGATGTGTCTCCAACTTTCGCGAGTGTAGGCGAGACGATTGTTGCGCGCAAGAATAAAGCGTCGAAATGCAAAAACCTCCGGTTAAATGGTTGCCGAACTGAGGGGAATTGCGCGTTAATGCAGTCGAAGCCCTAGCCCTGCTGTTCCGGGGACTTTTCCTTGGCGATCTCGTGGACCCGTCGCAGGTCGAGTTTGCCGCTCCCCAGATGCGGAAGCTCATCGATCTGAAAGAACTGGTTGGCCCGCGGAACCCATAGATTCGGCAAATCGGAATTGACCAGCTTTTCGATCACCGGCTTCACCTCTTCCGGTGTGAGAGTGTGGAGCACCACCAGCCGCTCGCCTTTCTTTCCGTCTGGCACGCCGGTCACCACAAAAGTCTTCTCCGGCGTTTCGGCCAGCTCATTCAACCGCTCCTCAATCTTGATGTGCGGCACCATCTCGCCGCCGATCTTGCTGAACCGGCTCAGCCGGTCGGTTATCGTCAAAAACCCGTCTTCATCTTCCGCCGCGATATCTCCGGTCGTGTACCAACCGTCTTGCAGCACCTCCGCCGTCTTTTCCGGCTTGCCCAAATATCCCTTCATCACATTGGGTCCGCTGACCAGCAGCAAACCGGGAGTATCGGCCGGCAAACGTTCGCGTGTTTCGGGATCGACGATGCGTACGCTGATTCCCGGCAGCGGGTGCCCGATGCGTCCCCGCTTCGCGCCCACCTGGAGAAATCCCGGTGCCCGAAAATCCCGCGTATTCACCGCAATCACCGGCGAACACTCGGTGGCGCCGTAGCCTTCCAGCGGCCGAATGCCGAAATGATCCTCGAACGCCAGCGCTGCCGCATCCGAAAGTTTTTCCGCGCCCACCACCACGAATTGCAAACTGCCGAAATCTTCGGGCAAACAGCGTCGGGTGTATTGCTGCAGAAAGGTCGGAGTCGTCAGCAGAAATGTGACCTTGTAGTCGCGGACTATCTCACTCACCGCCACCAGATCAATCGGGCTGGGGTGAAACGCGACGCCCACCGCCAGAAATGCCGGAAGCCATAGCGTCACCGTGAATCCAAACGAATGGAAAAATGGCAACACGCCGAGCAGGACATCGCCCTTGGTCAGCATGAACGTCTGGCCCATCTGCTCGATGTTCGACGCGATGTTGTAGTGCGTCAGCATCACGCCTTTCGGTTCGCCCGTGCTGCCGCTGGAGAAAATTACGGTGGCCAGATCATCCAGCGTTTTTGTTTTTCCGCCGCTCAGCGCGCGCTCCAGAATTTTTCCCGGCAGAAACCACATCAGCAGGGCCGTAAGTCGTTCCCCTAATCCCGGCCCCGCCGCGACCTCTTCCAGCAATATCGTTCGGCCGGGGACTTGCAACGGAATTTTTTCCAGCAGCAACTTGGTGGTGATGACCGTCTGCAGCTGGCACTGCTCCGCGGACGACGCCAGCGTCTCGTTCGACGCCGTATAATTCAGGTTCACCGGAATCTTCCCGCTGATCGCCGCCGCAAAATTCACCAGCGCTCCGGGCACCGACGGAGGCAGCAGGATCCCCACCATTTCCTGGCCTACCCAGGTTTTGCGCAGTCGCCGCGCCAGAAAAATCGTGCTCAACAGCGCGCTGCCCCAACTCATTCGCGGCCTTCGTTTATCGCCCATCGCGAATCGAAGCGGATAACGGTGTGCGGTGCGGATGAATGACTCCGGCAAGGTATGCATCCGCGCTCGATGAAAACGAAACGCCTCGGTCTGCAATTGCTGCACTGCCGCGCGCACTTCAAACGACGTCGCGCTCGACGGCAAGGGCTTGCCGAAACTCACCGTCACCGGATAGGGAATCCGCTGCGGCAGTTTCCATAGAAAACGCCCGCGCTCGTAGCTGAAAATGCTGCCCCATACGCCGTCCAGGTGAACCGGAATAATCGGCGCGCTGCCACCGTCCTTCTCGGCGCCTTTCATGATCCGTTCCAGGCCCCGGCGGAAGGGCAGCAGTTGCCCGATGCGCGTGATCTGCCCCTCGGCAAAAATGCAGACGATTTCTCCGTTGCGAATTGCCTCGCTCGCCGCGCGCAAGGAATGAATCATGTCTCGCGGGCGCAGTTGCGAAGAAATCGGAATCGCCCGGATCATTTTGGCGAAGGGCTTGATGTAGGGTTGGTCATAAATGTCTTTAAAAATCAGGAACCGCACCGGCCTGCGGCTGGCGCCCATCAGCAGCAGCGCATCGACCAGCGACATGTGGTTTGAGACGAGGAGTGCGCCACCGCTGCGAGGGAAATTCTCCCGGCCGACGACGCGCAGCCGGTAAATGCTGTGGGTCAGCAGCCAAACGATCACGCGGATCATGGTGTGATTTTCATCGTTGGCCGCTCGCGCCGCAGTTTATGCAATCAATCCTTTATCAATCTTTGGCTTTCATCACTGGCTGCGACCGGACTTGATAGTAGCAGTAGAAACAAAGCACGGTCATGATCCCGGTCAGGCCCGCGCCGTCTAGAAATACTCCGGCCGGAGTCTGCCGAAAAACCGTCGAAAAAAGATAGTAAGCCGCCGCAGCGAGAAACACTCCGATGAAAGAGAGCAAATTCGCCGCCGCGATCACGCCCCCGCGATGCGCTGGCTCGGGTCGGTGCTGAATCAAGGCGTTCAAGGGCACCGCGAAAAATCCCCCGAAAAAACCAAGCGCCCCCAGATGCGCCGCCGCGCTGTGTACCGTATGTCCGGAAGGGTAGAGCAGCGCCCCAAAAATCGTCATGCCTAGCGCGCCGATCGGAATCAAGCGCACGTCAATTTTCCCTCGCGAGGCGTAACCCGCCACCACGCTGCCCACTCCGATTCCAATGCCCACCGCCGCCTGCAGGTAACTGATATGCGCTTCGTTCACGCGCAGCGTATCGTGCCCGTACACCACAATCGTTAACTGCAGCAACGCCGCCAAGAACCACAGGTAAACGTTGCCGAAGACCGCCCAGTTTAATATCCGGTCGGCGTTCACCGCCTTCATTTGCGTGGCCAGATCCGCCAGCGGATTCCAGCGGAATTTCTTTCCAGGATCGGCCGCCGGCACGTGCGTAATCCCAAAACTCGTCGCCAGGCCGAACAAAGTGCAACCCAGCAACACCAGTCCCGACAAATATTGCCGCCCGCGAAAATGATCCGCCAGATAGCCCGCCGCCATCACCGCGCCGATGCTGCCGATGAACGTCCCCAGCTCGATGATTCCATTCCCCCACGAAAGTTCGCGGTCGGGAAGCACCTCAGGCAACAATCCGTATTTCGACGGGCCGAATAGCGCCGACTGCGTGCTGATCAGGAAAACCGCCGCGCACTCCAGGGGAAGATTGTTCAGCCACAGCCCCACGATCGTCACCAGCATGACGAAAATTTCCATAAATTTAGTGCCGATGACCACGCTGCGTTTGCTGTAGCGGTCCGCGAAATACCCGCCGGTCAGCGAGAACAGCACGAACGGCACCGCGAACAGCGCGCTGACGATCCACACGAACCGGTCGCGCACGTCTTTCGGAAAATTCATCCCCACGATCAAATAAATCACCAGAAATTTGATCGCGTTGTCGTTGAAGGCGTTTTGAAACTGGGTAGCGATCAGGCTCCAGAAGCCTAAGCGCCAACCGCGGTTTTCGCCGGAAGTGGATTCCGCCGGATGCGGCGGGTCAGAAGCTGCCAGTTTGCTCACGTTGAGAGGGGCCCCGCCGCAACCTAACATCTTTTGAGGAGTTGAACAAATCCAGCCTTTCCCGCAGTTACGCCGATCGAACCTGGTAGCTCAGCGGGTCTGCTCTGCCCGAAAAGATTTATGTTGCAATGGCAACATTTATATGTTGTAATGGCAACATTGGAGGGCAGCATGAGCGAAATTCTCGACATCATCCTTCGCCGCCGGGCCGTCAAAGTTTTCGACCCCGTGGATATTTCCGCGGAGACCCGCGAGCAGATTCTCAAGGCCGCGAGCGTCGCCCCGTCCAGCTTCAACTCTCAGCCGTATCGTTTCTATTGGGTCCAGAGCCCGGAAAAACTCAAGCAAGCAGCCCGGCTCTGCCTTGGCCAGAAACCGGCCGCCACCGCATCTGCATTGGTCGTCGCGGTGGCCGACATCGCTTCGTGGCGGGAAACGGCGAAAGCCGAAATCGCCTGGATGCGCACCGCTGGATTTTTTTCAGCTGAAAAAATCGCGGAAGCTGAGAAGAGAATGAAACTGGGCAAATGGTTTTTTCTGCAGGGATGGTTCGGAATCTTTGGCATTTTGAAATTGGCGATTTTGCGCACCATTCATCTGTGGACTATCACGGGCACCATTCCGGTAGCGCGCAAGGGAATGTTCAAATGGGCCGGGAAGAGTGCGGCGTTGGCCTGCGCCAATTTGATGATCGCGGCCGAAGCCCTGGGTCTCAACACCTGCCCCATGGAGGGCTTCGATGATCTGCGGCTGGCCAATCTCGTCGGCCTCTCGCCGAAGCATCACGAGATCCTGATGGTCATCGCCGTCGGCAAAAAATCCGCCGAACACCTGGACCGTCCGCAGTGGCGCCGTCCGCTGGAATCCACGGTGACGGTCCTGTGAACGCGCCCGTGAAAGGTCCTGTGGACACTCCGGCGAATATCGTCGACAAAAACCAGATCCCGCCCGAAATCATGCAGGACTCGGTGCTTATCCATCTTTACGCCGCGTATTCGGCCATCGCCAAAAAGATGGAGCAGAGAACCAAATGCTCGCAAACCCGCGGCTTCATCATGGCCACGCTCCGCGGCGGCGTGGCGCTGAATTCCAATCAAATCGCCACGCGTCTCAGCCTCGACCGCACCGTTGTCCATCGAGCCATCAAAACCATGCTTCGCGAAGGCCTGCTGACCGAAAAGAAAGCGCCGTCGGGCAGGGGACTATTGGTCCAGCTCAGCGCGAAGGGGAACGCCAGCCGCGAAGTGATGATCAAATACCGCCGAGCCCTGGACGCGAAGATCAAAGACCAACTGACCGCGCCCGAAATTGTCAGATTGATCCAAAATCTAAGAGCCATCGCTGACTTGAATTTCTAAGGATAGTTGACCGCTATAATACGGCGGGGCAGGGAGCATGGCGATCATGAATGTTTCGGCGACAACCTCTTTTACGTTGGGAACTGCCCGTCCTGGCCTCGCGATTTTGTGGGGCGGCCTGATTTGCGGCACGATGGATATCACCGCCGCGATCACCGTCTACGGCCAGTTCGGATTGAAGCCGGTGCCTTTGCTGCAGGGCATCGCGGCCGGTTTGCTGGGACCGCGCGCGATGCAGGGCGGAGCCGCCGCCGCAGCGCTCGGTTTAATTTGTCACTACACCGTCGCGTTCCTGGCCGCCGCCACTTTCGTTGGCGTCGCCCGCTTTTGGTCGTTTCCCGTAGATCATTTCATCTTCGCCGGAATTTTGTATGGCCCCATCGTCTACTTCTTCATGCAACTCGTCGTTCTTCCGCTCTCCAACGCGCATCGTCGCCCATTTTCAGTGAAGATGATGGTGATCGGCCTGATCATTCACGTCGTTTGCGTAGGTCTACCCATCGCAATCGCCGCCCAAAAATTTTTGAGGGAATAAAAAACTGTAGAATGCTGCGGCCTAGGCCAAAACGCGGAGGGACGGCTTGGCCGCCGAGGCCAGCACTTGCACCTCAGCCAGCGGCGTTTCTCGCTTGTGATATTTCGTCGCGATGTAGTCTTCGACTAATTTTTGAAACGCGGCACTCAACTCCTCATACGTACCTTCCAAGGTGTTGAAATGTTTGCCGTCGATGTACACCGGGCAGCGCGGCGCTTCGCCCGTCCCCGGCAAACTGATTCCAATGTTCGACGCCTTCGATTCACCCGGACCATTCACGATGCAGCCCATCACCGCCAGCTTCATTTCTTCCACGCCTTCGTAGTAGCGCTTCCACTCCGGCATTTTGTCGCGAATATATCCCTGAATACTCTCCGCCAATTCCTGAAACGTCGTGCTGGTGGTGCGCCCGCAGCCGGGGCAGGCCGTAACGCTCGGTGAAAACGAGCGCAGTCCCAGCGACTGCAGCAATTCGCACGCCGCGTACACTTCGTCGCGCCGGTCACCGCCCGGCCGCGGCGTCAGCGAAACGCGAATCGTGTCGCCGATTCCTTCGTCCAGCAGAATTCCCATCGATGCCGCCGACCACACCAATCCCTTCGCGCCCATCCCCGCTTCGGTCAATCCCAAATGCAGCGGCTGGTCGGTCTTTGATGACAGGTCACGGTAGATCGCCACCAGATCGTGCGGCCGCGAAACTTTGCAGGAAATAATAATCTGGTCTTTGCGCAATCCGTTTTCCAGCGCGAGTTCCGTCGACTCCAGCGCCGAAAGCACCATGCACTCGTTGATAATTTCTTCGGAGGTCTTGCCCAGATCGCGGTCCGTATTCTCCTGCATCTTCTTCATCACCAATTCTTGATTCAGCGACCCGCCATTCACCCCGATGCGTACCGGCTTGCCGTTGTCGCGCGCCACTTTGCAAATCGTCGAAAATTGTTCGTCGCGCCGCTGTCCCGCGCCCACATTGCCGGGATTGATGCGCAACTTATCCAGCGCCTTCGCGCAATCGGGATACTTCGTCAGCAGCACGTGCCCGTTGTAGTGAAAATCGCCAATCAGCGGCACGTCGCAGCCCGCGTCGAGCAGCCGTTTCTTGATTTCCGGCACGGCCGCCGCCGCCTCCGGGATATTCACGGTGATGCGCACCAGCTCCGACCCGGCCTGCGCCAGCTCCAGACACTGCTGCGCCGTCGACGCAATATCCACGGTATCCGTGTTGGTCATCGACTGCACCACCACCGGCGCGCCGCCACCTACCTGGATCTTGCCCACCTTGACGCCAACCGTCTTATGCCGCTTCTGGGTCATGTCTCTACTATTGTATCGAAATTCGGCTCAAAACGGGTTGGCTATGGGTTCTTCCGTGAGTATTCTCCCGAAAATGCTTTGCTCCAGGTGGTCCCGTTATCGGACGATTTTTCCCAGGTTTGCTCAACTTCATTCGGCCCCTTGCGAACAATCCTGATCCGGTTTAGCACGGACTCGCCGTTCGGTCCCTGGCTCGGCCCATAAAATTCGGCGCCGCCTGCGTCCACCTTGCCCTCAAACACATGCACCCGACCTTCGTTGTCCGCAAACATCCCGTGCCACTTTTTATCGTCCGCGCTGTAGGCGAACATGTTTTGCCCTTTATGACCCTTGCTGCCGGACCAGTTCTCTAGCACCACGCATTTATCGAGTGTCAGCGAAACCGTACTCGAGCTTGCCGCCGGCGCTCCGGGATAGGTCACGCTCCAATCGCCCAGCCAGTAATCCAGCTGCCTGCTTTGCGGGTTAGTGGCGCACGACTCCGAATCGGTCGCCGCCGACGCCGGCACCGCAACTACGCCGAGCCAAGTCACCGCGAGCATAAACCACAGAACTTCTCGCCACCAATTTGACCTGCGACCAATTGTGTTTTGTTTCATGGCTAAGCTCCTCCGAAGTTTGATCAACTATTTTGCGCTGGACGTCGAGCATGAAACCGGAACGCTCGCGAATTCTTTTGCACTTCTACCGCTTCAAATCCTGCCGCTTCCAACCGCGCCCCAAAAGTATCCGGGTCGACCGGCACAAGCGTGTCGCCGATGTGGATTACTCGCATGAATAGGCTCTGCAGACTGTCGCTACCGACGAAGACTCCTCCAGGCCGCAAAACTCTCCGTGTCTCTCGCAACACTGTGTCTTGCATTTTGGGATTGGGCAGATGGTGCAGCATGGTGAACGAAACTGCGGCGGAGAAATTAGCGTCAGGGAAGGGCATCGCCGTCGCATCCCCGGTCACAACGTCAACGTTTTCGATAAGGTCGCGTTGCATGCGTGCGCTCAGCGACTTCGCCAGCCTCGGATCAATTTCGATTGCCGACATGCGCTTGGACATTAACCGCAGGACGTCGGTGGTCAAACCTGGCCCGGGTCCGAGCTCCAGGATGTTTTCTCCAAGCTCAGTGTCTGAAACGCACCAGCGGATGCGCTGTTCGATGGTTTTTCGCCAGTACGATGAACGGCACAACCAGTGGTGCAGACGATTCACGTTTTGGATCTCCGGGCCCGCTTCACCCTGAAGACTAGTCGTTGCGCCGCTGGCTTACCTTCGATATTGTGGCAATGAATGTCGAAAAAACGGCAGACTGCAATCTTCGAGAAATCGCGTGACCCGCGCTCGGAAATCACCACGCTGACCCGCGACTACCCGCCGGGGCACGTCATCCCCCTCCATTTCCATGACCGAGACCAAATCGTTTACGCCTCGCGGGGTGTGATGACCGTGCGCACCAGCATGGGTGCCTGGGTCGTTCCCACCCATCGTGCCGTTTGGATTCCCGCGAAAACTCCCCACACCATCGCCATGTCTGGCACGGTGGCGATGCGCACTCTATACCTCAAGTCCTGCATCGCGAAAGCTCTGCCGCGCGGTTGCTGCGTTTTGAACGTCCGCCCTCTGCTGCACGAGCTCGTTCTGCACGCTTGTGCCTTCGCTAGCCTGAAAAGAAAAATCAAATTGCAACGTCACCTGATCGACCTGCTTATCGATCAGTTGGAAACCATCGAAATGGTTCCTCTGCAGCTGCCGAATCCGTCCGACCGCCGGGCTTTGCAAATCGTGGAGACACTACTAGCCGACCCTAGCGATCGCCGACCGTTACTCCATCTTTGTAAAGGGTCAGGTGCGAGCAAACGAACCGTGGAAAGACTTTTTCAAGTCGAGGTAGGTATGACCTTCGGAAGGTGGCGCCAGCAGCTCCGACTGATGCAGGCCATGCGGTTGCTGGCGGAAGGGAAGCAAGTTACTTACGCCGCGCTCGAGGCAGGCTATAGCACCCCTAGCGCGTTCATCTACATGTTCAGAAAAATTCTGGGAACCACGCCAAAGCTATATTTTGAAACCGTTCGCGCTAGGCCGAGGCGGCGCGCTCGGCAAGTTGGGCTTGCAAACTCACCGCGTCCCAATTCTGCCAGGCTTCGATGAATCTTCCGTTTTTCTGGCGCACGATTGACGTGCCGGTGATGCGCAGCGGATGCCCGCTGACTTTTTCTTTGAAATCAACCTTCCAGCGAATGCAGACCAGATCGTCTTTCGCGAAACTCACTTCGGGTTTGAAATGGAAGTCGGAAAACTGAGCGTGCATTTCGTCGTAGAACTTCTCAAATTCTTCGGGGCCTTTCACGTCCACCGAACCTT
>Ga0307474_10002431_pt1 | contig 13402 bp, 14 predicted proteins | sample atmos_gasesECM1C_2_FD_203312 | JGI IMG/M metagenome (GOLD analysis project Ga0307474, IMG submission 203312) | Hardwood forest soil microbial communities from Morgan-Monroe State Forest, Indiana, United States - atmos_gasesECM1C_05 | ecosystem: Environmental > Terrestrial > Soil > Temperate... | reverse complement strand
CTGGCGACCGTCTTTGTTGCGTTTCGAATGAGGCAGTTCGCCAACAAGGACCAGCACCGCTTGATTTGGATCAAGACTCGGGTCGCCTCGCCAAAGCCTATTCGCTCTTCGGGATTGCCCGCACCCCGAGAAGATACCCATGGCCACGAGCAAGGTTGAGCATCGCGGGATTGATCGGATTTCCGGTCGGCTATGCCGTATCCGGCATCCTGCTCACCGTGTTCGGCTACTTCGCCATGATCCTCGGCAATAGGGCGGGCCGCATGAGAAAGCTTGGATTGAGTTGGATCGCAGCGCTGGCGTTGACCGCATGGGTGGGCAGCGCGCTGCCATCGCAGGCGATCACGGGGACCGTTCGCGTCACGGTCGCCAAAGCCGGCTTTGTCCTGGGCGCCGGTGGCGGCACGGGAATGCTGACCTTTCGACACCGCAACTATCCGTTCACGGTGCAGGGACTGAGCCTCGGTATCACGGCCGGCGCGTCGATCAACAAGCTGGTCGGGCGCGCCGAGCATATCAACGAGCTCTCCGACTTCGCCGGCACCTATACCGTGGTTGGCGCGGGCGGCGCCTTGATCGGCGGCGTTGCTGGCGTGCAACTCAGGAACGACAAGGGTGTGACGTTGACCCTGCAAGGCCCGAAGGCCGGCGTCGAGCTCTCGGCCAATATCACCAAGGTCGTGATCACGCTCGATCCATCCCATTCAACCCCGGACTGACAGCACTGGAGCAAAGAGAGATGAAAAAGCATCACACGCAACTCCTCGCAGTTTCCTTGCTTGCATTGCTGACGTTTGGCTTTGCCTCGCCGTCGCAAGCCGAGACCTGCGCGGTTCGCGTCGTCTTCACCAAGGGCGGATTCATCGTAGGCGTCGGCGGCGGCCATGGCGTATTGACCTGTCGCGGCCGCCATTACCGCTTCGGGGTGTCGGGGATGAGCGTGGGGTTCACGATTGGCGCATCAACCGCCCAATTGAGCGGGCGCGCCCTGAATGTGCGCAACCCGGCGGATATCCAGGGTACTTATGCCGCAATCGGCGCCAGCGGTGCGCTCGCGGCCGGTGCCGGCGGCGTGCAGCTGCAGAACGAGAAGGGCGTGATCCTGCAACTGGCCGGCGGCAAGGTCGGTGTTGAGCTCTCGGCGGCGGTTGGCGGGGTGACGGTCACGCTCGAGTGAGCGCGACCTGATCTCAAGGTCAGTATCGCTCCGCGACGAACTTCACCCCGCGAAGGGCCTGGTCGTTGTAGCGGCCTTTGTCGGATCGCTTCGGCAATCGGACCTGGTCGCGCGATACCTTGTCGTATGGAATGATCTTCAAAAAATGCGCGATGCAGTTCAGCCGCGCGCGACGCTTGTCGTCGGAACGGATGACATTCCAGGGCGCGTGCTTTGAGCTCGTTGCCTTGAACATCATGTCGCGGGCTCGCGAATATTCATACCAGCGACGGTAGGATTCGGTGTCCATCGGGCTCAGCTTCCATTGCCTCAAGGGATCATCGATCCTCGCCTTGAAACGCCGTTCCTGTTCTTCCATCCCGACCTCGAGCCAGATCTTGATCAGGATGATGCCGGCATCGACGATATATTTCTCCACTTGCGGACAAAGTGACAGGAAGCGCTTGTGCTCGTCGGGTTCAACAAAGCCCATGACATATTCGACGCCGGCCCGGTTGTACCAGCTGCGGTCGAAAATCACGATTTCGCCGCCGGCTGGAAACCGCTCCATGTAGCGCTGCATGAACAGCTGCGTTTTTTCCCGGTCGGAAGGCGCGGGGAGGGCGACGACGCGGAACACGCGCGGACTGACCTTTTCGGTGATCGCCTTGATGGTGCCGCCCTTGCCGGCGGCATCGCGGCCCTCGAACAGGATGATGACCCGAAGTTTCTTTTCCTTCACCCATTCCTGCAAGTGGCACAGCTCGACCTGGAGCTTGCGCAACTCCTCCTCGTAGACCTTTCGCTTCATCCGGGATGAGCCTTTACCTTCGTTCCCCATCAATCACCCCCAGGCGAGGGTGATGCTGATATCGCCGGGCATGCCGCCGGGAAAGTCGACGATCTGGTACCTGATGCGATAGCCGCGAGGTTTCAGGTAATTCGACCAGAGCTGGAAGATCTCAAGCGGGATTCCCGTGAGTGTTTTCTCCCAGCCCGGCTCCTGCTGATTGATGGCGCGGCCATGATCGGTGCAGAGCGAGTTCGGGAAGCGGTAGACCTGAACCTCGGTGAGCCCGTTGCGCACCGCACGCTGGACAACGGTGGCCGCGAGTTTCACCTTCTCGTCCTCGGTAAGGCCGGAGGGCTTGCTCAGCCGCTCGATGAGCGCCCGTTTCTCCGCTTCTGCCGCGGCCAGCCGCTGGGCAGTCTGTTCGGCCTTCTCCGCCTCCTTGAGAGCGGCTTGCTTCTGGATTTCCTTCGCTGTGGGCAGCAGATCGTCGATATTTACGGGCATGGCAGCTCCTTTCTGTTGGGCCACTAAGCTTTCGGCCCAAAGCTACGGCCACGCCGACCGGCCACCCCTTGATCCAAATCAAGCTCAGCCGGCTCCGGCGTCGCACTGTCGCGTGGCGCAGCAGCGAAGGTTGCCGCCGCGGACGGAGAGGAACCTCCAATTGACCGATCAGCTTCATCCGATGACGCCTCATCATCTGCCTTTTTACATCGCCAGGCCCGGCGAGACGGATGTCCTGATGATCGTGATGGGCATCTTCCTGATCCTTGCGGTTCTCGGGATCGGCAACATCTATCTGCACCTGCATTCGCTTCCCGAACGAATGGCGCATAAGTCGCAAAAGCTCCAGTTCGAGATCGTTGCCGTACTGGGCCTGATTGCGCTCTTTACCCACATTCATATTTTCTGGATCGCCGCGCTGCTACTGGCGTTGATCGACCTGCCTGATTTCAGCACGCCGCTCTCCCGTATTGCCGGATCGGTCGAGAAGATAGCGGACGTCGATGATGGCACAGCCGCCTCGGCAGGGGAGGAGGCAGCTATCGGACAAGCAACGCCAGCACACGATCGAGCGGCGCCCGTTGGTTCAAGGCAGTCGGGCACTGCGGCGAAGGAGGTCGGCAGCCATGCTTGAGCTGATGCTTTGTTCGCTGTTCACCCTGGTGCCTGATTATCTCTATCGCCGCTACGTCCAGGGCAAGCGCATCGGCAAGGAGATCACGCTGTTCTCCATGTGGTACGAGCTGCGGTGGGGGATCACCGGATGCTTGATGCTTACGGTGCTGCTCATCACCATGATTTTCTACTTCCATCCCTCGACGACATCGGCGGCGTTGTTCTTCCGGACAGTGCCGATCGTGCCGGAAGGATCAGGCCGCGTCGCGGAGGTGAAAGTCGACTTCAGCGCGCCCGTCAAGAAGGGTGATGTGCTGTTCACGCTCGACAGTTCAAAGCAACAGGCGGCTGTCGAGACGGCCAGGCGCAAGATCGCCGAAGTTGACGCTCAACTCGCCGCGGCGAAGGTCGACGTGATCAAGGCGGAGGCCCAGCTCCAGCAGGCGAACAGCGATTACAAGCAGGCCAAGGATGAGCTGGACGTCAAACGTGATTTGCAGCGGCGCAACCCCGGTATCGTGCCGCAGCGGGACATCGACAAGCTGCAGGTTCTCGCGGACGGCAGGCAGGCCGCGATCGACGCCGCGACCGCTGCGAAACAATCGGCGGAGATTCAGGTGTCGACCCTGCTGCCTGCGGCCAAGGCCAGCGCGGAAGCTGCGCTGGATCAAGCTCAAGTCGACCTCGACAAAACCGTCGTCCGCGCCGGCGTGGATGGCAGGGTTGAGCAGTTTCTCCTGAGGCCCGGCGATGTGGTGAACCCGTTGATGCGGCCCGCCGGCGTCTTGATTCCGGAAGGCGCTGGCCAGCGCGCGTTGCAAGCCGGGTTTGGACAGATCGAGGCCCAGGTGTTGAAGCCGGGAATGATCGCCGAGGCCGCGTGCTCGTCGCTGCCGTGGACCATCATCCCGATGGTCATCACCGGTGTGCAGGATTATATAGCGGCTGGCCAGTTCCGTGGCGGGGAGCAACTCATCGATGCCAGCACTGTGAGGCCTGGCACGATTCTGACCTTCCTGGAGCCTCTCGAAAAGGATGGCCTGGCGAAAGTAACGGCCGGCAGCTCCTGCATCGTCAACGCCTACACCGACAACCACGAGATCATTGCATCCAAGGATACCGGTGCCTTCAAGGGCTTTGTGCTGCACGCGGTCGATGCCGTCGGTTTGGTGCATGCGATGCTGCTGCGGATTCAGGCGCTGCTACTGCCGATCCAGACGCTGGTGTTGAGTGGCCACTGACGCGTTCATTTTCAAGGATATGACTTATGAGATCTGTTCGGCCGAGGGCGAAACCTCGACGCGTAACGTCCACTGTGGCCTGCAAGCCTTGATCTCGATCAAAGCTCTGTTCTCCCGCCAGTGTTGGCTCTCGTGAATTGCGCTGAGGGAGAGTGTCCATGTCACGCTGCGGAAGACTGCTATTGGCGTTCGCGATCTTGGTTGCGAGCGCCGCGGGCGCGGCAGCACAACAGCCGGCGCCAACGCCGACACCGCCCCCGCCGTCATCGCAGCCTGACCAGACGCTGCTGAAGCCCGAGCAGCTCGAGGCGCTGGTGGCGCCGATCGCGCTCTATCCCGATGCGCTGCTTGCCAACATGCTGGCAGCAGCGACCTATCCGCTGGAAGTGGTCGAGGCCGACCGCTGGATCAAGTCGAACAAGAATCTGAAGGGTGATGCGCTAAAGACCGAGGTCGACAAGAAGGGCTGGGACGACAGCGTCAAGGCGCTGACCGCGACGCCCTCGGTGCTCGACATGATGAGCGACAAGCTCGACTGGACCAAGAGCCTCGGCGACGCCATGCTTGCCCAGCAGGCGGACCTGATGGATGCGATCCAACGGCTGCGCGAAAAGGCGCGGGCCAACAACAAGCTCTCATCGAACAAGCAGCAGACGGTTACGGTCAAGCAGCAGGAGAACAAGCAGGTGATCGTGATCGAGCCGACCGATCCGAACACGATGTATGTTCCGTATTATGATCCCGCGACGGTGTATGGCGCCTGGCCCTACGCCGACTATCCGGCCTACTATTTCGGCTATCCTTCTTATATCGGAGCCGGCGTGATCGCGGCGGGCATCGCCTTCGGCACCGCCTGGGCGATCGGCCGCTGGGGCAACTACTGGGGAGGCCGCTTCAACTGGGGCAATCGCAACGTCTATGTCAACCACCGCAACACAAACGTTTGGCAGCACAATCCGGCACACCGTCAGGGCGTCCGCTACAACAACGCCGGCGTCCAGCAGCGGTTTGGCAACAACAACGTTCGTGCAGGCGCCGGCAACCGCATGGATTTCCGCGGCAAGGGCGGCCAGCAGGTGCTCAATCCCGGTGCCAATCGTCCGAACGCGGGCGATCGCGCTGGCAACATCGGTGATCGCGGAGGTAACCGTGCCGGTAACCGCGCCGACCGTGCGGGAGATCGCGGAGGTAATCGCGGCGGCGGCAACCGGGCCAATACGGCGGATCGTGGCGGCAACCGCGCCAATGCCGGTAATCGCGCCAATGCTGGTAACCGCGCGAGACAAGGAGGCGGAGCCAATCGCGCCGCCGCGGCCAACCGCGCCAGAGGCGGCGGCCTCAACGTGTCGTCGGGCAGGGCTGCCAACCTGGCCTCGGCGCGCGGTCGGGCCAGCTTTGCCAGCGTCGGCGGCGGCGGCTTCAGGGGCGGCGGCGGCGGCGGCTTCAGGGGTGGCGGAGGCGGCGGCGGCTTCCGCGGCGGCGGTGGTGGCCGGCGTTCCGACCTCGCGCTGAAGCACGACGTCGTCCTGCTCGGCCATCTCGACAACGGCCTCGGCTATTACCGGTTCAGCTATCTCGGCGGTCACAGGGCCTATGTCGGCGTCATCGCGCAAGAGGTACAATCCGTGATGCCGGACGCTGTGACGCGCGGGCGCGACGGCTACCTCAGGGTCTATTACGAGAAGCTCGGCATTAAATTCCGGACCTACCAGGACTGGCTCGCCTCCGGCGCGCGCATCCCCACCGGATCGAGGATTTGACCATGAGGTTGTTTCGACTTGATCATATCCGGCTCGCGGGCGTGGCAGCCGCCGCGGGTCTGCTTTGGATGGTGCCCGCGAAAGCGCAGCAATCCTTCAACAGCCCGGATGACGCGGCAGCCGCTCTCGCGTCCGCCGTCAAGTCCGGCACCAGGCCGGACTTGCTGAAGGTGCTCGGCACGGGCGGCGAGGACATCATCGACTCCGGCGACGAGGTTGCAGACAAGGCCGCGCGCGAAAAATTCCTCGCCGCCTACGATGCCAAACATGCTGTGAAGGTCGACGGCAAGAAGGCGTCGCTGATTCTCGGCGCCGATGATTTCCCGTTCCCGATCCCGCTGGTTCACGCCAAGGCCGGCTGGGAGTTCGATACCGACCAGGGTCGGAGGGAAATCCTCTACCGCCGCATCGGGCGCAATGAGCTCGACGCGATCCAGACCAGCCTCGCTTTTGTCGACGCAGAGAACGAATATGCCGATAAGGATCGCGGCGACGGTGTGGGCGTCTATGCGCAGCGGATCGTCTCCAGTCCCGGCAAAAAGGACGGCCTCTATTGGCCGTCGGACAACAACGACAGTCCGCTCGGGCAGCTTGCCGCCGACGCGTCCGCGGAAGGCTACAAGGCCGGCAGCGAGCCGCAGCCCTATCACGGCTATTACTATCGGATCCTGACCCGGCAGGGCGCGAGCGCCCCGGGCGGGGCGCTCAACTACGTGGTCAAAGGCAAGATGATCGGCGGCTTTGCGCTCGTCGCCTATCCCGCCGACTACGGCAATTCCGGCGTCATGACCTTCATCGTCAGTCACTCGGGCACGATCTATCAGAAGGATCTCGGCGAGGACACCGAGGCCCGCGCCAGAAGCATGACCTCGTTCGATCCGGACAAGTCGTGGAAGAAAGTGGAAGCGTTGAACCAATAGCGGCGCTTCTGTGCCAGCCATATCGACCGTGTCAAACCAGATTTCCGTTTGCGCGGCTGGAAAAATCGGGGGCTGGTTGCCGTGCCGGCGAACTGAAAGGGAGCGTAGGCAGCGCCGCGACGATCTCGCGGTGAACCCGTTAGCCCGTATTTCTGACCGCTTCAGCTAGCATCGCGTAGAGCTGGTGCTTGCTGAATTCCTTGGGCTGCCTCTCTCCTGTCTTCCGCGACACCTTCTTTGCCGCCGGGCGGGCACAGGTGGCCAGCAACGCCGGCCGTCCCTTCGGGACCGGCCTTATCTTCGGCTTTGCTGTCGGCGGCTTGTGACCACGCTTCAGGCCCAAACGAGTGAGCTTGCCGCAAACCGCGTTACGGCTACACCCGAGACGGCGCGCGATCTGCGCGGCGCTCTGTCCTGCGGTCCAGAGTCTTTTGAGTAGCGCTACGTCTATCGCATCCAAACTCATGGGAGACATTATAACGCTGACTGCCAACTACAGGCTAGTCTAGTCTTCGTCGGGCTCGCGCACGACCGGCGGCTCGTCGGCCTGGTCCTCTTCTTCCTCCTCGTCCTCCTCGTCCTCCTCGTCTTCATCAGGATCTCGGGGCGGCATCGTGCCGTCCATGATCACGAAGGGACTCCAGTCGATCGACCTAGCGGAAAATTCCTCGGGGATGTGTTGCTTCATGTTGTTACTCCTCAGGTGGATTCCAGGGGATTTTACCCCTTCTGCCCGGGCGACGACATGCCCGCTGTTGAAACACATCTTCAACTGCCTGTTAGAGCTTGACGAAGCTCACACCACTCAGCGGGCCGAACGGCAGCGAGGCGAGAGGCCCCCGATGTCCAGCGCCTCGAGATCAACGGGAAAGAAGCCGATCTTCTTCATCAGGCCAGGTCGATGTGGCAGATTGCCACTGACGCTCATGGCGCGGAGGGGGGCGTGGGCCGCGTGTGGCTCGGAGCGGTCGCGTCCCACACAGGTGCCAGTCCCGGGGGGTTGACGATGCGGCTGCCCGCTTGCGCCAGACCGTGGATGGCCGCCATCTCCGCCCCCGACAACTCGAAATCGGAAACCTGCAGGTTGCTGGCGACGCGCGCGGGATCAGTCGTGCGGGACAGGGCGACGACGCCTTCCTGCTGCAAAAGCCAGCGTAGCACGACCTGCGCCACGCTCTTGCGGTGGACATCGGCGATATCTTTGAGTATCGGTTCGCCGAACACGCGACCCACCGCCATGCCACAATAGGCCGTCACAGCGACGCCGAGCCGGCGGCACTCGTCGATCAGCAATTCCTGGTTCAGGTAGGGATGGTATTCGAACTGGTTGGTCACGATCGGCGCGACCGACAGCCGTGTTGCCTCGGCCAGTAGTGCCCGATTGAAGTTGCTCACGCCAATGTGGCGGACCTTACCAGCCTGGACGGCCGCGTTGAGTCCTGCGACCTGCTCCGCGAGCGGCACGGCATCGCTCGGCCAGTGCAGCAATAGAAGATCGATGTAATCGGTGCGCAGCTTGCGAAGACTGTCGTCCACGGATTGCGCGAAAGCGCGCTCGGGATAGTTGGCTACCCAGACCTTTGTCGTCAGGAACACCTGCTGCCGCCGCAGGCCGGACGCCTGAAAACATTCGCCGACTTCTGCTTCGTTCCGATAGATCTGGCCCGTGTCGATGTGCCGGAAGCCTGCCTTCAGCGCCGCCGGGATCATGCGCAGCATGTCTGGCCGCGCCATGCCATAGGTGCCAAATCCGAGCGCCGGAATGGCGGCTCCGCCTGCGGTAACGAATTGCATGGTGCCTTCGCGAATGGGAAAACAGTGTGGAAAACGGCGGTGCCCTGGGCGGTGTCAGAACCTCGACACCGCCTTCCTTCATCTGACCGTCCTCATGGCCCACTCCGACTTGTCGCCGCGATGCGATATCGTTGAGCGCATCGACGACATCCATGGCCGATGCGGTTCACACGGTGATCGCCGGGCGCGAAGGTGGTGGCTTCCAGGCCATTCATCGCCAAACTCCGTCGCGGCGTTGGCATGAATCGGCGGGGGCATCGAAGTCGCGTTCCGGTCCGACAGGGACGATGCCGCTCGGATTCAGCCAGGGATGGCTGCCGTAATAATGTCCCTTGATGTGGTCGAAATTGACAGTCCGGCGGACGGTGGGCTGCTGGTAGAGCGCGCGCGTGTAGCGCCAAAGGGCGGGATAATCGACGAGAGCGCGCCGATTGCATTTAAAATGGCCGAAATAGACGAGATCGAACCGCACGAGGGTCGTGAATAGCCGGATGTCCGCTTCGGTGAGCCGCTCGCCCACGAGGAATCGCCGCGTTGCCAACCGCTCTTCGAGCCAGTCCAAAGTCTCGAAGACGTCGGTCACGGCAGCCTCATAGGCCTCCTGCGTCGCGGCGAAGCCGGCGCGGTAGACGCCGTTGTTGAGATTGGCGTAGACGCGTTCGTTGACGGCATCGATTTCATTGCGATGCTCGGCCGGATAATAGTCGCCTTCTGTCGCCCCGAGCTCGTCGAACGCCGTGTTGAACATCCGAAGGATGTCCGACGATTCGTTGGAGACGATCCTGCGGGTCACCTTGTCCCAGAGAACCGGCACGGTCACGCGCGAGCTGCAGCACGGTTCGGAAAGGGTGTAGAGTTCGTGCAGAAATTGCGCGTCATTCACCGTGTCGGGCACGACGCCCGGACCCGGCCGGAACGACCAGCCATCTTCCCCCATGAGCCAGTGCACGATCGAAAGACCGACGAGATCTTCGAGGCCTTTCAGGTTCCGCATGATGAGGGTGCGGTGCGCCCAGGGACAGGCGAGCGACACGTAGAGGTGATAGCGGCCGGCCTCGGCCGGAAAGATCGTGGGCGCTTCCGCCCGGCCCGCGCTCCCGCCGATCCAATTGCGAAACATAGAAGGCGGGCGCCGAAGCGTGCCGCCTTTCAGAACTGTCTCGACGCCGCTGCGCTGCCACGCGCCGGCCACAAGTTCACCCATGAACCACCTCGTTGCGCGATGCTCTCGGGACTGCCCATCGGAACGTGTCCTGCTGCAAGTTGCGTCAGGCGGCGAGCGCTTCGATCTGGGCTTTGGCCTGCGCGATGGCGGTCGCCTTCGGCTCTTCGCCGAGATTGAGGCCTTCGGCGCGGATGACGGTGACGTCAGTCAGTCCGATGAAGCCGAGGACGCCCTTCAGATAGCTCTCATGATGTTCGAGCACAGCCGCTGGGCTGTTTCCGGTGTAGACGCCGCCCCGGGTCGAGGCGATGAAGACCTTCTTGCCCTTGGGCAGCAATCCTTCGGGACCGTTCGCTCCATATTGGAAGGTGCGGCCCGCGACGCAGACGCGATCGATCCAGCCCTTGAGCTGCGAGGGGATGGAGAAATTGTACATCGGCGCGCCGATCACGATGATGTCGGCGGCGAAGAGATCGTCGATATAAGCCCCGCCGACCGCAAGGTCTTCGCCGAGAGCCGGGCTCTTAACCTCGCCGCCCTGGAACACCGCGATATGGGCATCCGAGAGATGGAGCGCGGCGTCGACGACGAGGTCGCGGCGGATCACTCGCGACCCCGGATGAAGCCGCAGCTGCCTGGCCACGATGTCCGCGCTGAGTGCGCGGCTGACGGAATATCCGCCGAGAATGCTGGAATCGATGTGCAGGATTGTGGTCATGAGAAGCTCCTTCGAGATGCCTGTGCGAGGCGTCGTGTCACTACCAACAAAGAGGTGCTTCAAAGCGGGAAGCATGGGCATCCAACTCGCACGGTTGCTAAGACAGGGATAGCCGGTATATTTTTATATAATCGATCGGATTGGCCGATGGATCGGCGGGATGCTAGACGGGATTTCACTGGATCAATTGCGCACCTTTCTCGCTGCGGTGGAGGAGGGCAGCTTTTCTGCGGCCGGACGGCGGCTGCTGCGTACCCAGTCCGCTGTCAGCGAGGCGATCGGCACGTTAGAGATGCACTTGGGGGTCACTCTCTTCGATCGCAGCGGCCGCTATCCCCGGCTGACGAGCGAAGGCATCGTTCTCCTTGCCGATGCGCGTCAGGTGCTCTCCAGCGTCGACGGCATGAAGGCGCGAGCCAAGGGCATGGCCACCGGTATCGAGGCCGAGCTGACGGTCGTGGTCGACGTCTTCTTTCCGATCGAGGCTCTGGCCGGCGTGGCTACGGATTTCCGCGCGCAGTTTTCTGGCACGCCATTGCGACTCTATGTTGAGGCCTTAGGCGCGACTGTCGAACCCGTGATCGATGGCCGAGTGAGTTTCGGTATTGCCGGATCCCTGCCGGTGCTTCCCGAGGGGCTTGTCGCGGAGCGCTTGACCAGTGTCGGATTCCTGATGGTCGCCTCGGCCCGCCATCCGCTGGCGGCTTGGAAGGGCGTCATCCCGAAGCAGGAGCTGGCCCGTCACGTCCAACTGGTTCTGACGGATCGGTCCGCTCTGACGACAGGACGTGAGTTCGGCGTCATGGCGCCATCCACCTGGCGTCTGGCCGATCTGTTTGCCAAGCACGCGTTTCTGTTGAACGGCCTGGGCTGGGGTGGAATGCCTCGCCATGTCGTCGAGCCGGACCTCGAAGACGGCCGGCTGGTCGAACTCTCGATCGAGGATGTTCCGACTGGCGGACTCTCTCTGCCGATGTCGGCCGTCTATCGGGCCTCCAGTCCCCCCGGACCGGCAGGCCGCTGGATGATCGAACGGCTCAAAGACGGGTCAGGGCCGGCGCCCCAATGAGACCGTTACTGACGCGCCGCGCTAATTGATCTGTTCACTCCAGGCCAAGAAATCGGGCGCCGGAGTCCAAGACTTTCTTTCCTCGCTTGAATAGCCTTCGGGTCGAAGGGCTGACCAGCCAAGTGAGGGAGAGATCGCTATGGCGATTGATTTCACGCTCACAGAGCAACAACGCGATCTACAGCGCAGTTCCCGCAAATTTGCGAAAGAGGTGCTTGACGAAGCCAAAGCGGCGGAGTCGTTGGCAACACCGGAAGAGCGCTTTCTTGCGACCAAGCCGACCTACGAGGCAATGGTGGCGGCCGGCTATTTGCGCAAGTGCATTCCAGCGCCGGCTGGCGGCGACAACGCCGGGCTGATCGATATGGCGATTCTGGCAGAAGAATTTTACAGCGTGAACCCCAGCGTGACGCTCACAATGCTCGGCACGGTGCTCGGTCTGTTGCCGATTCTGCTCGGCGGCACGCCGGACCAGTGCAGGCGGCTGCTCGCACCGTTTCTAAAGACAAGCGGCGCGCCGCTTGCCGGATTCTGCTCCAGCGAACCTGGGGGGAGCGCCAACGCTGCCTCGCCTCCGCCCGGTGAGGGCGTCCGCACTACGGCCAAGCGAGAGGGGGACAACTGGGTGATAAACGGCCGCAAGAAATGGGTGTCTTCAGCCACAGGTTGGGACCGCAAAGGCGCTAATGTCCTCTGCGTCGTGTGTCGAACCGATCCAGCGGCGCCGCCTGATTCAGCGATCTCCATCATTGCTGTAGAAGGACCGGTCAGGGGCCTTGTCTTCGAACGAGCGATTGACACGATCGGTCATCGGGCGCATCTCGTTCCGCAATTCGGCTTCCAGAATGTCGCGACGCCCGGCCACAATCTGCTTGGACAGGAAGGTTCAGGGCTCGCGCTGACGGCTGCCGCATTCACGGGCACGGCGGCACTCGTCGGCATCTTCGGCGTCGCGTTGATGCGTGCCGCGTTCGAGTTTGCGCTTCATTTTGCCCGTACCGAGAAACGTGGCGGCGTTCACGCGATCATCGAGCACCAGGCGGTCGGATACGCCTTGGCCGATGCAAAGACCACGATCGAAGCGGCGCGCTATCTCAGCTGGCGCGCCTGTCACGCGCTTGACACCCAGTCGCCGGCGGCCGAGGAGCTTGCGGTCCAGGCGAAGATTTTTGGCTCCGAAGCCGCGGTACGCGTGATCACCGATCTCATGCGCGTGGTCGGCATCGACAGCTACGATCATGAGGCCCCGTTCGCCCGCCTATTGCAGGATGCACTCGCGCTGCCGATCTTCGACGGCGGCAATATGGGCATCCGGCGGCGGCAGCTGCATACGATGTTCAAGCGAAGCGACTATGATCCGCTTGCTGCAAGCGGAGCGGCATAGTCCGCCCGGCTGATGATGTTCCACTGGAGGAAGATCGGTGGCCATTGACTTTCGACTTACCGCGAGCCAACGCGAACTGCAGCTGCGATCCCGCAGGTTCGCAAGGGAGGTGCTTTCCCCTGCAATCGAGGCGGAGACCCTGCGCACTCCGGAGGAACGGTTTGCCGCAACGAAGCCCGCCTATGAAGCAATGATTGCAGCCGGATTTCTGCGGCAATGCATTCCTCGGTCCGCCGGCGGAGAGAACGCTGGTCTGACCGATACCGCGATCATGGTCGAGGAG
>Ga0307474_10002430_pt1 | contig 13403 bp, 14 predicted proteins | sample atmos_gasesECM1C_2_FD_203312 | JGI IMG/M metagenome (GOLD analysis project Ga0307474, IMG submission 203312) | Hardwood forest soil microbial communities from Morgan-Monroe State Forest, Indiana, United States - atmos_gasesECM1C_05 | ecosystem: Environmental > Terrestrial > Soil > Temperate... | reverse complement strand
CGGGTGGTCGGACAGGTTCGCCCCCACACCCGGGCTTTCCACCAGCGCCGGGATGTTGTGCGCGCGCAGGTGATCGGCGGGGCCGATGCCGGACAGCATGAGCAGCTTCGGGCTGCCGATCGCGCCAGCGGTCAGGATGATCTCCGCCTCCGGCTGAACCGTCTCGGCCACCCCGCGCAGCAGGTAGTGCACGCCCGTGGCCCGGCCGCCCGACACGGCGATGCCGGTGACCAGGGCGTCGGTCAGCACGGTCAGGTTGGGCCGGTCCGCGGCGGGGTGCAGGTACGCGTCGGCCGCCGACCAGCGCCGCCCGCGCTGCTGCGTCACCTGGTAGAAACCCACGCCGTCCTGCCGGGCACCGTTGAAGTCGTCGTTGGCCGCGGTCCCGCAGGCCCGGGCCGCGTCCACGAACGCCGAGCTCAGCGGCGACTTGTGCCGCAGGTCCTGCACGCTAAGCGGTCCGGACGCGCCGTGGTAGGCGGAGGCGCCGCGGGAGTTGGCCTCGGCGCGCAGGAAGTACGGCAGCAGGTCGGTGTAGCCCCAGCCCTCGCACTCGTACTCGTCGCGCCAGGTGTTGTAGTCGTAGCGGCTGCCGCGCACGTAGATCATGGTGCCGATGGACGACGACCCGCCCAGGGTCCGCCCGAGGGGCCAGTAGACCGACCGGCCCCCGGACCGCTCCTGGGGGACGGTCTGGTAGTTCCAGTCGTAAGTGCTCTGGAAGAGCAGGTTCGATGCCGCCGGGATGTGGATGTCGTCGGAATCATCCGGGGGCCCGGCCTCAAGCAGCAGCACCCGCGTCGCGGGGTTCTCGCTGAGCCGCGCGGCGAGCACGCAGCCCGCGCTGCCGGCGCCCACGATGACGTAGTCGTACACGACGAGCCTCCCGAACACCCGCAGTTCGGACCTTCGTACCTTTTCCCGGATACCTTACTCAGCCGGACCGGTCGGGAGCGGGCTATCCCGCGTGCCGCCGGGCCCTCCGGACAAATAAGCGCGCCCCCGGCCGGTTAGGCCGGGGGCGCGCTCCCCCCACAGTTGCGGCCGGCTCGGTGCCGGCGGGCCCCCGAGATCCGCCGGACACTCTCTACGAGCTGGCCTGCGAGCCTTACGGCTCGCCCCAGGCCGCTAATTCCCCCGTTTCGGCCTGGCCAGGGTCATCAGCTTCGGTGACCGAAACCTTCGCTTCTATGCTGCAAGTCGGCCCCTCCAGTGATCACCCTTCGTACACCTACGATGCCACATCGTGGTGTCTATGTGAATACCCCAGGTCAGGACCCTAAAACAGGATTAGAGATGTTCCTTGGAAGATCGCTGCCGATCCTTGTCCCGGACCCGGCCCGGATGGGTTTCGGGCACCTGGTTTGACCGGTTTAAGACATGTTCCCCGCCCGTCCGCCGCCCGCTACGGTGGACTCCATGTCACGCGACCGCCGGGACGAGCCCGTCGTGCTCTCCCGTATCTATACCCGGACCGGGGACGACGGCACCACCGCGCTCGGTGACGGGAGCCGGGCGGCCAAGACCGATCCGCGGCTGGCCGCCTACGCCGACGTGGACGAGGCGAACTGCGCGATCGGCGCCGCGGTCACCCTGGGCGGCCTGCCCGCCGAGGTCACCGGCCTGCTGGTGCGGCTGCAGAACGAACTGTTCGACGTCGGCGCTGACCTGTGCAATCCGGTGGCCGCCGCGGGCGAGACGCCGCCCTATCCCCCGCTGCGGATCGACGAGGACTACGTCGCCCGGCTGGAGCAGGCCTGCGACCGGTTCAACCAGGACCTGCCCGTTTTGCGGAGCTTCGTCCTGCCCGGCGGCAGCGCCGGGGCGGTGCTGCTGCACACCGCGCGCACGGTGGTCAGGCGGGCCGAGCGCAGCGCCTGGGCGGCCGTGGCGGCGCACGGGGCGACCGTGAGCCCGCTGCCCGCCCGGTACCTGAACCGGCTTTCGGACCTGCTGTTCATCCTGGCCCGGCGGGCCAACGAGCCCGACGGCGACCTGCTCTGGAAGCCGGGCTCGCAGCGCTGACCCGGGGGCGGCCTAGCGCAGGTCGGAGACCGCCCCGGGCGGTGCGGCCTCCAGCCAGGCCAGGAAGCCGGTCAGCGCGTCCGCGCTGAGCGCGAGCTCGATCCGCTCGGCCGGCTTCCCGGTCGCGCACTCCACCACCACCGCGTCCGAGCCGACGCTGGTCATCTCGACCGGATCAGCCGGGCGCCGGGAGACCACGCTCAGCCCGCGGCGGGCAAAGAACTCGCCGGGCCGCAGCCGCAGGCCGAACACCGGGTACCAGCGCAGCTCGTCGGACTGATAGGCGGCCAGGCCGAGCCGCCAGCGGCGGTCACCGGCCCGCCGCAGCCCGCACTCTACGCTGCCCCCGCCGTGCTCGATCAGGGTCCTGCGGACCGCGATCCCCATCGCGCAGCCGAGTCCCAGGACCAGGACGATCACAAGGAGCCAACCCGCGTCGAGCGCGAGCCTCCCCCCTGCCAACCCCGGCCCTCTCCGCGCCGGCCTGGGTCAGGCCCGGTCGGCAGGATCGCCGGCCGCTCGCAGCAGCGCCCGGTAGTACCGGACGTCGGCCGGCTCCTCGCCCCCGGTGGCCTGCGCCTGCGCGTCCTGCAACGCGCTCTCGAGGGCGGCCCGCGCCGCCTTGGCGTCTATCTCGTCGCCGAGCTGGGCGTCCTGGGCCAGGATCGACACCCGGTCGTCCGCCACCGAGAAGAAGCCGCCGTTCACCGCGGCGACCACCTCCTCGCCGCCGTCGGCCGCCTGCGGCCTGATCCGCACCAGGCTGCCCTCGGCCAGGATGCCGATCACCGGGGTGTGGCCGGTCAGCACGCCGATGTCCCCGTCCAGGGTCTTGGCGATGACCATCTCGGCCGAGCCGGACCACACCTCGCCCTCGGGGACGACCAGCTCCACCTGAAGGGTCACTGGCTCTTCTCCAGGTCCTTGGCCTTCTTCTCCACGTCCTCAATGCCGCCGACCATGAAAAAGGCCTGCTCGGGGAAGTGGTCGTACTTGCCCTCGGCCAGCGCCTTGAACGAGGCGATGGTCTCGTCCATCGGGACGAACACCCCGGGCTGGCCGGTGAACTGCTCGGCCACGAACATCGGATGCGACAGGAACCGCTCGATCCGCCGCGCGCGCTGCACGGTGACCCGGTCCTCCTCGGACAGCTCGTCGATGCCCAGGATCGCGATGATGTCCTGTAGCTCCTTGTAGCGCTGTAGGATCCGCTGCACCTCGCGGGCCACGTTGTAGTGCTCCTCGCCCACGTAGGCCGCGCTCAGCACCCGCGAGGTGGAGTCCAGCGGGTCCACCGCGGGGAAGATGCCCTTCTGGGTGATCTCGCGGGAGAGCACCGTGGTCGCGTCCAGCTGCGCGAACGTGGCGTGCGGCGCCGGGTCGGTGATGTCGTCCGCCGGCACGTAGATCGCCTGCATGGACGTGATCGAGTGACCCCGGGTCGAGGTGATCCGCTCCTGCAGCTGCCCCATCTCGTCGGCCAGCGTCGGCTGGTAGCCCACCGCCGACGGCATCCGGCCGAGCAGCGTGGACACCTCCGAGCCGGCCTGGGTGAACCGGAAGATGTTGTCGATGAACAGCAGCACGTCCTGGCCCTGGACGTCGCGGAAGTACTCGGCCATGGTCAGCGCGGACAGGCCGACCCGCAGCCGGGTGCCCGGCGGCTCGTCCATCTGGCCGAAGACCAGCGCGGTGTCCTTGATGACGTTGGAGTCGGTCATCTCGATGAACAGGTCGTTGCCCTCGCGGGTCCGCTCCCCCACGCCGGCGAACACCGAAACGCCGCCGAAGTTCCGGGCCACCCGGGTGATCATCTCTTGGATCAGAACGGTCTTGCCCACGCCCGCGCCGCCGAACAGGCCCACCTTGCCGCCCCGCACGTACGGGGTGAGCAGGTCGATCACCTTGATCCCGGTCTCCAGGATCTCGGTCCTCGGCTCCAGCTGGTCGAACGCCGGCGGATTCCGGTGGATGCCCCAGCGCTCGGAGATCTCCAGCGAGGCCGTCGGGACGTCCAGGGTCTCGCCGAGGACGTTCCACACGTGGCCCTTGGTCACGTCGCCCACGGGCACCGAGATAGGACCGCCGGTGTCGGTGACCGGGGCTTCGCGCACCAGGCCGTCGGTCGGCTGCATGGCGATCGCGCGAACCACGTTGTCGCCGATGTCCTGGGCAACCTCCAGGGTCAGCGTCCTGGTCTCGCCCCCGAGGGTCACGTCCACGTGCAGGGCGTTGTAGATGCCCGGGATCTGCTCGGCCGGGAACTCGACGTCGACAACGGGACCGGTCACCCGCACGACCCGACCGGTGCCCTCGCGGCCGGCGCCGCCGCCATCGCCTACGGTGTTGTCTACGGTAGCGGTCATGTGATGCTCACTAACTCCCTGTCGTCGTCTCAGTCAGCGCGTTCGCGCCACCGACGATCTCGCTGATTTCCTGGGTAATCTCAGCCTGACGTGCCTTATTGGCTTCCAGCGTAAGCTGGTCCAGCAGGTCGTTGGCGTTGTCGGTCGCGGATTTCATCGCCCGGCGCCTGGCCGCGATCTCGGCCGCGGCCGAGTCGAGCAGGGCATGGAAGATCCTGCTCTCCACATACCAGGGCAGCAGGGCGTTCAGCACGTCTTCCGGCGACGGCTCGAACTCATACAGCGGCACCGTCCCCCGCTCCGGCGCCTCGGTGGTCACCTCGATCTCCAGCGGCAGGATCCGCCGGGTCACCGGGCGCTGCGAGAGCATAGACACGAACTCGGTGTGCACCAGGTAGATCTCGTCGACGCCGCCCTCGCCGGCCGGCCGTTCGTACGCCTCCAGGAGCGCCTCGGTGATCTCGCGGGCGTTCGCGTTCCTCGGGGTGTCGGAGAACCCGCTCCACTCCCCCGCCATCGGGCGCTGCCGGAACCGGTGCCAGATGATGCCCTTGCGCCCGGCCACGAACGGCACCGCTTCCACGTGCCGCTCGGCCAGGAGAGCTTCCAGGTTCACCGCCTCACGCAGGACGCTGGTGTTGTACCCGCCGGCGAACCCGCGGTCGCTGGTCAAGATCAGCACCGCCGCGCGGGCCGGGTCCTTCGGCTCGGTGGTGAGCGGATGGTCGATCTGAGACGAGCGGCTGACCACGGCCTCCACGGCCCAGGTGATCTCCCGCGCGTACGGCTGGGCGTCGTGCACCCGCTGCTGGGCCTTGATGATGCGCGACGACGCGATCAGCTCCTGAGCCCGGGTGATCTTGGCGGTGGACTGGACCGACCGGATCCGCCGCCGGACCAGGCGAAGCTGTGCTCCCATGGCTGCGTCCCTACTGACCGACCGGCTTGGCGTCCGGCGCCGGCACGTACTTCTTGACCGTGTCCTCGACCGGGCGGGATTCGTCGGCGTCGCCCTGGTCGGCCTTCTCGCCGACCAGCAGCCGGCCGCCGCTGGTCTCGAACGTGCCCCGGAACTCCTCGATGGCGTCCTTGAGCACCGTCGTGGTGTCGTCGGACATCTGCCCGGTCTCCCGGATCGTCTGGTAGACGCCGGAGTGCGAGCGCTGCAGGTAGTCGAGGAACTCGTCCTCGAACCGGCCGATGTCATCGACCGGCACGTCGTCGAGGTAGCCGCCCGTACCGGACCAGACCGAGACGACCTGCCGCTCCACCGGCAGCGGGCTGTACTGCGGCTGCTTGAGCAGCTCGACCAGCCGCGCCCCGCGGTCGAGCTGAGCCCGGGAGACCGGGTCCAGGTCGGAGGAGAACGAGGCGAACGCCTCTAGGTCGCGGTACTGCGATAGCGCCAGCTTCAGGCCGCCGGCCACCGACTTCATGGCCTTGATCTGCGCGTCGCCGCCCACCCGGGACACCGACTGGCCGACGTTCATGGCCGGCCGCACGCCCGAGTTGAACAGGTCGGTTTCCAGGAAGATCTGCCCGTCGGTGATCGAGATCACGTTGGTCGGGATGTAGGCGGAGATGTCGTTCGCCTTGGTCTCGACGATGGGCAGCCCGGTCAGCGACCCCCCGCCCAGGTCGTTGGACAGCTTCGCGCACCGCTCGAGCAGCCGCGAGTGCAGGTAGAACACGTCTCCGGGGTACGCCTCGCGGCCCGGCGGGCGGCGCAGCAGCAGCGAGATCGCGCGGTAGGCCTCGGCCTGCTTGGTCAGGTCATCGAAGATGATCAGCACGTGCTGGCCCGAGTACATCCAGTGCTGGCCGATGGCCGAACCGGTGAACGGAGCCAGGTACTTGAAGCCCGCCGGGTCGGAGGCGGGCGAGGCCACGATCGCGGTGTACTCCAGGGCGCCGGCGTCCTCGAGCGACTGGCGGACCTGGGCGATCGTCGAGCCCTTCTGACCAACGGCCACATAGACGCACTTGACCTGGCGCTTCGGGTCGCCCGAGGCCCAGTTTTCCTTCTGGTTGATGATCGTGTCGATCGCGATCGCGGTCTTGCCGGTCTGCCGGTCGCCGATGATCAGCTCACGCTGGCCGCGCCCGACCGGCGTGATCGCGTCGATCGCCTTGATGCCGGTCTGCAGCGGCTCACTTACCTTCTGGCGCTGCACCACCGACGGCGCCTGCAGCTCCAGCACGCGCCGCTCGGTGCTCTCTATCGCGCCCTTGCCGTCCAGCGGGTTGCCGAGCGGGTCCACCACCCGGCCGAGGAACCCGTCGCCCACGGGGACCGACAGCACCTCGCCGGTGCGCCGGACCCGCTGGCCCTCGTCGACCCCGCTGAACTCGCCCAGGATGACCACGCCGATCTCGCGCACGTCAAGGTTCAGCGCCAGGCCGCGGGTGCCGTCCTCGAACACCAGCAGCTCGTTGGCCATGGCCGAGGGGAGCCCCGCGATATGGGCGATGCCGTCGCCGGCCTCGGCGACGATGCCGATCTCCTCCTTGGCCGCCGCGTCAGGCTCGTAGTCCTCGACGAACTGCTTCAGCGCGTCCCGGATTTCCTCGGGCCGGATTGTCAGCTCCGCCATTGTCCTCGCGTCTCTCTTTCGGATCTCTCGCTGGTCTCGATCGCGTCTATGCCGCGAGCCTGCGCCGCAGCTCCGCGAGCCGGCTCACCGTGCTGCCGTCGATGATCTCGCCCGCGATCTGGACGGACATCCCGCCGATCACCTGAGGGTCGAGCACCACGTTCAGGTGTACGTCGTGCCCGTAGGCGGCGGCCAGGGCCGCCCCGAGCCTGCGGCGCTGCTCGGCGGTGAGCGCGATCGCCACGTGCACCTCCGCCACCAGGCGTTCCCGGCGCTCGGCGGCCAGCTGGGCGAACTCATCCAGGCTTGTATCCAGACTACGTCCCCTGGGCTGCACCGCCGCCTGGGTGACCAGCCGCATGGTTGGTCCGGTGGCCTTCCCGCCCAGCAGCGCGTTCAGCAGCGCCCGCTTCCGGTCGGCCGGGAAGAACGGGTTCGACAGCGCGGCCCGCAGCTCCGGCTCGGCGTTAACCACCCGGCCGAACCGGAACAGCTCGTCCTCCACGTCATCCAGGCTGCCCTCGCGCTCGGCGACCTCGACGATCGCCAGCACCGCGAGCTGCTCGCACGCGTCGGCCAGGTCGGCCGACTCCGACCAGCGCTCGGCCACCAGGGCCGAGACCAGGTCCAGGGCCTGGGTGCCGATCCGGTCGCCGAGCAGCCTCTGGACCAGCCCGACCTTCGCCCGGACCTCTCGGGTCGGGTCGGACAGCATCCGGCGCAGCCCGGTCTCGGAATCCAGCAGCCCGGTCACGGCGAACAGCTCGTCGCCGAGCTGACCGGGGTCGGTGTCACCGGCCAGGATCTCAGTCAGTCGCTCCTTGGCCAGCACGAGCGACGCCCGGCTGCTGCCTCTCACCGCGAGGCCTCCGCGGCGCTGGCCGACTGCTGCTCCAGGTCGGCCAGGAACCGGTCCACGGTGCGCCGCTGCCGGGCGTCATCCTCCAGCGACTCGCCGACGATCCGGCTGGCCAGCTCGATGGACAGCGTCCCGACCTCGGCCCGCAGCGAGGCAAGCGCCTGCTGCCGGTCGGCCGCGATCTGGGCCCGGGCCGAGTCGACCAGGCGCTGCTTCTCGGCCTCGCCCTCCTCACGGAGTTCGGCCTTGATCCGGGCGCCCTGCTCCTTGGCCTCCTCGCGCAGCCGCGCCGCCTCGTGCCGGGCCTCGCTCAGCTGGGCCCGGTACTGGTCGAGCAACTGGTTGGCCTCGGCCTGCGCGTCCTCGGCCCGCTTGAGACCGCCCTCGATCGCGTCGGTCCGCTGCTCGAGCATCGTCTGGATCCGTGGCAAAAGGATCTTGGCGAGCACACCGAACACGATGAAGAAAGCGATCACGCCCGTGATCAGCTCGGTCAGGTTGGGGACCAGCGGGTTCTGTGTTCCGCTTTGCGCCAGGTACAACATGGCGGGTTAACCCTTCGGACTTCGCTACTTGGTGATGAAGAAGGGGACGGCGATGCCGATCAGCGCGAGCGCCTCGGTAAGCGCGAAGCCGATCCACATGTAGGTCGTGATCCGGCCCGACGCCTCGGGCTGGCGCGCCATGGCCTCGATGGCGTGCCCGAACACCAGGCCAATGCCGATGCCGGGGCCGATGGCCGCGAGGCCGTAAACGAGTTTGCCCAGGCCGACGAGGGTGATCGTCGAGGAGGTCGAGCCTGCGGCGACGTACAGCAGGTGGTGCACCGGATGCATGTCTCGGTTTCCTTTTCTTCGGCCCGGCGCACTGTGCCCCGGGTCTGGATCATCGGTTGCTCAGTGCGCTGGCTCCAGCGCATCCCCTATGTAGAAAGCGGTCAGCGTGGTGAAGATGAAGGCCTGCAGCAGCGTGATCAGCACCTCGAGCACGAACACCAGCAGGAACACGATGAAGGACACCGCCGCGAACAGCAGGCCTATCGTCGCGGTGAACAGGTACCAGGAGGCGACCGAGAACACGAGCAGCAGGAGGTGCCCGGACAGCATGTTCGCGAACAGCCGGATGGACAGCGTGAACGGCCGCACGATGATGTTGGACAGCAGCTCGATGGGTGCGAGCAGCGGCAGGATCCACCACGGGGCGCCCGCCGGGACCGCCATGTTCTTGAAGTAGCCGAGCGGCCCCTGGTGGCGCATCCCGATGAAGAGGTAGGTCACCCAGACCACCAGCGTCAGGCCAAAGGGGAAGGCGAACTTCGATGTGGCGGGGAACTGGGCCACCGGGATGAGCTCCCACAGGTTCATCAGCCAGATGAAGAAGAACAGCGTCACCAGGAACGGCAGGTAGCGGTCGCCCTTGCTGCCCATCTGCGGCCGCAGGATCTGGTCGCGGACGGCCAGGATGCCGAGTTCGCCGACGTTCTGCACGCCGCGCGGCACCAGCTTCGGCTTGCGGAACGCCAGCCAGAAGACGAGCAGAACGATGGCCGCGGAGAGCAGCATGATCAGGATCGGCTTGGTGAACTCGAACGAGCCGATCGTGAAGATCGGCTTGAAGAAGAAGTCCTCGATGCCCGGGGCCGGGAATCCACATGAGGGCTTGGACTGGAAGTGGCAGCCGCTGGCCGTGGTCACCAGGTGCGCCGTGGTCGTCAGGTGGGCGTCACTCATTGCCTGCTCCGTGACTTGGTGCTTCGCGGCGTGCTGCCCTGCGCCGAGCCGTCAGAGCTGCCTGGTGAAGCGGTAGATAATCAGTGCGAGCGAGAGCCCGATGCCGAGCAGCAGCCCGATCGGGAACAGTATCGGGATGTTGGTCCAGCGCCCGACCAGCCAGCCGATGCCCCCGTAGAGCACCATGCCCCCGATCAGGTAGCTGACGATGGCCCAGCCCGTGCCCTCCCGCGGGGTGGGCGGCTCGGATCCGGGAGCCGGACGGCGCTTCTGGTACTTCTTCAACGGCGGCAGGGGCTTCTGGCCGGCTGCCCCCTTGCCCGGGCCCGGGCGGACGCCGCTCATCGCGGTCCGCCCGCGGCCGGGTGAGCGCAGCCTGGCCCGTGGGCCGCGGTACGCCGTCCAGGTCTCGAGTTCGCCCCACGAGTCACCGTTCCCCGTCCGGCTCGACGTACAGCATCTTCAGCCGCATGGACCAGATCACTTGCGCCGCGCTGTAGACCAGCACGCAGACGAGGACGGTCAGGCCGAAGGCCTTGGGATTGAAGGCGGTCGTGTCCTGCAACTGCCCGAATACGACGATCAGGATCAGGATCTTGACGAGATAGGTGCCGAGCGCGGCCACCATCATCGCCTGCGGGCTCACCCGGGCGGCGCGGCTGACCACGAACACGCTGATCCCGAAGAAGAACGCGACCACGCCCACCCCGATGGCGGCGCCGATCAGCCCCTTGCTCCCGCCCAGCACCGCGCCGAGCGTAGCCATGACGATCGCGGCGAGGGCTGCTACCACAGCCGATCGCTTAACGATCCGGGCATAGTTCGCCAGCATCTATAGGGCTCCGGGAGAGCTAGACCGAAACTTCCTGACCCGTGCGGACCCATCGATGCCCAGGTGGCACCTAGCCGCGGCACCGCGTCGGCGGCGCGGCTGCGTCGCCAGGTGAGCGAAACGTATCACGGACCTCTCACTCGCCGTCGAGTGGGTGCTCGTGAAAGATATCACAAGCTCTCCGACGACCGGCGCAGGGGGTCACCTAACGTGACGAAAGTAACTGGCGAGCGATCAGCGCGGGCGCGCCGGAACGCCCGGCGGGCGACGGGTCCCGGCGGTTAACGGGTCGGCCGTACCCGGGCGCCGCGGCCCGTCGTCGGCGGGCCGGGCCGGGCCGCCGATCACCGCTCGTGCCGCGCCCGCCGGACCTACCGGAGCCGGACCTACCGGAGCTGGACCTACCGGAGACGGACCCGACGGGCGGACCGGCGCAGTGACGGATGGGGCACCGTTGGCGGCCGGGCCGGCCGGGGCGGGGCTGGCCGGGGCGGGGCTGGCCAGGGCGGGGCTGGCCGGGGCGGGCTTGGCCGCCGCGGCCCGGCCCGCCGCCGCCCGGGCCGCCACGGTCCTGGATGCCGCGGCGCTGGCCCGGCGGCGGCGCCCCCACGGACGCAGCCGCGGCATCGACAGCAGCAGCAGCAGCACCATGGCCGCGACCGTGACCACGGCGAACACGAACAGCTTGGTCCTGGCGACCGACAGCCAGACGATCGCGCCGGAGAACAGCGCGGCCCACAGGTACATGATCAGCACGCTGGAGCGATGCGAGTGGCCGATGTCGAGCAGCCGGTGGTGCAGGTGCTTGCGGTCCGGCGCCAGCGGCGACAGCCCGGCCCGGGTCCGGCGGACCACGGCCAGCAGCAGGTCCGCGTACGGGATCACCAGGATCGTGGCCGGCAGCAGCAGCGGCAGGACCTCAGGAAACCGGTTGATGGACGAGCCCAGGGTGGCCGGGTCCAGGGAGTTGATGCTGGAGATCGGGACGTAGGCCAGCAGCAGCCCGAGCAGCATCGATCCGGTATCGCCCATGAAGATCCGGGCCGGGTAGAAATTGTGCGGCAGGAACCCGAGGCAGGCCCCGGCCAGCAGCGCCGAGGCGAGGGCCGGCCCGGCCTGGTCGGGCAGGTGCAGGGCCAGGGTGAGCCGGTAGTAGTAGGCGAAGAACGCGATGGCCGCGATGCAGACGATCCCGGCGGCCAGGCCGTCCAGGCCGTCGATGAAGTTGACCGCATTGATCGTCGCCACGACCAGGAAGATGCTCAGCGCGGTGGACTGATTCAGGTTGAAGAACAGCGTGGTGTCGTTCGGCAGCGGCACCCAGCTGAGCTGGGCCCCGCCCCAGACCAGGATCCCGCCGGCCGCCGCCTGGCCGGCCAGCTTGCTGATCGGGCTCAGCCCCCACCGGTCGTCGACCACGCCCACGATGACGATCACCCCGCCGGCCAGCAGCAGGCTCGCCGCCGTCCGGTTGCCCTGCAGCACGGTGCTCAGCGGCGTCAGCTGGGCCGCCACCAAGAGCCCCGCGGCCAGCCCGCCGTAGATGGCGATGCCGCCGAGCAGGGGGATCGGCACCACGTGCACATCCCGGTCCCTGGCCTCGTGCATCGCCCCGCCGGCGATCGCGACCCGGCGCACCAGCGGGGTGAGCAGGTAGGTGACGGCCGCGGTGACCAGCAGCGTCAGTACGTACTCAGCCACGACGGCCCACCAAGTCCGGACGGGATGTACGCATTACGACAACTGTAGAGCACCATTCCCGCGCCAGTGGGGATCACTCGCCAGCCCGGGCGGGGAATCGCCGGGCGGCGCGGGCGCCGCGCGGGCGCCGCCTATAGCCCCATATGGGGGATAAGGCGGGCAGGTTCGCGAGGCGGCCGGCCGCGCTCACGAGGCGGGCGGGCCGTCGCCGCCCGTGGACAGCGCCGCGACCTCGCGCAGCCGCCCGACCGACACCGCCCCGGCCCGCAGCAGCCGGGGCACGTCCCCGGTCAGGTCCACGATCGTGGACGGCACGTCCGCGTCGCACGGCCCGCCGTCCAGGTAGACCGACACGTCCTCGCCGAGCTGCTCCTGCGCGTCGGCCATGGTGGTGGCCGGAGGCAGCCCGGTCCGGTTGGCGCTGCTCACCGCGAGCGGGCCGGTCTCCTTGAGCAGGTCGAGCGCGACCGGCTGCAGCGGCATCCGGATGGCCACCGTCCCGCGGGTGTCGCCCAGATCCCAGTTCAGCGACCGGTTGGCCCGGCACACGATCGTCAGCCCGCCGGGCCAGAACTCGTCGATCAGGTCCTTGCCCCACGGCCCGAGGTCCTCGATCAGCGCGGTGGCCGCGCGGACCGTGCCGACCAGCACCGGCGGCGGCATGTCCCGGCCCCGGCCCTTGGACGCCAGCAGGCGGGTGACCGCGGCCGGGTAGAACGCGTCGGCCCCGAGCCCGTACACCGTGTCGGTCGGCAACACGACCAATTCGCCGTTGCGCAGCGCCAGGGCCGCGGCGGCGATTCCCGCGGTGCGCTGCACCGCGTCCGTGCAGTCAAAGCTGGCGCTCACGATCGCTCATCCTGCCATGCGGCCGTGACGAACCGGTCGCGGCCGGCCAGATCGGCGTGATTGCGGGTCCGGAGCCAGCCGCGTTCCTCGGCGAACACCCAGTAGACCGCCGCGCCCTGGGGCGCGCCGTGCTCCACGGCGACCTGTCCCCCGCTGCGCAGCAGCCGCCGGGCGACGCGCTCGACCGACCGGATCGCGTCCAGCCCGTCCCGGCCCGACCACAGCGCCGTGGCCGGGTCGTACTCGCCGACCTCCGGCGGCACCCAGGACCCGATCGGGATGTAGGGCGGGTTGCTGATCACCAGGTCGACCGTGCCATCGGCGCCCGCCAGCGCGCCGGCGAAGTCGTCGGCGTGCAGGGTGACCCGGCCCGCGGTGTGCGGGGCCGCCTCCGCGACGCGGGCAATGTTCCGCTCGGTCCACTGCCGGGCCAGCGGGTCGGCCTCC
>Ga0307474_10002429_pt1 | contig 13404 bp, 10 predicted proteins | sample atmos_gasesECM1C_2_FD_203312 | JGI IMG/M metagenome (GOLD analysis project Ga0307474, IMG submission 203312) | Hardwood forest soil microbial communities from Morgan-Monroe State Forest, Indiana, United States - atmos_gasesECM1C_05 | ecosystem: Environmental > Terrestrial > Soil > Temperate... | reverse complement strand
GGCTGGATCGCCTGCCCTCACTGACCGATGGCCTTGTCGCTCGGGGTTTTGACCAATTCCTTGAGCTTGTCCGATTGCGGGAATTTCAGGTTGATGTTCTTCGGCGGAATCGGGTTCTCGAACCACTTGGTGTAGAGCTTGTCGTAGAGGCCGGACTTCATCGCTTCCGTCAGCGCATCGTCGACCAGTTTTTTGAACTCGCCGTCACCCTTCGCCATCATGACGCCGTAGGGATCGCTCGGATAGGCATCGCTCAGGAACACGAAATTGTCCGGCGACGAGGCATTGGCTTTCAGACCGGCAAGCAGAATGTCGTCTTCCATGAAGGCTGAGGCGCGGCCGGTCTCGACCAGCAGGAAGGATTCCGCATGGTCCTTGCCTTGCAGTATCTTCAGGCCGAGGCCTTTCTCGGTATTGAGCTTGGCGACGAATTGCGCGGTGTTGGTGCCTTGCGTCACCACGACGGCCTTGCCCTTGAGGTCGTCGGTCGTCTTCAGGTCGGATGCCTTCAGCGCGATCCATTTGAATTGCGGCGCGTAGAAGATCACGGAGTAAGCGACCTCCTGCTGGCGCACGATGGTGTTGGCGGTCGAGCCGCATTCGATGTCTGCGGTGCCGTTCTTGACCAGCGGAATGCGGTTAGACGAATTCACGGCCTGATAGGCGACCTTGAGATTGGGCAGGCCGAGTTTTTCTTTGACCTTCGCCACCACGAGATCGCACAGTTGAAGCGAGAAGCCGATCGGCTTCTGATCGTTGTCGAGATAGGAGAACGGCACCGAGGAGTCGCGATGACCGATGGTGATCGTGCCGGCGTCCTTGATCTTCTGCAAAGTCGGGCTCAGGCCCTCGGCCGAGGCCATCAACGGCGCAAGCACCAGCAGGCCCAGCGCGGCGAGGCCCGAAACGGCAAGGCTCAAGGCTGATTTCGTCATGGTGTACTCCCCTCTTCCAAAAACGCGTTCCGCAACTCTCATTTGACCGAGGCGACCGCGGCATCGACTGCATCGCCCAGACGCTCGACAATGGTGTCGACCTGCTCCTTGTTGACGATGAAGGGCGGCGCGATCAGCACGTGATCGCCAGTGACACCGTCGATGGTGCCCCCCATCGGATAGACACAGAGGCCGCGCGCCATGGCTTCGCGCTTGACATGCGCGTTGATTTTCAACTCCGGCGCAAACGGCTTTTTGGAATCGACTTCGGAGACGAGCTCAACGCCGCGAAACAGGCCGCGGCCGCGGATGTCTCCGACGTGATGATGATTGGCAAAGCGCTCTTCCAGCCGCCGTTGCAGGTGAGCGCCCATGGCAACGACATTGTCGAGCAGACGGTCGCGGCGGATCACGTCCTGCACGGCGAGCCCGGCGGCCGCCGCCATCGGATGGCCCATATAGGTGTGGCCGTGCTGGAAGAAGCCGGAACCTTTCGAGAAAGCCTCGAAGATCTTGCTGCTCAGCAAGGTTGCGCCGAGCGGCTGATAACCGCCGCCGAGGCCCTTGGCGATCGCCATCAGGTCCGGCGCAACACCGTCCTGTTCGCAGGCATGCAGCGTGCCGGTGCGGCCCATGCCGCACATCACTTCGTCGAGAATAAGCAGCACGCCGTAGCGGTCGCAGATCGCGCGGATGCGCTTGAAATAGTCGGCGACCGGCGGCACCGCGCCGGAGGTCGCGCCGACCACCGTCTCCGCGACAAAGGCGATGACCTGATCCGCGCCCAGTTCGAGAATCTTGTCTTCCAGTTGTTGCGCGGCACGCGCGGCGTAGTCTGCGTCGCTCTCGCCGGCTTGCTGCCAGCGATAGGCGTAGCAGGGATCGATGTGGTGGGTTTCAATCAGCAGCGGACGGAATTGCGCGCGGCGCCACTCGTTGCCGCCGGTTGCGAGCGCCCCCAGCGTATTGCCATGATAGCTCTGGCGGCGCGCGATGATGTGCCGCCGCTGCGGCTCGCCCTTCTCGACGAAATACTGTCGCGCCATTTTCAGTGCCGCTTCGATCGCCTCCGATCCACCGCTGACGAGATAGACATGGTCGATACCTTCAGGCGCGGTCTCGACCAGACGGTCGGCGAGTTGTTCGGCAATCTCGGTCGTGAAGAATCCAGTGTGGGCGTAAGCGAGCTTGTCGAGTTGCTTGTGAAGGGCTGCGATCACATCCGGGTGGCCGTGACCGAGGCAGGACACCGCCGCACCGCCGGACGCATCGATATAGCTCTTGCCGGTCTGGTCGAACAATTCGATGCCCTTGCCGCCGACGGCGACGGGCATCTTGGCATTGGCGGCGCGATGAAGAATGTGGGTCATGACGGCTTCTTGTTGGCTCTTGATTTGAGATGGGTGTTGAGCGCGGCGAGATGTTCGTCCGAATGACGGAGCGTGGCCAACGCCGCATCGCCACCACGGCCGGCAATGATCGCACCCAGCACTTCGGCAACCGCAAAGGCTGGCGACATCGCGTGAAAGAAGGACGGGCTCTCGGTCGAGACGATAACCGTGTGCTGCGCGATCTGCGCCAACGGCGCGACCTCGCTGTCGGTGATCGCGACCACGGCGATGCCTTGCGCAACGGCATAGTCCGCAAGTTCGATGGTCAGGCGGGTATAGGGCAACACGCTTGCGACCAGCAGCACGTCCTTGTTCGTCGCACGCGCCAGCGCGTCCGAACCGGTGGCGCCGATGCCGTCGATATGAATCGAGCGGTCGCCGACCAGCGTCAGCACATAATGAAGATGCCAGGCGATCGAGTGGCTCGATCGCAGGCCCAGACAATAAATCCGGCGCGCTGACGCCAGCGCCTTCGCGGCATTCACCAGCCGTTCGAGGCTGCCTGGCGCCGCCAACTCACGAATCTGCTGGCCAATCGACGCCAGCATGTCCGCAGCCAGCGCCTTGTCGCCCCGCAATTTCTGACTGACGACCTGCACGCCGGCCTTGCCGGCAAAGCCGAGACCGCCATCGCGCACGGCGGCGGCATAGAGTTCGCGCACCTCGTCATAGCCGTCCATGCCGAGACGTTTCGCAAGCCGCGTCATGGTCGCGGGCTGCACGCCGGCCTGGCGGGCCTGCTCGCGCATCGACAACAACGCGACGTCGCGCGGGCGATCGAGCACGTAGCGTGCGCCCGCCTGCAATTGCGTGGGCATGTCGTCGAACGTCCGGATGATGCGTTCGGTCAGCGGGCCGCGGTCCATCGCCTCGATCCTAGGCCGCGCGCGGCGGTACCTGCAACAATTGTTTCAAGAAATTGAATTTTAATTCAATTGGATCGCATGCTCCCGAAGGCCCCTTGGGGGGCGCCGTTCGGTCGCGGCAGCGCACGATCGATAAAACGGGAGCAATTTTGGAAAAGCTTGAGGAAGCCTCGTGGCTTACGCTTATGCATGGCAGAACCGAAATCCGCGCGCACCAAAACTTGACCGGAATCAATGTCTTCGGCTTCCAGCCCTCATTCGATTCCGGCTCGACATCGATTATAGAAACCCTCTAAAAAGGTGACGTTACTTTCGGCATCACGCCCAGTTCCAGGTTCCGCGAATGGATTACAGCCAGTTTTTCCGCACCGCCCTCGACCGCCTCCACGACGAGCGGCGCTATCGGGTTTTTGCCGATCTGGAACGCGTCGCCGGCCGCTTTCCCCACGCGGTGTGGCATTCGCCGAAGGACCAGCGAAATGTCGTGATCTGGTGCTCCAACGATTATCTCGGCATGGGCCAGCACCCGAAGGTGGTCGGCGCCATGGTCGAGACCGCAACGCGCGTCGGCACTGGCGCCGGCGGCACGCGCAACATCGCCGGCACGCATCATCCGTTGGTGCAGCTCGAGCAGGAACTCGCCGATCTGCACGGCAAGGAGGGCGCGCTGCTTTTCACCTCGGGCTATGTGTCCAATGAGACCGGCATTTCGACCATTGCCAAACTCATTCCCAATTGCCTGATCCTGTCGGATGCGCTGAACCACAACTCGATGATCGAAGGCGTCCGCCAAGCCGGATGTGAGCGGCAAATTTTCCGCCACAGCGATATGGCGCATCTGGAGGAACTGCTCCGTGCGGCCGGTCCCGACCGGCCGAAGGTGATCGTGTGCGAGAGCCTTTATTCGATGGATGGCGATATCGCGCCGCTCGCCAAAATCTGCGATCTCGCCGAGAGATACGGCGCCATGACCTATGTCGACGAGGTGCATGCGGTCGGCATGTACGGACCACGCGGCGGCGGCGTGGCCGAGCGCGACGGCGTGATGCACCGCATCGATATTCTGGAAGGCACGCTCGCCAAGGCCTTCGGCTGTCTCGGCGGCTATATCGCCGCAAGCGCCGAGATCATCGACGCCGTTCGCTCTTATGCCCCGGGTTTCATCTTCACCACGGCGCTGCCGCCGGCGATCTGCTCGGCCGCGACCGCCGCGATCCGGCATTTGAAGACCTCAAACTGGGAGCGCGAACGTCACCAGGAGCGTGCGGCCCGCACCAAGGCAATCCTGACCGCGGCGGGCCTGCCGGTGATGTCGAGCGACACCCATATCGTGCCGCTGTTCGTCGGCGATCCCGAGAAGTGCAAGCAGGCGTCCGATCTCCTGCTCGAGGAGCACGGGATCTATATCCAGCCGATCAACTATCCGACGGTCGCCAAGGGCACCGAACGCCTGCGGATCACGCCCTCACCCTATCACGAGGACGCGCTGATCGATCAGCTTGCCGAAGCCCTGTTGCAGGTCTGGGAACAGCTCGGGCTGCCGCTGGGCGAAAAGTCGCTTGCCGCGGAATAACGTTAACCCGCCGATTTAGAGCCCCAAGCCGTCCAGCGGCCATCATGCGCGGTGCTTTGCCGGGCAACTAGCGCTATAAACTCCCTTATTGGCCGCGCGTGAGCGGGCAGCGCGCGGAGCAAGCCGCGCCAAAAAGCTAACGGGAGTGAGCAGCAATGCTGCACGACTGGGGCGTGATTGCAGTCGCCCTCGGCTATATCGGCTTCCTGTTCTTCGTGGCGAGTTACGGCGATCGTCTCTCGCCGACGCAGCGCGGCCGCGCCAGCGCCCTGATCTATCCGCTGTCGCTTGCGATCTATTGCACCTCCTGGACCTTCTTCGGCTCGGTCGGTTTCGCCACCCGCACCAGCGTCGACTTTCTGGCGATCTATGTCGGCCCGATCCTGATGATCGGCCTCGGCACGCCGCTGCTCCGCCGCGTGATCAGTCTCGCCAAATCGCAGAACATCACCTCCATCGCCGATTTCATCGCCGCGCGCTACGGCAAGAGCCAGGCAGTCGCTGCGACCGTGGCGCTGATCGCAATCCTTGGCTCGGTGCCTTACATCGCGCTTCAGCTTAAAGCCGTCGCCTCGTCGCTCGAGACGATTCTGATCGACGAACAGGCGGTGTCGGCGATCCCGATCATCGGCGACATCGCATTGATCGCGACGCTGGCGATGGCGGCTTTCGCGGTGCTGTTCGGCACCCGCCACACCGACGCCACCGAACACCAGCATGGGCTGATGCTGGCAGTTGCTACCGAATCCATCGTCAAGCTTGTGGCGTTTCTCGCGGTGGGCGCCTTCGTGACCTTCTGGATGTTCTCGCCGCACGAACTGATCGAGCGCGCGATGAAGACGCCCGAGGCCGAACGCGCGCTCGAATACGTCCCGTCAGTCGGCAATTTCCTGACCATGACGCTGCTGTCGTTCTGCGCCATCATGCTTTTGCCGCGGCAGTTCCATGTCAGCGTGGTCGAGAACTCGACGCCTTCGGAAGTCAGCCGCGCGCGCTGGCTGTTTCCCCTTTATCTCGTCGCGATCAACCTGTTCGTGATTCCGATTGCGCTTGCAGGCCTCATCAGCTTTCCGTTCGGCGCGGTCGATCCCGACATGTATGTGCTGGCGCTGCCGGTCGAGGGCGATGCGCCGCTGCTCAGCGTCGCCGTCTTCGTCGGAGGCCTGTCGGCGGCGACCGCGATGGTGATCGTCGAATGCGTCGCGCTGTCGGTGATGGTCTCGAACGACATCATCATGCCGCTGGTGCTGCAACGCCGCGGCGAGTCCCGCGAAGGCCAGCAGGATTTCGGCCGCTTCCTGCTGCGGACCCGGCGCTTTGCGATCTTCGCCATCATGGCGATGGGCTATTTCTACTATCGCGCGCTCGGCGAGGCTCAACTGGTCGCGATTGGACTTTTGTCCTTTGCGGCGATCGCACAACTCGCGCCGGCCTTCTTCGGCGGACTGTTCTGGCAGCGCGCAACCGCGCGCGGCGCAATGGGCGGCATGCTGGTCGGCTTTGCGATGTGGGTCTACACGCTGTTCCTGCCGAGTTTTCTGGACGGCACGCCGACCGGGCTCGCCTTCCTGCAAAACGGCCCGCTCGGGATCGAGACGCTGCGGCCGCAAGCCCTGTTCGGCTCCAACCTGCCGCAGCTTCTGCATGGCGTCCTCTGGTCGCTTTCGCTCAACATTCTGGCCTATGTGCTGCTGTCACTGTCGCGGCGGCCGTCCTCGATCGAGCACATGCAGGCGGACCTGTTCGTCCCCACCGTGCTGACCCCGATGACGCCGACCTTCCGCCGCTGGCGGACCACGGTGACGGTGCAGGACATTCAGAGCACGGTCGCGCAATATCTGGGGCATGAGCGAGCGAGCGCCTCCTTCGAAGCGTTTGCGGCCTTGCGCAACACCCGCCTGATGCCGCAGGCGCCGGCGGACTTCGAATTGCTTCAGCATGCCGAGCATCTGATCGCTTCTTCGATCGGCGCCGCATCCTCTCGTCTCGTGATGTCGCTGTTGCTGCGCAAGCGGACCGTGTCCGCCAAGGCTGCGCTCAAACTGCTCGACGATTCCCACGCCGCGATGCATTTCAACCGCGAGATCCTGCAAACCGCGCTCAATCATGTGCGGCAGGGCATCGCGGTGTTCGACGCCGACTTGCAGTTGATCTGCTCCAACCGCCAGTTCGGTGACATTCTTGGGCTCGCACCGCATCTCGTGCAAATCGGGATTCCCTTGCGGGAACTGCTCGAATACATGACCGCGATCACGCCTTCCGAATTCGGCGACAAGGATCTTCTCGTCGAGCGGCGGCTGAAGGCCTATACCGCCGAGGGCGAGCCCTATCTGGAGCGCATGCCCGACCGCCATCTGGTGATCGAAGTCCGCTCCAACCGAATGCCGGGCGGCGGCCTCGTCATCACCTTCTCCGATGTCACGCCGTCTTTCGAAGCCGCCGAAGCGCTGGAACGCGCCAACGCCACGCTGGAAAAGCGCGTCCGCGACCGCACCGAGGAGCTGACGCGGCTGAACTCCGAGCTGGCGCTTGCGAAAAGCGCCGCCGAAGACGCCAGCATCTCCAAGACGCGCTTCCTCGCCGCAGCCAGCCACGACATCCTTCAGCCGCTGAACGCGGCGCGCCTCTATGTGACGAGCTTGGTCGAACGCCAGAGCGGCGGCGAGGATTCGAGGCTGGTCGAGAACATCGACGATTCGCTTGAAGCCATCGAAGAAATTCTCGGCGCGCTACTCGACATCTCGCGGCTGGACGCTGGCGCGATGACGACGTCGATCACGAACTTCAAGATCGGCGACCTGATGCGCTCGCTGGAAATTGAGTTTGCGCCGATCGCCCGCGCCAAGGGACTGGACCTGGCCTTCGTACCTTGCTCGCTGCCGGTGCGATCCGATCGCCTGCTGTTGCGGCGGCTGCTGCAGAACCTGATCTCCAACGCCATCAAATATACGCCGCGCGGGCGGGTGCTGGTCGGCTGCCGGCGCAGCGGCCAATCTTTGCGGATCGGCATCTACGATACCGGCGTCGGCATTCCCGTGCAGAAGCGGGGCGAAATCTTCAAGGAATTTCACCGGCTCGAACAGGGGGCGCGGATTGCGCGCGGACTTGGACTGGGATTGTCGATCGTCGAGCGGCTCGCCCGCGTGCTCGGCCACGGCATTGCGCTCGATTCCATCGCCAGCGGCGGCTCGCTGTTTTCGGTGACGGTGCCGACCGCGAAAGCCGTCAACCACACCACCGCCGTCACATCAGCGACACCGCTGTCGCGCACACCAATGTCGGGCGCCCTGATTGCCTGCATCGAAAACGATGCCGCGATTCTCGACGGCATGAAGACGCTGCTCGGCGGCTGGGATGCCGAAGTGATCGCGGTGGCCGATCCTGAAGCTGCTATCGAAGCGATCGAGGCCGCGGGCAAGGCGGTTACGGGCTTGCTCGTCGATTATCATCTCGACCGCGGCAACGGCATTGCCGCGATCCGCGACATCCGCAAGAAATTCGGCGAGGCACTGCCGGCCATTCTCATCACCGCCGACCGCAGCCCTCATGTCCGCGCCGCCGCGCGTGAGGAAAATATCGCGGTGCTCAGCAAGCCGGTGAAGCCGGCGTCACTGCGGGCCATGCTGGGCCAGTGGCGCATCCAGCAAATGGTCGCGGCGGAATAAGGGTTACGATTGCGGCAGTACGCCTTGCCGCCATTGACCGCCGGCGATCTTGGCCGCGGCGATCACCGCTTGCGTCCGGCTCTCGACGCCGAGCTTTTGCAGGATCGCGGAGACATGCGCCTTGATGGTCGCCTCCGACACGCCGAGCTCATAGGCGATCTGCTTGTTGAGCAGCCCCTCGGACAGCATCATCAGCACCCGCACCTGCTGCGGCGTCAACGTCACCAGGCGATCACGCAGCCGCGCCAGTTCCGGATCCGTCGCCGACGACAAGTCGGTGTCCGCGGGGACCCAGACGTCGCCGTCCAGCACCTTCATGATCGCGTCGCGCAGCGTGTCGACACCGAACCGCTTCGGGATGAAGCCGGATGCGCCGAAGTCGAGCGACTGGCGAATCGTGCCGCCATCGTCACTTGCGGAGACGATCACGACCGGAATCGCCGGGAACTGCGCCCGCAGGTAAATTAATCCGGAAAAGCCGGAGATCCCCGGCATCGTCAGATCGAGCAAGACGAGATCGACGTCGGAGTCCTGATCGAGCAGTGCAGTCAACTCTTCAAAACTGCCGGCCTCGTCGATCTTTGCCGATGCCACCACGCTTGCCACCGCCTGACGCAGCGCGTCGCGGAACAGCGGATGGTCGTCAGCAATCACGAGACGGGTGGCGGCAGAAGCGGTCATCTATTCCTTGCAATGGGTTACGGAATGGCGAGTTGGCAATAGCCGGTTTTTGCGGTTCGATTGTCATGCGGCCTGCGACCGCATGCAAGGCTTCAGTACCGCCATGCGGAATAGCGGTTAATGCGAGTAAGGCGAATTCGAAGGTCCTATCATTGTCGCCGCAAGTTTGTGCGTCGCAACAGCAACCAAGCGGTCGGCGGCAGCAGCAGGCGCTTATCTATAGATGCATCATCCCCAGCGGGCCGAAAGTCGTACTGTGCGGCGTTTCACGGCGATGTTACCGTGCCAACAAACCTGTGGCCAATTGGCGCATGGGGATGAGCATAGCAACAGCAATTCGGGGAGTGCGCAGAATGGCAATGGCAGCAACGGCAGGTGGCGACACCATCCGCACCGGTGGAATGACCGCCGAAGAGCGAAAGGTCATTTTCGCTTCCTCATTGGGTACCGTCTTCGAGTGGTACGACTTCTACATCTACGGCACGCTCGGCTCCTTCCTCGCCAAATACTTCTTCTCCAACGTGCCACCGAATGTGGCCTTCATCTTTACGCTGCTGGCCTTTGCTGCGGGCTTCGCGGTGCGGCCGTTCGGCGCCCTGATCTTCGGCCGGCTCGGCGACATGATCGGCCGCAAATACACCTTCTTGATCACGATGACCCTGATGGGCGTCGGCACCTTCTTCATCGGCCTGTTGCCGGGCTATGAAAGCTGGGGCATCGCAGCACCCGTCGTGCTGATCATTCTCCGGCTGATCCAGGGCCTTGCGCTCGGCGGCGAATATGGCGGAGCGGCAACCTACGTCGCTGAACATGCTCCTCCCGGCAAGCGCGGCTACTACACGTCCTGGATTCAGACGACCGCAACGCTTGGTTTGTTTCTCGCGCTGCTCCTCATTCTCGGCGTCCGCAATGCGATGGGCGAAGGCTCGTTCGGCGATTGGGGCTGGCGCATTCCGTTCCTGCTCTCCGGCATCCTGCTTGCGATTTCGGTCTGGATCCGTTTGAGCCTGAACGAATCTCCGATCTTCCAGAAGATGAAGGACGAGGGCACAACCTCCAAGCGTCCACTGAGCGAAGCCTTCGCCGAATGGGGCAACGCCAAGATTGCGATTCTCGCTCTCTTCGGCGCCACTGCCGGCGAAGCGGTCGTGTGGTACGGTGGACAGTTCTACGCACTGTTCTTCCTGACCCAGACGCTGAAAGTGCCCGGCGCCACCGCGCAGATCATGATCGTGATTGCGCTGGCGCTTGGCACGCCTGGCTTCATCCTGTTCGGCTGGCTGTCCGACAAGATCGGTCGCAAACCGATCATCCTGGCGGGTTTCCTGCTCGCGGCGCTGACGTATTTCCCGATCTTCAAGGGCATTACGCACTTCGCCAATCCGAAGCTCGAGGCCGCACTTGCATCCTCGCCGGTCACGGTAATCGCCGACCCGTCGGAGTGCTCGTTCCAGTTCAAGGCCACCGGCACCGAGAAGTTCACGACCACTTGCGACACAGCGAAGTCAGCGCTCGTCAATCTGTCGGTGAACTACCAGACCCAGGATGCACCGAAGGGAACGCCGGCGCAGGTGAAGATCGGCGATCAGACGCTCGCTGCAAATTCGCCGGACTTCGCCAAGGCGTTGCCGGCTGCCATCAAGGCGCACGGCTATCCGCCATCGGCCGATCCAGCCGAGATGAACTCGGTGATGACAGTGGTCCTGTTATGGCTGCTCGTGATTTATGTGACCCTGGTCTATGCGCCGATCGCGGCATGGTTGGTGGAATTGTTCCCGAGCCGCATCCGCTACAGCGGTATGTCGCTGCCCTACCACATCGGCAACGGCTGGTTCGGCGGGTTCCTGCCGGCGACCGTGTTTGCGATCGTCGCCTACACCGGAAATATCTATTCCGGCCTGTGGTATCCGATCGTGATCGCAGTCATGAGCCTTGTCGTGGGCTTCCTGTTCCTGCCGGAAACCAAGGACGTGGATATCAGGACCAACTGATCTCGTTTCAACAGGAAACATAAAGACCGGCCGCGGAGCGATCCGCGGCCGGTTTTGTTTTGGCCTGCCTACTTCGCGTCCGTCGCCCCGATAAATTGCACGACGACCTCGCGGGCGTGCGGACGCCGCCGGTGCTCGATCAGATAGATCGCCTGCCATGTCCCGAGCGCGAGCCTGCTCTTGATGACCGGGATTTGCAGCGAGGTTGCCGTCAGCATCGTTTTGACATGCGCCGGCATGTCATCGGGACCTTCGGTATCGTGGCTCCAGCCAAAGTCCTCCGGCGCGAGACGATCAAGCGCTGCGGTCAAATCCGTGAGCACGGTGGGGTCGGCATTTTCCTGAATCGTCAGCGAGGCCGAGGTGTGACGAATGAAGAGCGTCACCTGGCCTTCGACCGCACCCGCTTCCTTGACGAATTGCGCGACCTCGGCCCTGAGGTCGACAAAGCCTCGGCCCGCGGTCTGGACCGTCAGCAGTGACGTTGCAATCGAACTTGCGGAAACCACAGACGGCGCCGTGCGGGAGGTGGATAGGGATGTTGCCATAAAGGGCTTCAGATCTTGCCGCCGACGTCTTTCTGCATCCGGTTGGCCATTTCGACTAGCCGCCGCCACGCCTGTTCGAGGAACGTCATCACGCGGTCCATGTCGCGGTCGCTCGGCAGCGGGATTTCGATCTTGCGTTCGCCCTCGGCGACCTTGGGTTCAGCCTTTTTCGGCGAATCCGGTTTCGGCGCCGTCTCATCGGCGGGTGTGCGCGACGCCAATTCGGCCTTCAGCTTGTCGACCTCCGCTTTGGCCTTGGCGTTTTCCGCCTGCAAGCGGCCGACTTCCTCATCGAACGCCTTGCGCTCGTCAGGTACGGCGTAACAGGCCCAGCCCGCGCCATTATTGTTGCAGGTTGAAACCGCGCCGGTGCGCGTATCGAGCCGGATCACGCCGTCGGGGATCGGCGACAGCGTGTATCGCCCGTTTTCATTGTCAGGCGACGATTGGGCTGCAGCGCCACTTGTTGCAGCCAGGATCGAGGTGGTGAGAACAAAAGCCGATATCGGTGAAGCCGCTTTGGTCATGGGATGCTGCGCTCCGCGCGTGGTGAGTCTTCCCGCTTCCTGATAAGCCGCGCGCCCTTCAAACCTGCGAACGGTAGGGGGCGCGGCCCGATTTCAATGCGTCGACCAGCAATTCGATCCGATCCTGACCCCAGAATACTTCGCCGTCCAGCACATAGGCCGGCGATCCGAACACGTCGCCGGCAAGCGCATTCTGACGATTCTGCTCGTAGACTTTGCTGATATCCTCGCTGGCCGACCGCTCAACCAACTTCTTGCCGGGCAGGCCGCTATCATCGGCTAAACGAACCAGCGTCGCTTCGTCCGCCAGATTGAGTTCGCTTTCCCAGATGGCCGGAAAGGCTCGACGCAGGAAGGGATCGGGATCGTGACCGGCCTCGAGCGCCGCGACGACAAGGCCGTCAGCCAGTCGCGCGTTGAACGGCCAGTTGGCCGGCTGAAGCTTGAATTGCAGGCCGCGTTTGTCGCGCCAGCGCTGCAATTCGACCATCCGATAGCGCTGTCGCACCGGATGACGCTTGAGCAGCGGCAGGCCACCGGTTTCCGAAAACAGGTCGACCAGCACGACCGGCTTGTGGTTGACCCTGAGGTCGTAGGTCGCAACGACATCGCGGAATAATTTGTGCCCGACATAGGCCCAGGGCGATTGCAGAGAGAAATAGTAGTCGATCTGTCGTGGCATCCGGTTTTCCAGAGCGTGTTTTTACAGCTTGTCCTATCCGATGAGGTCATCCCAACAGACCGCCAAAGCCTGTGCAAGGCGGTTTCCGGTGCGGATTTATCGGCGATCTATTGCAGTGCGGTGACCGGGCGTTCCGGCCTGCCGGGGATAACGCAAATATGCAAGCAATATCATATAGCTAGATAGCTGTGACGCAATCTTGACTTGATTAAGGACGGTCAGTATGGTCCGCGCGGCTTTTAAGGGGTGACGGGGCTTCGTTTTCGTTTATCGGCAGCATCTTTTCGGGTCTTAAGCATGGCGCAAGGCACGAATGATCGCGAAAATGAAAGCAAGTCGTCCTCCGACGAGGCCGCGCTTTCCGCAAGGCTCGGAAGTCTGGAGCACCGGTTGTCCGAAGTTCGGGGCAGCCGAAACATCAGAACTGACCAATCCGACGCAGGAAGTGGAGACAGCAATGCCAGGGCGTCTGCCATGGCAATGGGTTTCCGCCTCTCGTCGGAGTTGATCGCCGGCGTTCTCGTCGGAGCTCTGATGGGCTGGGG
>Ga0307474_10002427_pt1 | contig 13421 bp, 11 predicted proteins | sample atmos_gasesECM1C_2_FD_203312 | JGI IMG/M metagenome (GOLD analysis project Ga0307474, IMG submission 203312) | Hardwood forest soil microbial communities from Morgan-Monroe State Forest, Indiana, United States - atmos_gasesECM1C_05 | ecosystem: Environmental > Terrestrial > Soil > Temperate... | reverse complement strand
CGCGTCGCGCGCCATCTCGTCGATCTCCTTCTCTGTGCGGCTGGCGATCGGGTGCGGCACGGCCACGTACTGGTAGCCGGGGAACCCCATCTGGTTCGCCATCGCCTCGGCGGTGATCCTGAAGGCATCCGTGCACAGGCTGACAGCGGGGATGCCGGCCCGCTCCAGCACGATCCCATCGGCCAAACTGGCCGCGCTGCACGAGCCTCAATCACCGATCGCGGCGACCGCGAAGTCGCAGTTGTGCAGCATCTGCTGGACGACGGACTCCTCGACGGGCGTGCCGAAGTAGCCCTTCTGGAACATCCGGATCTCCCGGACGCCGTACTTCTCCTGCAGCTCGCGGCCGACGGCGCGGAGGATGACGGCGCCGTTCGGCTTTGTGTTGTCGAGCAGGCCGACGACCAGGCCCTTCAGCACCTGGGGCCGCGGCGCGAGCGTCGTGTTGGTGCTGCGGTCGCTGTCGCCGGTGGGGTCGAGTAGCGGTTCTGGCATGCGGTTATCCCTTCACGAGGTCCAGGGCCCTGGCGACCACGCCCGCCACGGTCAGCCCGTAGTACTCATACAGCTCGGCGGGCACGCCCACCTCGAGATCCACGTCCGGCAGCGCGCACTGCGCGAGGTCCGCGACGATCTTGTGCCTGGCGACGGTCTCCGCGACGATCGCGCCGATGCCGCCGTTCACGGTGTGGTCCTCGATCGTGAGCACCTTGCCCGTCCTGGCGGCGGTGTCCACGATCGCTGCCTCGTCGAACGGCTTGAGGTAGCCGCCGTCGTAGACGTCGGCGCTGATGCCGTGCTCGGACGCCAGGACCTCAGCGGCCTGTACGGCCAGGCCGACGCCCATGCCGTGCGCGGCGAGCGTGAGGTCGCCACCCTCCCGCAGCCGCGGCCACGTGCCGCGCGGGATATCCGGCACCGTGTCGTACACCGGGTCGACCGCCTCGGCGATCCTGATGTAGACCGGGCCCTCGCAGTCCGCCGTGGACCGCATCAGCGCGAGCACCGCATTCTGGTCGGCGGGGGAGACCACCGTGGTGTTGGCGAACGTCCGCGCGATCGCGATGTCCTCGACGGCGTAGTGGCTCGTGCCGAAGTAGCCCATGGCCAGGCCGGACAGCCGCCCGACGAGGCGGACCGGCAAGTGGTTGTAGTCGGCGTCGGTGCGCCACTGCTCGGCCGTCTTCAGCATGCCGAACGGCGACATGGAGAAGATGTACGGCAGGTACCCGCAGGCCGCGAGGCCGGCGGCGACGGAGACCGAGTTGGTCTCCGCGATGCCCAGCTCGATGTACCTGTCAGGGAACGCCTCGCGGAACTCGGCCAGCGTATTGGACAGGTCCGCGGTCATAGTCAGCACGCGGTCGTCGTCGGCGGCGATCTCGGTGACCGCATAGCCGGACGGATTGGCCTTGAGCGCGGTGTCCCTGTCGATGTCGGAGAAGACGTCGACCATCTTCTTGTCGGCCGGCTCGGGCGACTGACTCACTGTGCGCTCCCTTCCGCGCCAGCGCCAGCGCCGGCCCCCGTGAGTTCCATCCGGGCGGTGATCTCCGCGACCACGTCGGCGTACTGCTCGGGGTTGAGCAGGCCGAGGTGCCAGGCCTGCGGCTGCTTCTCCATGAACTCGACGCCGTGCCCCTTACGCGTCCTGGCGATGACCGCCGTCGGCTGTTCGCTGGTCGCGGCGTCAGGCAGCTCGTCGAACGTCGTCTTGAGCGTGGCGATGTCGTGCCCGTCGATCTCCTGGACCCGCCAGCCGAAAGCCTCGAACCGCTTGCCGAGCGGCTCGATGTTCATCGCCAGCGAGGTCGGGCCGGACCCGGAGAACCCGTTGGCGTCCACGATGGCGACCAGGTTGCCCAGCTTGTAGTGCGACGCCGCCATCGCGGCCTCCCAGACCTGCCCTTCCTGCAGCTCGCCGTCGCCGGTCAGCACGAACGTCCGGTAGTCGCGGCCGGACAGCCGGCCGGCCAGCGCCATCCCGGTGCCGACGCTGAGGTTGTGCCCGAGGGAGCCGGAGGAGAAGTCGATGCCGGGAGCGAGCTTCATGTTCGGGTGGTCGTTGAGCGGCGAGCCGACCTTGCCGAACTGCTTGAGCAGCGTCTTGTCGTAGAAGCCCAGGTCCGCGAGGACGGGCCAGAGCCCGGTCGCCACGTGGCCCTTGCCGAGCAGGAACCTGTCCCGGTCGGCCCAGCGCGGCTCGCCTGGCCGCAGCCGCAGCGCGTGGTAATACAGCGTCGCAACGATCTCCGCGCTGGAAAAAGTCGAGGAGTAGTGGCCGAGACCGGCCTGCGCGATCAGGTCGATCGTCTGCAGCCGGATCCAGTCCGCCCGCCTGGCGAGCTCGGTATCGGAGGCCGGCCGCCCGCGCTCCAGGGTGATGTCTTCTGGCATGAGGTCAGCCTAAATTCGCCCTAACTTGTTGACAATATGCGCGGTGATCAGCGTCGACGGGGCATCGCTGTGCTCGCCCACAAGCGCTGGCATCGGGCCAGGCGGCATACCGACAGGTAACCTTCCGATTTAATAGGAATCATTTATGCCGCGCATAAAAACCACGAATATTGGCGGTCTTTGAATTCACATTCGACTGACACCGAAGGGCTATGTGCTGCGGCGACAATTTTCCGTGGTCGCCACTACTGGTCTGGCGATAGTGACCGAAGCGATACGCGAACTCGATGACCATGCTGTTGACATTGCCGCTGGGCACGATGATTTTTGAGCGTGCGCATGCGGTGCACGTGCATCCTTTGGCGCGTCACAGAAGTGAGCAAACATGACCATAGAGATGGATGCGAGAGGGGGAGATGGTGCGCAAAGCTAGATTCCTGCGCCTGAATGTGATCCCGGTGCTCGTAGTCGGCGGGCTCGCCCTGGCAGGCTGCTCGTCCAGCAGCTCCAGTTCAAGTTCCAGCGCGTCGAGTGCGGGATCGTCATCAGCCAGCAGCTCGAGCAGCGCGAACGTCGCCGCGCTGCAGGCCGACGTCGCCAAGGCCGCGGCCACGCCGAGCTTCAGCGATTACCAAGGCCAATACGGCGGCAAGATCCCGAGCATCGCGAACCTGGCCGGGAAGAAGATCATGATCATCCCGGGGGTCAGCGCGCTGGCCGCGTGCGAGGAGATCGCGCAGGCCGCGTCCAACATCGCCAAGGCCTCTGGCATGGTGCCGACGATCTTCAACAACACGGGCACGACGGCCGAGCACAACACCGCGATCGAGGACGCGATCCACCAGGGATATGCGGCGATCATCATGGGCTGCGCGATGGACCCGTCGACCAGTGCGCCCGCGATCGCCCAGGCCCAGAAGGCCGGCATCGTGGTGGGCGTCTACGGCGGAACCCCGGACATGGACCAGCGGGCCAGCACCACCTACAACACCGATGACCCCTACGCGGAGGACGCGAAGCTGGCGACGGAGCAGGCGATCGAGCAGCACAACGGCCAGCCGTTCAACGCCATCGCGATCACGTCGACCGCGACCGGGCCCGCCACGGTGATCGAGGAGGACGCGATCCAGGCCGAGCTGGCGAAGGACTGCCCGAAGTGCACGCTGACCGCGGTGAACGTCGAGGTGCCTCAGTGGCAGACGCAGGTCGCCAGCACCGTGACTTCCCAGCTGCTGCAGCACCCGAACGTCAGTGTCCTGTTCCCCGACTACGCGGGCGAGCTGACCTACGTGCTCGCGGGCATCCAGGCCGCGCACCGCACCAACGTGAAGACGTACCTGGCCTTCGGCGGCGGCACGCCGTTCGTGCAGCTGCAAACCGTCAGCCCGGGCAAGGACATCATCCAGAGCGATGTCAGCGAGTCCCCGCCATGGACGGGCTACCTGCTGTTCCTGCAGGCCGCCCGCGGGCTGGAGAAGATGGCTCCCATCCCGTACAACCAGGCCATCGGCCCGGACCTGATGATCACTCCGGATAACGCCGACAGCGTCCTCGCCACCGGAGGCTTCGGAGATAACTGGGTCAACGGCTTCCGCGAACTGCTGGGACTGCCGGACCTGTCAGGCAGCGCGCTGCACGCCGCGTCAACGCTGAACGGCGCGATGACCGGCAAGCCCTGACGCTGATACACCGGTTATGCGGGCGGGCAGTAGCCCGGGCGGGTGATTCCGCACCGGGCTGCTGCCCTGCTCCACGGACATCGCCAACGAGCGGAAGCCAACGAGCGGAAGCCAACGAGCGGAAAGGAGGCGTAGGTGGAGGCACCGGCTCCCCCAGCGATCGAGCTGCGCGACATCTCCAAGGATTTCGGCAGCAACCGGGCGCTGGACCACGTGGACCTCAGCATCGGCGACGGCGAGGTGGTGGGGCTCGTCGGGCAGAACGGCTCGGGCAAGTCGACGCTGGTGAAGATCCTGTCCGGGGTCCACGTGCCGGAGCCGGGCGGCCGCCTTTTCGTGAGCGGTGAGGAGGTGCCGCTGCCCTTGGCGCCTGGCCAGGCGAGCCAGATCGGGCTCAGCTTCGTCTACCAGAACCTGGCGCTGGCGCCAGGTCTGACCGTGCTGGAGAACCTGACCCTCGGTCAGCGAGTTGCCGCCGGCGCGCGGGCGGCGTGGGCGCCGATCAACTGGCTCAGCGAGAAGCGGAAGGGCGCGGCCGTGCTCGACCGGTACGGCGTCCGGCTCAACCTCGACCAGCGCACCGGCGAGCTGCCGCCGGTCGACCAGGCGCGGCTCGCGATCGTCCGCGCCGCCGAAGACCTCAACAGGTACCGCACGCGCAGCGGCTACAAGCACTCGGTGCTCGTCCTCGACGAGCCGACCGTGTTCCTGCCGGAAGAAGACGTCGAGCAGCTTTTCGACCTCATCCGCACCGTCAAGGCTGAGGGCGCGGCCGTGCTGTTCATCTCGCACGACCTGGTCGCGGTCCGCTCCATCGCGGATCGCGTCGTCGTGCTCAGGGACGGGCGGGTCGTCGCCGAGGTGCCCGCGGGCGAGATCGAGGAACAGGCGCTGGTCGACCTCATCGTCGGCACGTCGGCGCGGCAGGGCGGGAGCGCCGCCGCGGACGAGGCGCGTCCCGTCGAGGTGACGCTGGCCCCCGCCGGGCCCGCGGGCGCGGAAGACACGCCGGGACCCGGGCCGGGCCAGCACGTCGCGGTCGAGCACCTGAGCGACGGGCGGCTGAAGGACCTGTCGTTCGAGATCGGCGCCGGGGAGATCCTCGGGGTGGCCGGCCTCATCGGCTCGGGCGCCGAGGACCTGCCGTACCTGCTGTTCGGCGCGCACCCGGCCCTCAGCGGCACGCTGCGCCTCGGGTCAGACAAACTCGACATCACCGCGCTCAGCCCGCAGCGCAGCGTGCGGCAGCGCATCGCCCTCGTCCCCGCGGACCGCCAGCTGCTGGGGCTGGCCGAACGGCTCACCCTGTGGGAGAACATCGTCATGCTCGTGGAAGACGAGCACTACCGGGGCGGTGTCTTCCACCGCGGCGAGCTCGTGGAGCTCGCCCGCGAAGCCGTCCAGCGGTTCGAGATCCGGCCGCCGCAGACGCACGCCGTCACCGCGACGTTCTCCGGCGGCAACCAGCAGAAGGCGCTGCTCGCGAAGTGGCTGATCGCCGGGCCGCGGCTGCTGCTGCTGCACGAGCCGACGCAGGGTGTCGACGTCGGCGCCAGGCGGGACATCTACCGGTTCGTGAAATCGGCCGCCACCTTGAATCAGACGTCGGTGCTGTGGGTGACGACGGACTTCGGGGAGCTCGCCGAGGTCTGCGACCGGGTGATCATCTTGTCGGAAGGCCGGACGACCGACACGCTGGCCGGCGAAGAACTAAGCGACGACGCAATCACCGCAGCCGCGCTGCGGCAGATCAGGGAGGTCAGATGAGCGCCTCACCGGGAGCACCCGCTCCCGTCGAAACCGGCGGCCGCGACGAGAGGCCCGCGGAGCGGGACCGGCCGTCGGCGATCCGGCGCCTGGGACTCGAGCGCTACGCGATCGTCATCGTGCTCGTCGCCATGATCGTGGCGTTCGGGGTGGACATACCGTCGACCTTCCTTTCGATCGGCAACCTCTCCAACATCCTCGGTTCCCAGGCGGTGCTGTTCATCCTCGTGATGGCGGTGCTGCTGCCGACGATCATGGGCGACTTCGTCGACCTTTCGCTGGGCTCCTCGCTGGGCCTGTCCGCGATGGTCCTGGCCGTGCTCAACGTGCAGCACGGGACGAACGTGCTGCTCGCCTGCCTGGCGGGGATCGGCGCGGCGGTCATCGTCGGCTTGTTCAACGTGTTCTTCGTCGTGTATTTCGACAACGACCCGTTCATCGTGACGCTCGGCACGATGACGATCGTGCAGGGCATCATCTACATCGTCTCCGGGAACAACAGCGTCGGCATTGTCTCGACGAGCCTGTCGAACTGGGTCTTCTCGAACGAGTTCCTGTCGATCCCGCTCGAGTTCTACTACGGCCTGGCCATCTTCCTCGTCGTCTGGTACGTGCTCAGCTTCACGCCGGTCGGGCAGAAAGCCCTCGTGATCGGCCAGTCGCGCGAGGTGGCGCGGCTGACCGGCGTGCGGGTCAACCGCCAGCGCTCCTGGGCCTTCATCATCGGCGCGGCCATCGCCGGCATCGCGGGGATCGCGTACGCGGCCACCAACGGCACGGTCGACCCGACGGCGGGCAGCGCCCTGATCCTCCCGGCCTACGCGGCGGTCTTCCTCGGGGCGACCGCCATCAAGCCCGGCCGCATCAACGCGCTCGGCGCCCTGGTCGCGGTCTACTTCCTCGCGACGGGTACGGCGGGACTCGAACTGCTCGGCGCGCAGAGCTACATCCAGCAGATCTTCTACGGCGCCGCACTGGTCGTGGCCATCACGATCCCGAAGGTGAACCGCGAGCGCATCTTCAAGAGGCGGCGGGCCGCCTGATGAGCGTCGTCGACGACCTGTTTGACGTCAGCGACCAGGTCGCGCTGGTCACCGGGGGAGCGTCAGGCCTCGGCTACGCGTTCGCCTCGATCCTCGCGGACTGCGGCGCGACCGTCGTCGTCGCCGACTGGAACGGCGAGCGGCTGGAGAAGGAGCTGCGCGGCCTGTCCTCCCACGGCCGCGTCGTCGGCTATCCGCTGGACGTCACCGACGCGCCGGCGGTCCGCGCGTGCGTGGACTCGATCGTCGCCGAGTACAAGAGCATCGACATCGCCTTCGCCAACGCGGGCGTGGCCCGCGGCCACCCACCGCTGCTGCCCGAAGGGTGGCTGGACGACATGTCGATGACCGACTACAACGCGCTCATCGACGTCAACCTGCACGGTGTCGTCTACACCGTGCAGGCGGCGGCGAGGCACATGAAGCAGCAGCGGTCGGGCTCGATCATCACGACGGCGTCGACGGCGGGCCTGCGCAACGACCCGTTCACCCCGTACTCCTACGCGATCGCCAAGGCCGGCGTCGTCAACTTCACCAAGCAGGCCGCGCACGACCTGGCGCGGTGGAATGTCCGGGTGAACGCGATCGCGCCGGGCCCGTTCAAGACGAACCTGGGCGGCGGCGGCCCGATGCCGCCGGAGGCAGAGGCGCGCTGGAATTCGGTGATCCCGCTCGGCCGGATGGGCGACCCGTCAGAGATCCGCGGCCTGGCGCTGCTGCTGGCATCCCCGGCCGGGAGCTTCATGACCGGCGGCGTCTACCCGATCGACGGCGGCGCGCTGCTGCAGGGCCCGTCGCTCCCGCCCGCCGGCTGAGCGGTCTTTTTATCCCGAACGTACGCGGCTGACTCCCGGGCTCTACGCTTCGACCGAATCGAGCGGGATGTCGGGGTACAGCGGCGGCTCCCGGTCCGGGGTCAGCGCGGTCGGCCCGTAGATCCAGTCGGTGAAGCTGTAGTCGTCGGTGTCCCGCGCCCGCAGGATGGCGTTCCGCTGCAGCCGCTTGGTCCCGTCGTGGTGCCACAGGTCGCCCCACTTGCGCGAGGTGAGCACCACCCGCCGGCAGTGCTCGGCGCGCACCGCCTGGTACGCGGCCAGCCCTGCGTCCCAGTCGTCGCCGCGCGAGACGTGCGTGGCCAGCACCCAGCCATCCTCGATCGCCATGATCGCGCCCTGCGCCATGTACTGCAGCGGCGGATGCGCCGCGTCCCCCAGCAGCGCGACGCGGCCGTGCACCCAGTTGTCGATCGGGTCCCTGTCGAACATTCGCCACCAGCGGTCCCGCCACATCAGCGGGATGCCCTTGCGTACGTTCTCGCACGTGGTCTCGAAGGCCGCGTCGAGCTCGTCGGGAGTGCCCCAGTCCTCGCGGCCGTCGCGCGCCTTGGGCGACTGGAACACGGCGACCTGGTTGAGTAGCTCCCCGCCGCGCAGCGGATACTGCACGAAGTGGCAGCGCGGCCCGATGTAGACGACGACGTCGGTGCGCGCGATCCCGTTGCCGAGGACCTGGTCGATCGGCAGCGCCGCCCGGTAGGCGACGTAGGCGGAGTTGACCGTGGCGTCGCCGATGAGCTGCTGGCGCGCCACCGAGTGCAGGCCGTCGGCGGCGATGACGAGGTCCGCGTCCTGGCTGCCGCCGTCCGCGAGGACGACCCGGGCGCCGGAGCCCGTGTTCTCGTAGGACGTCACGAGCTGGCTGGTGAGCAGCTCCACGCCTTCCTCGGCGCAGGCGCGCAGGAAGATGCCGTGCAGGTCGCTGCGGTGGATGACCATGTAAGGGAAGCCGTACCGGCGCCGCAGGCCGGCCAGGTCCAGGCGGGTCAGCTCGGTGCCGTCGAGCGCGTCCCGCATGACGATGCTGTCCGGCAGCACGCCGAGCGCGGTGGCCTCGGTCAGCAGCCCGTACTCGTGCAGCAGCCGGGTGCAGTTCGGCGCGATCTGGATTCCCGCCCCGACCTCGCCGAACTCCCTGGCGCGTTCCAGCACGCGCACCCGCAGCCCCTGGCGGGCCAGCGCGAGCGCGGCGGACAGGCCGCCGATCCCGCCGCCGACGACGATCACGTCCCGGTTTCTCATAGCCACGGCCCCAGGACAGGCGCCGGCTCCCCGCGGGCGGTGGTGAGCTTGTGCGCGCGCCCGGTCAGGTACGCGGTGATCTCGGCCAGCGGGCCGGCCAGCACGATTGGCTCACTGTCGCCCGGCAGCTGCCAGCGCCCGCCCGTGTCCAGCGCCTCCAGGACCAGCGCCGGGCCGGAGGGCTGAGCGGCAGCGCGTTTCGCGACGACGTCCTCGCACAACGCGGCGCAGAAGCCGGCCGGCAGCTCCGCGAAAGAAAGCCCGGTCGCCAGGTCCACGGCGTGCACGTAGACCTCGCGCGCCCGCAGCCACGGCACCTCGGTCGCGGGCACCGTCCGGCCCTGGGCGGTCTGCACCGGCGCCCGCCACTGCTCGTCGCTCAGCGCCGCCATCGCGTCATCCAGCGCCCGCGCGGCCCGGCGCAGCCACGCGCCGAGCTCGGCGTCAGGCAGCTGAGCGCCGCCCTCGATGCCGGCCGCACGGGCGCCTGGCGAGGAGTACATCGGCGTCGGCTCTCCGGTGGCGGCCCAGTGCACGAGGTTGCCCAGCGCCCCGGCGTTCGCCGCGACGTGCGCGAGCAGGTGCCTGCGCGTCCAGCCGGGCAGCGCGCTCGGCGCGCCGAGCGCCGCCTCGTCGAGGTCCGCCTCCGCGAGGAAGAGCGTCGTTCCGTCCCGCGTCCACCGGCGCGCGTCGGTGAGATCGGCGGGCATCAGGGCGCGCTTTCCACCTGAGCGCGGCTGAGCTGGAGAGCTTCGAAGACCGGCGCGTCACTGAACCGGAACAAGTCAAGGGCGCCGGAGCCCGAATCGCTGGCGTCCGCTTCGCAGCGCGCCGCGAACGCCTGCCACGACGGCACCACGAACAGGTCGCCCCGCGTCACCGCCCACGACCTGTCCCCGACGGTGACCGTGCCCGAGCCGTCGAAGACCAGGTAGACCGACGATCCCGTCTCACGGGCCGGCGCGGTCTGCGCCCCGCGCGCGATCCGGTGCATCTCGGCGCGGATGGTCGGCAGCACGTCGCCGCCGGTGGCGGGGCTGGTGAACCGGACGGCCGCGTGCCCGGGCTCGACCGTGCCGCCGTAGCCCTCGGCCTCGATTGCGAGCTGGTCGGCCAGCGCCCGGTCCGTGTGCTCCCACCGGTACGCCAGCAACGGCGAGCCCGGGGCGCCCGGCGCGCCCGGCTGCCCGCCGGCCGCCACCGGCCGCAGCCCCGGGTGCCCCCAGAGGCGCTCCGCGCGTGACCGGCCGGGCGTGCTCCGCTCGGCCTCGCTGACCTGGTCCCGTCCCGGCTCGAAGAACTGCGCCTCGGTCAGGTACTGGAACGGGATGTCCAGCCCGTCGAGCCACGCCATCGGCTCGGCCGTCGCGTTGTGGTGGGCATGCCAGTTCCAGCCCGCCTGCGGCAGGAAGTCGCCGCGCCGCATCGCCACCGGATCGCCGTTGACCACGGTCCACACGCCTTCGCCCTCGACCACGAACCGGAACGCGTGCTGCGTGTGCCGGTGCTCGGGGGCGTCCTCGCCGGGCATCAGGTACTGGATCGCGGCCCACAGCGTCGGCGTCGCGAACGGCCGGCCGCCGAGCCCCGGGTTGGCCAGCGCGATAGCGCGGCGCTCCCCGCCGCGGCCGACGGGAACGAGCTCGCCGGCCTGCGCGGCCAGCACCCGCAGCTGTTCCCACCGCCACAGGTGGGGGACGGCCGCCGACCGGGGGCTGACGGGCATCAGGTCGCCGATCTCGGTCCACAGCGGCACGAGCTGTTCCTTCTCGAACCCGCGGTACAGCTCCTCGAGAGTGGTGATCATGACGCCTAGCATGACTGGCGTCAGCGTCCGTTACCAGTCAGCTGGGCTGCCACAGCTCGATCCGGTTGCCCTCAGGATCGGTGACCCAGCCGAACCGGCCGACGCCCTCCATGTCCTGAGTCTCCTTGGCCACGTCCGCTCCCTTGACGCGCAATTGCGCGAGCATCGCGTCCAGGTCGCTGACCCGGAAGTTGAGCATCGTCTGCTGGGCGCGGGAGCCGAAGTACTCGGTCTCCGCCTCGAAAGTCGCGAACACCGTCACCCCGGCCTCCTGACGCCACAGGCCGTTCTCGTCGGCGTCCAGACCCAGGCAATCGCGATACCACGCACCCAGGCCCACCGGATCAGCGGCCCGCAGGAAGTATCCGCCAACTCCAAGCACACGTTCCATGCCGCCATCTTGCCAGCACCGGCGACCGCGATCGCCGGTCCCGGACGTCAGGCCGCGTACTCGGTCTCCCCGACGAACGCGTCCCACAGCCCGGCGTACACGCCGCCGCGCTCGAGCAGCTCCTCGTGCGAGCCGATCTCGGCGACCCGCCCGTGGTCGAGGACCACGATCCGGTCCGCGCGGGCCGCGGTGGTCAGCCGGTGCGCCACCACGATGGTGGTCCGCGAGGCCGCCAGCGACCGCGTCGCCCGCGTCACCGCGGCCTCGGACGCCAGGTCCAGCGCCGCGGTGGCCTCGTCGAGCAGCAGGATGTCGGGATCGGCCAGTTCCGCCCGCGCCAGCGCGATGAGCTGGCGCTGCCCGGCTGACAGGCTCCGCCCGCGCTCACCCACCTGCTGTGAGTACCCGTCGGGCAGCCGGATGATCATCTCGTGCGCGCCCACGGCCCGCGCCGCCGCCTCGATCTCCGCATCGGAGGCGGACGGCCGCGCGTACGCGATCGCCTCCGCGACCGTGCCGCTGAACAGGTACGCCTCCTGCGGCACCACGCCCAGCCGGTGCCTGAACTCGGTGAGGTCGTAGTCCCGCACGTCGACCCCGTCCACGAGCACCGCCCCGGACGTGACGTCGTAGAACCGCGCGATCAGCTTGACGATGGTGGACTTGCCCGCGCCGGTCTGCCCCACCAGGGCGACGGTCTCGCCCGGCGTTACCGTGAACGACACCCCGGCGATCGCCTCGCCGGCCTTCGCCGGCGCCTCGGCGGCGTCGGCGGGACCCGACAGCGATGGCCCGGCCCCATAGCTGAACCGCACGTCGCGCAGCTCGATCAGGCCGTCGAGCCCGGCCGCGGGCACCGGCAGCGGCGACTTGGGCTCCGGCACCGAGGTCTGGATCCGCATCAGGTCCTTGATCCGCGACACGCCGACCGCCGCCTGCTGGTACCCGTCGAACACCTGGGACAGCTGCTGGATCGGCGAGAACACCATGTCGATGTAGAGCAGGTACGCGATCAGCGCGCCGACGCTCAGCGCGCCGGAGTGCACCTGCCCCACCGCGACCACGAGGACCAGGGCGGACGCCACGGTGGACAGCGTCTGCACGAACGGGAAGTACAGCGCGATGTACCGCTGCGCCCGCAGCCGGGACTGCCGGTAGGCGAACGAGCGGCCGGCGAACCGCGCCCGGTTCTCGCCCTCGCGCCGGAACGCCTGGGTGACCCGCAGCCCCGCCACGTTCTCCGCCAGGTCGGCGTTGACCACGCTGACCCGCTCCCGCGCCTCGGTGTAGGCCCGCGACGACTTCATCCGGAACACCACGGTCGCCGCGATCAGGAACGGCATGATCGCCAGCACGAGCAGCCCCAGCCGCACGTTGATGATGAGCATCGCGGCGAGCACCCCGACGAACGTGAGCACCGAGCTGATCATCGTGACCAGCCCCGTCTGCAGGAACGTGGACAGCGCATCCACGTCGGTCGTCATCCGGGTCATGATCCGCCCGGACAGCTCGCGCTCGTAGAAGTCGAGGCCGAGCCGCTGCAGCTGCGCGAAGATCTTCACCCGCAGCGTATACAGCAGCCGCTCGCCGTTCCGCCCGACGACCATCGTCTCGGCGATGTTCACCAGCCAGTCGCCGAACACGATCGCCAGCCCGGCCAGCGCCAGCAGCGCCACCGTGCTGAACGCGTGCGCCTCCACGCCGGAGTCGATCCCGCCGCGCACCAGCGCGGGCAGCGCCAGGTTGGCGGCGGCGTCGAGCCCGTCGAGCACGAGCCCGGCGATCAGCGCGACCGCGATCGGCCGCAGCAGCTTGCGCAGCGTGAAGTGGGTGTCCGCGGCCCGCGCCTGCGCCGTGTCCACCTTCGGCTCGTCCTTGATCGGCGGCAGCGCCTCGACCTTGGCGAGCAGCTCAGGGCTCGGCGGCACGCTGCCGATCATCCCGTCCATGTGGGTGGCGCGGGCTGCCCCCCTGCGGGCCGCCCCCGCTCCCCGTCCCGAGTTTCCAGAACGGGCCCGTGGCTCCGCCCCAGCCGCCTGACGGGCCTCACCGGTGCCCGCGACAGCGGCCGTCACGGCGCCCGCCGGGGCGGGCAGCTGGCCCGCGTCGGTGCCCTCGGCGTCGTCGCCGGGTCCGGAGATGAGCAGCCGGTACAGTTCCGACCGCTCCTCGAGCTCCGCCTGCGTGCCGATGTCGGCGAGGCGGCCCTCGGCGGTCATCACCGCGATCCGGTCGGCCAGGTTCAGCGTGGACCGGCGG
>Ga0307474_10002426_pt1 | contig 13422 bp, 15 predicted proteins | sample atmos_gasesECM1C_2_FD_203312 | JGI IMG/M metagenome (GOLD analysis project Ga0307474, IMG submission 203312) | Hardwood forest soil microbial communities from Morgan-Monroe State Forest, Indiana, United States - atmos_gasesECM1C_05 | ecosystem: Environmental > Terrestrial > Soil > Temperate... | reverse complement strand
GAGATTGACGATGCGGAGGGGGCGCCCTTTACCGGAATTGGCTCCAATAATTGCGTGTAGACCATATGAGTTGTCCGCCGCGAGAATATTTAACGAAATTAATGGTCTGTGTGCCGGCATTTGAACCTGCGACTCCCACTTCCCGAAGCTTGCGTTGCGACGCTCAGTCCACAATTCCCAAGGATGCCGTCCGGTCGTCACCGGTGTTATATTACTAGTTATTATTACGGTACGGAATCGACGTATGGCCAGGAAGCTTAGCGCGGCTCACGAAAGAGTGCGGGTGTATCGGGCGAAGATGAAGCAACAGGGGTTTCGGCAAATCAGCATTTGGGTCCCGGACACCAAGTCTCCGAAGTTTCGCCAGGAATGTCGACGTCAATCGCGGCTCGCGAGTGCTGCCGCTCAATCAGTGCGGTTGGACGATTTACTCAATGTTGCCGCGGGCTCCGTGGAAGGCTGGACTTGAAGCGCGGCGACATCGTGACCATAGCGGCGCCGGGCGACTACGGGAAACCGCGGCCGGCCTTAATTGTTCAGGCGGATGTCTTCAACGACATTCACGCCAGTATTACAGTCGTGCCGCTGACCAGCACGATCATCGACGCGCCGCTTTTTCGGATAACTCTGGATCCGAGTCGGCAAAACGGCCTCAGTCGGGTATCTCAGATTATGGTCGACAAAGTATTGACGTTGCCACGCGAAAAGATCGGCAAGCGGCTAGGGCACCTGGGAAATACGCTTATGATTCGGGTCGGACGCGCCCTGTCTGTTTGGTTGGGAATGTCCTAACCGGCTTCGAGGTCGAAGTGATTACGCGGGCGATGCGCTCCAGCTGCCGACGAAAATCGTGAACCGTGAGCTGGCAGCTGTGCAGCCGATATCATTCGCTGCCGCCTCCAATCGGCGTGTGATTGGTTCGATGAACGAGTTCGCACGGCAAACTTTCCGCAATGTGACGAGGTGGGTCAGTCGATCGCGGGAATCGGTCACAACTCCTTCAGTGCGCGATAAACCATCTCCTGCGCGATTATCTCGGGCGGCCGCATTTCGGTCCGGCTGCGCTGGCGGTTCATCATGCCCACGAACAGAAGATCGTTCTCGGGATCGACCCAGAAGAACGTGCTGAAGGCGCCGCCCCATTCATAGGTTCCGCGGCCCACAGGGCGACCGGCGCGTTGAGGATTCAGACAAACCAGTCCGTTCATGGCGTGTCCGTTGCCGTGCCCGATCACGTAGTGCAGGATGCCGCGCCGGGTATTCAGGAACTCATCGGAGAGGAGGTTTGACAGCATCAGGTCGACCGACTCTGGCTTCAGCACGTGCGCATCGCCCAGGCTGCCGCGATTCAGCAGCATGCGGGCGAACCGCGCATAGTCCATCGCAGTTGATTTGAACGAGGACCCTCCCATCGGGAAGATCGATTCCAGCCGCTCTTCCATCGTTGCGCCGCGCAGGCGGCCGGTCTGCGCATCCATTGCGTGACCACGGACCAGCCGACGGTCCTGATCGTAGTTGAGAGCGAACGCGGTGTCCCGCATGCCCAGCGGCTCGAACACCCGCCGCTTCATGAATAGGTCGAACCGCTCGCCAGTTAGCCGCTCGACGATCTCCGCCTGCAGGTCGGTGGCGACGCTGTACTCCCAGTCCTGGCCCGGCTCATAGCCGAGCGGCAGGCGGGCGTAGCGCCCGATCAATTCGGTCAGTGACCGGGCGGTGGACCAATTCGTGGTTTGGAGAAACCGCGTCATCTCTTCAGGCGTCTTGCCGAAGGACAGGCCGGCCGTGTGAGTGAACAGCTCGCGGATCGTCGGCTCGCGCGTCGCGCCGGTGCCCGGCAGGGCAGCGATGTCCTTGAACTCGGGCAGATGGAGCGAGATCGGATCGTCCAAGTTCCATCTACCTTCCTCATGCAGTAACAGCATGCCGACCGCGGTCAGGGGTTTGGTCATGGAAAAAAGGGTGAAAATCGAGGCCGCGTGCAGCGGAGCCTTGCTCTCGATGTCGGCATAGCCGGCAGTGTGACCCATCACCAATTGATCGCCTCGGGCCAATAGGGCGACGACGCCGGGGAACGCGCCGCCTGCGATCAAGGCATCAAAGTAAAGTTTCAACGCCTGCAACGGCTCGGACGAGAAACCGGCCTCGCTGGCTGGAACTGGCTTGAACATGAAGTCAACCATGATCGATTCTCTCCTCGCTGGGCAATACATCCGGAGCGTTTTTCGATTCGAGGTTCGACGTGATCATCGGGCTCCTTCGGAGCACGTAGACGGCACAAACGAAACCCCAATAGGAAGTGCAGACGTGGCGGCCGCGCTGACGGGTGCATGCAATCGCTCATCGAATTCGTCGAGCGGCAGGTGGTTGAGCGTATCGCGCACGTGCCGCCGGCCCAGCATTTCGAGGCTCGTGCACCCCATCAGAGCCATGCCGCGCTCTATCTCTTCTCGGAAAATCTCGATCACTCGGGTGACGCCCCGTTCACCCCCGGCGGCGAGGCCGAACAAAAACGGTCGACCGATCGCACACGCGCTGGCTCCGAGAGCAATGGCTTTCAGCACGTGGGTACCACGGCGTACTCCTCCGTCAAGGATCAGAGAAAGCGAATCGCCCACGGCATCGCGAATCGATGCCAGCTGTTCTACGTCCCGAACAAAAGGATCTTGGATAAAAAACATACCAAATATATATAAATGGTGCTAATATTATCCACCGTGACTCAGACCCGCGATATCCAATCCGCCCTTGAAACCTTCCGTCGGCACGGCGGCGTTATGAGGACGAGTCAAGCCCTGATGCGGGGTATTCATCCCGCCGCGCTATACCGTCTCGTCGAAGACGGTCAGCTTATGCGACTCGCACGCGGACTTTATCGACTCACCTCCACTCAGGAGTTCAGCAATCCGGACCTCGCAGTAGTGGCGGTCAAAGCCCCGGAGACGGTCGTGTGCCTGATCTCGGCGCTGGCCTTCCATGGCATCACGACTCAGGTTCCAAGAGTCGTACATCTCGCTGTACCTCGCGGCAGATATGCGGGGCTACGCCTGCGCACGCCCCCGGTGCGGATATATCGTTTCGATGTTCAGACCTTTGATCAGGGAATCGAATCGCACCCCATCGACGGCGTTCCCGTTCGCATTTACAGCGTCGCGCGCACGATAGTTGACTGTTTCAAGTATCGAAACAAGCTCGGGCTGGACGTCGCCATCGAGGCGCTGCGCTTTGCCCGTGACCGTAAGCGAATCAGCAACCGGGAAATTCTCCATATCGCGCAGCTACTGCGACAGGATCGCGTCATGGCGCCATACCTGGAAAGCGTCGCGTGACCAAAGCGCCGAAGAATGTTGTGGCCTCGGTGCTCGCGAGACTGCGCAACGTGGCCCAGGAAGCGAGCTTAAGCTTCAACGACATTCTTCAATCCTATGTGATCGAGCGATTTCTCTCGCGTCTCTCGCGATCGCCCCACGCCGGCACGGTCCTACTCAAAGGTGCGCTGATGCTCCGCGTATGGGGCGTGCCCCGCGCACGACCGACGATGGATATCGATTTGCTGCGTCGTGGCAGTGCCGATCAGGCAACACTCGTGCGACTCGTCGAACAGTGCGCGGCAATCAGTGATCCTTCTGACGGTGTAATCTTCGAGCCGGCGACGATCTCTGTGGAGCCGATTCGCGACGCGACCGAGTATGTCGGTGCTCGCATTCGTCTCAATGCGCGCCTCGACAACGTGCGCCAGACCGTGCAGATCGACTTTGGCGTCGGCGACGCCGTTCATCCTGAACCCCGGGTTATTGACTATCCAGTGCTGCTTGCGAGTTCCCCGGTGCGGCTCAACGCTTACCCGGTGGAGGCGGCGATCGCCGAGAAATTTGAGGCCATGGTTCATCTCGATATGCAGAACAGTCGAATGAAGGATTTCTATGACATCTGGATCTTGTCGCGGATTCTCGCCTTTTCTGGCCCCGCACTCAGCCAGGCGATCCGCTCGACTTTCGATCGTCGCCAGACGAGAGTCCCTGCAATACCGCCTGTGGCGTTAACAGCGAAGTTCTATTCTGAGCCCGTTCATATCCGCCAGTGGGCCGCATTTGTGCGCAGGATTGGCGAGCCGGCTCTAGCGAACGAGTTCTCGCAAGTCGTTGCCGATCTAACTGAGTTTTTGATGCCGGCGGCCAACGAGGCAACGTCGTCGGGTGATTATCCTTTTCGCTGGGAGCCGCCTGGTCCCTGGCAGCGCGGATAGTGCTACGGAGCACGCTCCTCGAAACTTGGATATGACGATTTCGAATTGTCCGCGCGCATTGTCTTAAGTGCGCATCGACTCGAATGCTGCGAGCGCGCGAGCTTCAGCGGCGGTCGGTGGCCAGGTCTGAAGCTCTGCCGTGATATCCCGCACGCCCGGCAGGCGCAATACACTTCTTGGAAAATTCAATCGGTGCGAGTTTGTCCGCGCAACATATCTGCTGCGCTGCTGGACTATCGACAGCGGAATCACAGCAGCGTAGTCGACCATGAAATCTCCGTCAAAGACGACGGCCACGAGAAATTCAAATGGATTCGAGAAGAGATCTCGGACAGCCCCGAGTTGCATTGATCGATTCCTGCTCGGACACCAGCGTGCCTTGATCTGATACCGGGCGCCACTTGCATCTGTGGCGTCGTGCGATCGATTGGACATTGGAGTCAACGTCAATTGGAGTTTCTTCGACACCATCCATTCGGCGATGTCGCCGACCGGAGAGTTAAAGGAGCGGATGACGCCGTGTGAGCGGAGTCCATGCAGCGCGACGGCATATGTACTGAGCAAGCTGATCGGGTCATCAAAGCGCATGGCAAACCTCATTGACTCTGGCCCGAACTGAGGCTTTGCGTCGGCGCCCCCTATTTTGCAAACCCTGTCTGAGGCTTATTTGTGTCGGACGCGTAATCCGGATCTTCGAACAGAAGTTTTGACTCTATAAAGCGTTCGGCGAACATGGATTGTGCCGACGTCCAAGAACAGCCGAGTCATTGAGCGATTTACCTGCGCCGAAAACAGGAACCGCTTTTGGAACCGCGACCCCAAAATACCTGGAGCCGCGCTAGCGCCGATGAAAAAACGCTAAGGTTACACCGAGCGTCATGCTGGAGAGGATGAGGAAATGAGCAAGAACACCTATCCCTTGAAACTTCCCACGTCAGTGAAGAAGGCAGCCGCAGAATTGGCCGCCACTGACGGCGTATCATTGAACCAATTCATCGCGGCGGCTGTAGCGGAGAAGGTAGGTTCCTTACGCGCCGCGGATGACTTCCTGCGTGAACGCGCTGGAACGGCGAAACCCGAGGACATGCTTAAATATCTGCGCCGCGCACCGAAGGTTGCACCGGACGCAGACGACGTGCCATAAAGGCTCGGCACGGCTGATTAACTCGCGCTTGCATGGCGTACCGGCTGTCAACGAAGAACGCTGACTCGCACCCAAGCTCACACCCGGTAACCGCCAGAACTCGCACCCACCGTGTTTTTGAGGAAAGAAATATTAGGAAAATCAGTGGTCGGGGTGACAGGATTTGAACCTGCGACTCCTACGTCCCGAACGTAGTGCTCTACCAGGCTGAGCTACACCCCGAAATCGGCCGCCGATTCAGTTCTTACGCGCTACCGCGAACTTCGCAAGTTCGCTCAAACCTTCTTTGAATGCACTCTCGGGAAGGGGCGCCAGGGCCGCAAGCGCCTGATCTGCCTCGCATTGAGCGAGGCGCGCAGTGTACGCAAGCCCTCCAAGGCTTGCAACGGCACGCGTGATTTCTTCCAAATGAACCAATCCGCCATTCTCAATGGCGTGGCGGATCATGCTTCTCTGGGTTTCGCTTCCGTGCTGCATTGCGTAGATCAGGGGCAGGGTGGGTTTCCCCTCCGCCAGGTCATCGCCCAAGTGTTTGCCGAGACTGGCTTCGTCGGCCTGGTAATCCAGCGCATCGTCGACCAGCTGGAAAGCGGTCCCAATGTGGCGCCCGTACAGCGCCAGGGATTGTTCCATCGCCGGCGGCGCATCGCTCAAGACCGCGGCAATCTGTGCGCCGGCCTCAAACAGCCGGGCGGTTTTGCGCCGGATGACATCGATATAGCGCGCCTCGGTGGTATTCGGGTCGCGTGCGTTCATGAGCTGCAGTACTTCGCCTTCGGCGATGGCATTGGTGGCATCGGCGAGAATTTGCATAATGCGCATGCGGTCCAGGGTCACCATCATCTGAAAGGCGCGCGAGTAGAGGAAATCGCCCACCAAAACGCTGGTGGCATTGCCGAATACCTCATTGGCGGTATCGCGGCCGCGGCGCAGGGACGATTCGTCGACCACATCGTCGTGCAGCAAAGTGGCGGTGTGGATGAACTCGATAATGGCGGCCGCATCGATGTGCTGCTCGCCCGAATGCCCGCAGGCCCGAGCCGCGAGCAGCACCAACAGGGGGCGCAGGCGCTTGCCACCCGCATAGATGATGTAGGTAGCGACCTGGTCAACCAAAGCCACTTTGCTGTGCAAACGCTGTTTGACGACCCGATCAACGGCCTCGAAATCAGCGGTTACCAATCCACGAATCTGTTCTAGTGTCATGCAGCGCTCAGAGAATGCGTCATGGTACCTAAGATCGGTCTGACTGGCGCGAGGCCCGGGGCAAGCCCGCCGTAGGTTGGTGCTGTGCGGCAGCCCCACGGCGACAGGCGACAATACCTGCCAAAGGGCCGCCGGGACAGGCCCCCAAACGGGGCAGGCCCCCGGTTTGACCCGCCAGCCCCCACCCGATACAATCCGCGGCTCTTTTGCGGCCCCACCGGCCGTCCTCGGAGTTGCAACTATGTATGCCGTGATAGCCACGGGCGGTAAACAGTACCGCGTCCAAGAAGGTGCCGTGGTGCGTATCGAGAAGCTCGATGCGGATCAAGGTGCCAATGTCGAATTCAATCAGGTGCTGTTGGTCGGTGCGGGCTCATCCGTGACCATCGGTGCCCCCTACGTCGGCACCGCGAAGGTGACCGCGACGGTCGAAAGTCATGGCAAGGGAGACAAGGTGCGAATCGTGAAGTTTCGCCGCCGCAAGCATTACAAGCGCGAGAAGAACCATCGGCAGCCCTATACCGATGTGAAGATCACTTCGATCGTCGCTTAAGAGTCGGAGACTACTTATATGGCACACAAAAAAGCTGGTGGCAGTACTCGCAACGGTCGCGATTCGCATTCGAAGCGACTGGGCGTCAAGAAATTCGGCGGTGAGGATGTGCTCGCGGGCAACATTTTGATCCGTCAGCGCGGCACGCAATATCGTCCCGGCGTAAATGTCGGCATCGGTACCGATCACACCCTGTTCGCCAAAGCTCAGGGCACAGTGGAATTTCGCGTCAAGGGCGCTGAGCAACACACCTACGTCAACGTCATTCGGAAGTAGCGCATTCGGGCGGGCTTGAAGCGCGCCATCGAATCGAAGGGGGCAGGGCAACCGCGCCCCCTTAATTTTTGGTGAACGCATCATGAAATTCGTCGATGAAGCCAAGCTCAAAGTGCAGGCCGGCAACGGCGGCCGCGGCTGCGTGAGCTTTCGGCGCGAAAAATTCGTGCCCTTCGGCGGCCCGGACGGCGGCGACGGGGGTCTCGGCGGCAGCGTCTACTTGAAAGCGGTCGAAGGCATGAACACGCTGGCCGACTTTCGCATTTCGCGCACCTATAGGGGTCAAAACGGGGAGAGCGGCAGCGGCAATGACTGCACCGGTCACGGCGGCGATGACACATACGTCTCCATCCCCATCGGCACCGTGGTGGCCGACAAGGACACCGGTGAGACTCTGGGCGATCTGACCGTCGAGGGTCAGACGTTGCTGGTGGCCAAAGGCGGCAAGGGCGGTTGGGGCAACACGCGTTTCAAGTCCAGCACCAATCGGACGCCGCGCAAATCCGGTTTGGGTCTGCCGGGGGAGAAGCGTGAGCTGCAACTCGAGCTGAAATTGATCGCGGATGTGGGCTTGCTGGGCTTGCCCAATGCCGGCAAGTCCACCTTGATCCGCGCCGTTTCAGCCGCGAGGCCGAAAGTCGCCGACTATCCTTTCACCACGCTGCATCCGAACCTGGGCGTCGTGTCCGTCGGTCTGGGGCGCAGCTTCGTGATGGCGGATATTCCCGGGTTGATCGAGGGTGCCGCGGACGGCGCAGGCCTGGGAATTCGCTTTCTGAAGCATTTGCAGCGAACGCGCGTGTTGCTGCATCTGATCGATATCGCACCGCCAGACCCCTCGGCGGATCCGGTCAAGGACGCCCGCACCATCGTCGCGGAACTGAAGAAATTTGCCGCCGACCTAGCCAAGAAAGAGCGCTGGCTGCTCATCAACAAAGTTGACCTCTTGGAACCGAAGGAAGCGCAACGGCGTGCCAAGGAAATCGTGAGGCGACTGCGCTGGAAGGGGCCGGTCATGCTCATCTCCGGAGCAACCGGTGAGGGTACGGAGGAACTCAAACAAGCCGTGATGCGCTATCTGGAAGAGCATCCGCGGACGCCCGCCGGGTCTCAAGCAATGGCAAACGATTCAATCAGCCAATAAAAAAGCCGGCAGCGCCGGCTCTTTCTCGCTCACATTCCCTTAAACGCCTACTTGGCGAGGGCGCGAACCTGCTTGGTCAGGCGGCTCTTGTGCCGGGCGGCCTTATTGCGATGAATGATGCCTTTATTGACCATGCTGTCGATCACCGGCGTGGCTTCGTTGAGCGCCGTTTCAGCCTCGGCGTGTTTGCCGGCTTTGAGCGCCAGGGTTGCCTTACGGATGGCGCTTCGCAGCTGCGAGGTGAGTCCGTCGTTCCGAGCGCGATGCGCGGTCGACTGTCGGGCAGCTTTTTCAGCAGATTTCGTATTCGCCAAGCGAGACACTCCTTAAAAGAGCCGCGTAGCTTGCCGATTGGCCCGGCGGTTGTCAATTCGGGGTCCGGACTCGCTTAAGGGGCTTGCTATAGTGGGGCCACTGAAAAGCAGAAAACCTGAGTATAATCTGAGGTTTCGCCATGGAACTAGTTCGCGGTCTGCATAACTTGTCGCAGCGTCCAGAGGGCTGCGTGCTTACCGTAGGCAATTACGACGGTGTGCATTTAGGGCACCAGAAGATGATCGGGGTGCTGAAGCAGCGCGCCGCGGAATTACGCTCGACGGCCACGGTCTTGGTCTTTGAGCCGAGCTCCAAGGAGTTCATCGACCCCGAGGGCGCGCCGCCGCGCCTCACCCGTTGGCGAGAGAAGTATCTTGCGCTGGCGGCGCAGGGCGTCGATCGTTTGGTGATTTTGCGGTTCGACGAGACCATGCGGGCGATGATGCCCGAGCGCTTTGTCGAATCGATTGTTGCCGGCCTGGGGGCGCGGCATATCGTGGTCGGCGATGATTTTCGCTATGGCTGCAACGCCGGCGGCACGATCGACAGCCTGCGCGCCGCGGGCGAGGCACGCGGCTTTGGCGTCGAGCAGATTGCGCCGTTCGTCTTCGATGGCGTGCGCGTCAGCAGTACCGCGGTGCGCGAGCGATTGGGCCAAAGCGATTTTGTCGGCGCGCGGCGCTTGTTGGGGCGTCCCTATCGAATGCTCGGCCGAGTCGTGCATGGGCGCGAGTTGGGCCGCACGTTGGGCTTTCCGACGGCGAACTTGCGGCTCATGCGGCGCCGGCCGCCGGTCCAGGGCGTCTTGGCGGTACGCGTTTTTGGCATTGCGCCGCAGGCGCTGATCGGGGTCGCGAGCTTGGGAACGCGGCCCACGGTCGATGGCACCGACATGTTGTTGGAAGTGCATATTTTTGATTTCGCCCAAGACCTGTATGGGCGGGAGATCGACGTCGAGTTCGTCGCCAAGCTGCGCGACGAGGTCAAGTTCGATTCGTTGGACGCGCTGATCGTGCAAATGAAGGTCGACGCGGCTCAGGCGCGCGATCTGTTGACGAAGGTGAGCTGTGACTGATTACAAGAGTACGATCAATTTGCCCGTGACCGGCTTTCCCATGAAGGCCGACCTGGCCAAGCGCGAGCCTGAAATGCTCGCGGCGTGGGAGCGCGACGATGTGTACGGCAAGATCCGCAAGGTCGCGAAAGGCCGGCCGACTTTCATCCTTACCGACGGACCACCGTACGCCAACGGCGCGCTGCATTTAGGGCATTCGCTCAACAAGATTCTCAAGGACATCATCGTCAAATCGCGCACCTTGGATGGCTACGATGCCCCCTATGTGCCCGGCTGGGATTGCCACGGCCTGCCGATTGAAATGCAGGTCGAGAAGACCCACGGCCGCGTCGGACAAAAAATAAACGCCAAGGCGTTTCGCGCGGCGTGCCGCGAATATGCGCTCAAGCAGGTCGATTTGCAGCGCACCGAATTCAAGCGCCTGGGCGTGCTCGGCGATTGGGATCATCCTTATCTCACCATGGCGCCGCGCTTCGAAGCCGAACAGCTGCGCGCCTTTTCGCTGATCATCAAAAATGGTCACTTGTACAAAGGCTTCAAGCCGGTGCACTGGTGCCTGAACTGCCGCTCGGCCCTGGCCGAGGCCGAAGTGGAGTACGAGGACAAAACCTCGCCGAGCATCTATGTGCGATTCGTGGTTCTCGACCACGCCGATTTGGCGCGCCGCTTAGGGATCTCACACGAAGAGCAGCCCGCGCTGTCGGATGAGCCGACATCGATTGCCATTTGGACCACGACGCCCTGGACCTTGCCGGCCAATCGCGCGGTGGCCGTGCACCCGCAATTCTCCTACTCGCTGGTGGAATTTGAGTTGGGCGGTCGTCGCGAGCGGCTGCTGTTGGCTGACGAACTCGTCGCGGCCGTGATGCAGGCTCTGGGAGTGACCACTTGGGTTGCCATTGCGCAGGCCAAGGGCGAAGCGCTGGAGTATCTGGCCCTGCAGCATCCTTTTTACGATCGCCAGGTGCCGGTGATCTTGGGCGAGCACGTGACGCTCGATGCCGGAACCGGGGCCGTGCACACCTCGCCGGGCCATGGTCTCGAGGACTACGTCGTCGGATTGCGCTACAAGTTGGAAGTCGACAATCCGGTCGGCGGCGATGGCCGCTTCCTGCCCGGAACGCCGCTGTTCGAGGGCGAACAGGTTTTCGATGCGAATGCGCACGTCATCAAGGTGCTCATTGAAAATGAGCGGCTCCTGAAGGATGAGCCGTACCATCACTCCTACCCGCATTGCTGGCGCCATAAGACGCCGGTGATTTTTCGCGCCACGCCGCAGTGGTTCATCAGCATGGAGCAAGCGGGACTGCGCAAGGCGGCGCTCGAGGCGATTTCGCATGTCGACTGGATGCCGACGTGGGGAGAGCAGCGCATCGCCAGCATGGTGGCGGCGCGCCCGGATTGGTGCGTGTCGCGGCAAAGGACTTGGGGGGTGCCGATTCCCCTGTTCGTCGACAAGGTGTCCGGCGAGCTGCATCCGCGCACGCATGAATTGATCGCGGAGGTGGCCAAACTGGTCGAGCGCGACGGCATCGACGCGTGGTTTGATCTGGATGCATCCGCTCAGTTGGGCGTTGACTTGAATCAATACGACAAGTCCACCGACGTCATGGACGTGTGGTTCGATTCCGGGGTGGTGCATCACTGCGTCTCGGTCATTCGTCCTGAAATTACGTCACCGAGCGACTTGTATTTGGAGGGGTCGGACCAGCACCGCGGGTGGTTCCAGAGTTCGTTGCTGACCTCGGTGGCCATGCACGGCCGCGCGCCGTACCGCGGTGTGCTGACGCATGGTTTCACCGTGGATGAGAACGGCCGCAAGATGTCCAAGTCGCTGGGCAACATTCTGGCGCCGCAGAAGCTGACCAGCACCTTGGGTGCCGACGTGATTCGCCTCTGGGTCGCGGCCACCGACTATGCCAACGAGATGAGCGTCTCGGAGGAGATCTTCAAGCGAATCGGCGATTCCTACCGGCGCATGCGCAACACGCTGCGCTTTCTTTTAGGCAATCTGCACGGCTTCGATCCGAAGACGCACGCCGTGCCGTTCGATGACCTGGTGGCCATTGATCAATGGATCATCGCCAAGACCTTTCACCTGCAAAACGATGTCGTGACGGCGTATCGAAATTACGAGTTTCACAAGATCTATCAGGAGATTCACAATTTCTGCGTGGTGGAGCTCGGCGGCTTCTACCTGGACATCATCAAAGACCGGCTCTACACCACGGGGAAGGAGAGCGCGCCGCGGCGTTCGGCGCAGACCGCCCTGAATCACCTGGCGCAGGCCATGGTGCGATGGCTCGCGCCCATCTTGAGCTTCACGGCCGAAGAAGCCTGGAGCTATCTGCCTGGAGTCCCCAATGAATCGGTTTTCTTGAATGCTTGGCATCAACTCCCCGCAGGCGCGGAACGCGTTTCCGCGATCAATTGGCCGGCACTGATTGCGCTCAAGGCCGACGTCGCGCGCGAACTCGAGCGCTTGCGGAATTTGGGCTCCTTGGGCTCGTCGACGGAGGCCGACGTCACGGTATTCGTGCCCGATGCGCTGAGCGGCCATTTCGCGCCGATGCACGATGAGCTGCGATTCTTGTTGATCACCGGAGACGCCAAGGTCGCTCCTTTGAGCGCGCTGTCGGCGACGGCGGTCAAAGCATCTCAGGAAGACGTCTGGATCGAGGTCAAGCCAAGCACCAGTCCGAAGTGCGTGCGCTGTTATCAGTTGCGGGCCGATGTCGGCAGTGATCCGAATCACCCGCAGATCTGCTCGCGCTGCGTCATCAACGTCGAGGGGCCGGGTGAGGAGCGGCGCTTCGCATGATCACGCAAGCGCAACGCAGCCGCGCGGCGCGGTGGCTGTTCCTGTCGGCTTGCATCGTTCTGGCCGATCAGATCAGCAAGAGTTACATAACGCAGCACTTCGGCGAATTCGAGCACATCAGCGTGCTGCCGATTCTCGATATTACCCGGATGCACAATGTGGGGGCGGCGTTCAGCTTTTTGGCCTCCGCGTCCGGCTGGCAGAGATGGCTCTTCATTGGACTTGCCGCGGTTGTGAGCACCGGCATCATCGTGTGGCTGCTGCGACTAAAGAGCGGTGCGCATGGGCTGCTCGCCTGCGGGCTCGCGCTCGTGCTCGGCGGCGCGCTGGGCAATCTCATTGACCGCATCCGCCTGGGGCATGTCATCGATTTCATTCACTTTCACTGGAACGGAGCGTATTTTCCGGCCTTCAACGTGGCCGATTCGGCCATTACGGTGGGCGCGGCCTGTCTTCTGTTGGACGCTTTGTTCGAAGGACGGCAAAAACCTGATGCAAATCCTATTAGCTAATCCTCGCGGTTTCTGCGCCGGCGTGGACCGCGCCATCGATATCGTCGAACGCGCGGTGACCTTGTTTGGCGCGCCCATTTATGTGCGTCACGAAGTGGTGCACAACAAATATGTCGTCGATCGCTTGCGC
>Ga0307474_10002425_pt1 | contig 13423 bp, 17 predicted proteins | sample atmos_gasesECM1C_2_FD_203312 | JGI IMG/M metagenome (GOLD analysis project Ga0307474, IMG submission 203312) | Hardwood forest soil microbial communities from Morgan-Monroe State Forest, Indiana, United States - atmos_gasesECM1C_05 | ecosystem: Environmental > Terrestrial > Soil > Temperate... | reverse complement strand
CCTTCTGCTTGCATCGGTAGTCGATGAGGTAGCGACAGCTGATCCAGTCGTGCTCCAGGCCGAGCCGCTCGATAGGAGCGATGTTCGTGCGGTTCGGACCGTTTACCGCGTTGACACGCTTGAGGAAGGCTTCGTCGACGACTGGCTTGGTTGGCGCGACGCCGACGGGAACGATCGGCCAGAGGCGGCTCTTGTCGACGAGCGCCTGGCACTCGTCGAGGGTGAGGAGCCGGTTGCTTCCGGTGTAGAAGGTCTCCTCCATGCGTTTGCCTGCGGGTGACAGGCCGGTGCCTGCGCAGGCGGAGCACTCCTTCGAGGGGCGTGCGACCTCGAAGTAGAAGTGCACCAGCTCGTTGCGCTCGTCGAGCGTGTGCGTCCGTCGGAACGCGGCCCAGCTGTTGTAGGCGTCGAATGGATCCCACGCGGGATCGTTCATCGGCTCGCGAGGGCCCCACAGCGTGGCGGCGGGGTTGAACGTGAGCAGATCGACCTGCCACGGCTGCGCGTTCTGCTGCTTCAGCTCCTCGGCCTCTTGCTCGTCCGTCGGCAGATGCTTCATGTCGTTTCCTCAGCTCGGAACGCCCGGAGGCAGGTGGATGCGTGGTTGCTCGGACTCGACCTGCACGAAGGTGGGATCGCGCAGACTGTTCTCGTCGGCGAAGACCATCGCGGTGAGGCGGCCGCCGTAGCAGCAGCCCGTGTCAATGCCGAAGCACCGGACTTCGCTGCCGGTCGTGGTCTGGCAGACATCGATGCGCGGTTCGGCGAGCGAGTGCACGGCGTGGCCGTAGATGACGTTCATGGGGCCACGCCACGCCTCCATCCACCACACCGAGCCCGTTGGCTGGTCGAGCGTCCCGCTTTCGCTTGGAGCCATGTGGCCGGTGTCGGGCCAGACGTAGCGCAGGCGCATGATGCGCTCGGCGTCCTGCTCTTCGATGAGCGGTTTGGTTTCGAGCCCACCGTGAACGACGTACCAGTCGGCGGAGAGGTCCACGTAGACGCAACTGTCGAGGTAGGAGCGCTGCCTGGCGGATAGCTGCCGCCACTCTGCCTTGCGCTCCTCGGGGATGACGTGGGTGTGCGCCTTGCGCTGCCGAGGAGTCTGCGGCGCGACAGCGGGTTCACCACGCGCGAGGCGAGCCTCCTGGCGCTGTCTCCGTAGCTCCATCGCTTCGGGTGTCAGTTCGCGTGTGCCGCTCTTGGCCTTGCGACGCTCGCGCACGGCCTGATGCTCCATCGGGTTCTTGAAGCCCGGCTCGCGCGCGACGCGGTCTTCGTAGAGGAGCCATCGGAGCGCGTTGTCTTCGTGGTTGCCGCGGATCGTGTACGCGCCGAGCTGCATCGCATAGGCGACGGTTTCGACGGGGTAAGGTCCGCGGTCGATGAGATCGCCCACAAAGATGATGTGGTCGTCGCCCTGCCGGTAGTCGAGCTTCTGCACGAGCGCCTTCAGCTCGTTCAGGCACCCATGCACGTCGCCGATGACGATGCTGCGGCCCATAGCGCTACCGCGTTGGTCCCCAGCGCCGAAGGGCCTCGATGACGCGCTCGTCGCCGCCGGACTTCAGATCCTCGTGCTGCGATCGCGAATAGTGCTCGTCCGCCGCGGTCCGGTCCGGCTTCCACGAACCGTCCTCGTTGCGACCGGTGCAGGCGTACACGGTGGCCTGAGCAGAGCCCATGGACGCGATGCTCAGCTCGGCGCCGCAGAGCCGACACGGCGGAATGACCGGCTCGTCGTAGCTTTTGTGAAGCTCGGCCAGAAGCTCGTCGTCCGACCAGTCGCGGACCTCCGTGTCCCTCAGCCGCTTGCGGCGTTCCCGTTCCCCTTCGGTCTCCGGCATCGACCTTCTCCCTTCCGCTAGCTCCGCGCCGAAGCGCGCAGCGCTTGATAGAAGTCGCGGACGTTGCCGCCTTCGGGGACGCCAGCCGCGCCCGGCGGATTGATCTCCATGACGCTCCAGTCCGCGGAGTCGGCGTTCTGGGCGACGTCGATGGAGCTGAACTGGTGGTGGCGCAGGCCCGCGGCGAGCATCTCGATCGGGGCCGCGTTCGGCTTGTCGCCCTTGCTGTAATCGCCGTTCGACCAGTACGGCGCGAGGTAGATGACCTTGCCGTAGCAGAGAAACGCGCGCCACTCGTTGACGAGTGGCATGCCGAGCTTGGGATGGATGCCGATCCGGCGAAAGTCGAGGTACTGGCGGAAGACGAGCGAGCCGACGAGGCCCTCGCGCACGATGTCGAGGAAGTTGCGCACCACGCGCTTGACCTCGTCCTCGTTGCGAGCGTCGCGGATGAAGCACGCGTCGAACCACTTGTGCTTGGCGCTCTTGACGTAGTCCTTGACGACGACGGGTCCGTCGAAGGCCGCAGCGACGCGCTTGGCGATCTCGTCGAGGTTCGATAGGTCCGTCCCGGGCTCCAACCAGATCGAGCGCGGCGTCGTGCCTTCGGGGAGCAGGCGGTACCAGTTCGGCAGGAGGTAGGCCTCTTCGTAGTGCGCGCTCTCGGACACGAGGCGGCTCTGGTGATGCTCGCGCAGGTTGGCCTCGATCGCGCGGTACTGCTCTGGCTTGACGAGCCAACCGCGGTAGACGACCTCCGAGTGCGGCGTGATGTTCGCGATCTTGACGTCGCCTCCGAGGACGACCTCCAGATCGATGCGACCGACGCCGAATCCCGCTTCCTTCGCGGCAGCCGCCTCCCACCCGAACGACTGCTCGACGGCCTTGGGCTTGATTGGGTTTGCTGGGAAGAGGATGTTCATGTCACCGGGTCTCGCGTCATGGTCGTGAGCTTCACGTCGACGCCCCACTCGCGGAGCTTGAGGACGTCGTCGAGCAGGCAGGGGATGACGTACTCGTTGATGATCCACTGCGCGGGGCCGCCGTGTCGATGGCGCCATTGGAGCGACGTCTGCGGAAAAGCGAGTACGACCTCCTTCGGGACGCCGAAGTTGTGTCCCTTGGCGATCGTGCCGAGGAGCGTGCCGGTCGCGCACGTCTCCAGAAACTTCTCGTCGATGTCGAGCTGGAATGTCTTGTCGATGAGGTCCACGGTTGCGTTCCCTTCAGGTTCCCATGACGGGCAGGCTCTGGACCGTCCACTCGTAGCCGCAGAAGCGGCACTTGCGGATGGCGGTCCACGGGTCGAGCTGGATGCGCTTGGTTGCCATCTTGCGCTTGCAGCTCTTGCACTGGCTCTTGGTGGCCCGGCGCAGGTTCGCGCGGCGCGTGGCCGCGCTTCGCCGCGCGTGCTCGCCACTGCCGTCGATTCCGCTGCCCATGCCGTGCGTTATACACGGCGTTAGACATCGCGTCAACTGCTGGTGCGAGGCCCGAGGATTGCGGTCAGGTTTGCAGACGACAGGGCCCTGTCGACGATGAGCGCCTCTGTCAGAAGCGCATGCGCCGCGCGATGGGCGGCGAGGATCTCCGTCGCCTTGTTCCACGCATAGCCGAGCGCGGCAGCTTCAGCGGGCGTGCACGGCACGTCGAGCGGGATTGGCGGGGCGTACCCTGTGAAGCAACCGCGCTTGCTGCAAAGCGTGCGGACGCTCGTGAGCGCGTCGTCGATGTCCTTGCGCGGCGGCAGCGTGACGATCCGCCCGTAGGTCGCGACCTCGGCGGCGAGTCCCGCGAGCGAGATGATCATGTCCCACCAGAGATGCTCGGGGGTCCCGTGCTCGACGATCCAGTCGTGGTTGGTGACGCCGGTCCAGAGGACCGGCCCGTTGCCCGACGCGGGTTTGACCGAGACGTTCTGGACGGTCCCCACGAACGGGCAGCACCAGGCGGCAATCGTGTGCCCACCTTCGTGTGTTGCGAGCCAGCGTAGCCGCTCATGGCGGTACTCGGGCGACACGTCGCGACCGACGAGGTGGAGCGTCGGCTTGGGTCGCGCGGCCGCGAGCAGGTGCAGGGCTGCAATGAGCGCGACGAGCGGCATGGGCGGGAGGCCAAGGGCGAGAGTACCAGTGGACGGTATGGCGCCGCTACCTAGAAGCCGAGCGGTGGGGCACACGGATGTACTTGCGTTCGACGTCGCGCTCGTGGATCGGGCTGAGACCTAGTCGCGTCCGCGCAATGGCGCGTCGGTCCGCCCGACAGCGCGCGCAGAAGCCCTCTGACGCGACGACTCCACGAGGAGGTTGCCATCGCCGACCGCAAAAGCGACACCGGGGAAGGGCAAGCAACCTCACACGTAGGCCGCGGACCGTCGCGACCGTCGTGCAGACAAGACGCTCACGAAATGCGGCGTCTCCTTTGCTTGCTGAAGGAATCCGCGAACGGACAGTGCCTCATCCAGCTCCGGCCACAAGAGGCCCTCGCCATCGTTCAGGATCTGGAACTTCGCAAGCTGCTTGCGACTGGCTCGACGAAGCAGCGGAGAAACCTTCGGGTCTACGACGATGACCCTGCCGTCCGCCAGTCGAACGAACAGCATGCGGTCCGCTCCAATCCAGACCTCAACCGCTCTAGCGGTTGCCGAAGAACGCTTGCCATGCCGCGAGGAAATCTGCCTCATGTTCGATCACGATCTTTCTAGCACGCGCGACGTCCGACGGTCGAAGCGACCCGACGTGATCAAGGCGCACCGGGTTGAGCCAGAGCTTGGCTGTCCGACGATCCGATGCCTGCTGAACATGAACGTGCGGTGGCTCGCCACCCTCGTTGCTCCAGAAGAAGAAGGTCAACGATCCCGAACGCAGAAGAACCGGCATCGGAAGCGATCGTCTACCGCGTGCTGAACGGGCGTCAAGTATAAGTGTCAAATGGCCACGATGGGTGGCTTGCGTTACTGTTTGACGGCACGTATAACGTCTGTGTGGAGGTCACGATGACGCAGTCGCAGCCGTCTCGTCTTGCACCCGATCTGTCGACGCTGAACGAGGCCGAGCTGAAGAAGCTCTCGGTCTACAGCCTGCCACCCAGCTACCATCTCCAGCGCGACTGCGGCAACGGCTGCTTTCTCGATCCGCCTGGCTTCCCCTCCTACTTCACGCGAGGCGTGTTCACGCAGCACGGCAATGCGCCGAGGCGTGGCGTCGAGGAGGTCATCTCGTTCGGCGGCGCGCTCTACACGACGCGGTCCTCGGCGGACTGGAAGTCCAGCGACACGTGGGACGGCGTGTACGGGCGCTACTCGTCGCGACTCATGCGCCTCTGGTCGAAGCTTTCCTTCGAACATCCGCGCACGCAGCTCTGGATCGCGCAGGTGCATCAGCACCTGCGGCACGCGTACGTCGACGACGCGCAGCTGGCCGAGCCGCTGGAGAACGGCAAGCCGGCGATGGTCTTCTTCCCCGTGCCGAGCCACAAGCTGCGCCGCTTCGTCGACGATGCGCGGTTCTCGGCCGACTGGCGTTCCAAGGAGCAGGCCGCGGTGGAGGCGTTCAACGTGTCGGTGCACGATCGCTACGCGAAGGTGGCGACGATCGACAACCACGCGGCGGTGCGTCGCATCCGGCGCTTCTATCCCGAGTACGCGCCGAACGAGGCCGCGATCGTGGCGGCGGAAGAGGCGCCGCGTCTGGGTGACTGGTGGCAGCGCCACGCGGAGCGCCCCTCGCCGAGCGAGTGCCGGCCGCCGCAATGGTTCGGCGAGCACCGCACGAATGGGTGGTGCCAGTTTTGCGGGTACGTGACTGCGGCGCCGGAGGCGGTCGCGCAGGCGCTCGCGTAGGCTCGTCTCCATGCCGCGCATCGACTTCTACAGGCACCTGAACGACGAGACGGGCAGTGGCGTGACCATCGGCATCGAAGAAATCGCCGTGCAGGTCGAGGCCCAAAACTACGGCATGCACCGCATGCTGTCCGCGCTGGTTCGCGCGCGCGAAGCTCGTCGACCCGCCGATCCGCTGGCCGCCGAGCTGCGAGCGCTGCTCGAAAAAGGCCTCTTCTAGTCGTCGCGTCGGCGCCCATGCACATCTACGTCTTGAGCGACGCGGATCGGGTGGAGATCGCGCGCGTGGTGGACCACGCGACGAAGCCCGAGGCGATTTACGTCGCCGTGCGTCCGGGCGATCCGCAGCCCAAGCCCCCGGGCGACCGCCCCGAGTACGTGGCGATCTGCAAGGACATTGGCCTGCGGTGCGTGTTCACGATCACGGACTTCGGAGCGATGTCCGAAGAGGTCGGCGGTCGGTACTTCCGGCACCTGTCGGTGTCGGGCCGAGACGGGCATGAGCTACCTCATCGGCTTGCCGTCGAGCTGGTGCTACCGCTCTTTGGCTTCAATGGCAGCGCCGAAGAGGTGTTCGCAGGCGCAGCGGAGTACGGTAGCTACCAGATCGTCGCGGCGGTGGTGCTCATCGAGCCGTACGAGCCGGCAGTTCACTGAAATTGGACGACGCCGCCCGCGGTGCCCGGCTTGGCGGTCAGCGAGCCGTCGCCGTTGGCTCCCGCCGCTCCCGCCGACCCAAACGTCTGGCTGCCGCCTGTGACGGTCGGCATCGTGCCCGTCCAGAGAACGCCGACCGACAGACCGCCCGAGCCGCCCGCGCCCGGGCCGCCGTTGCCGCCCGCGCCGCCCATGCCCCCTGTGCAGCTGGCTAGTCCTCCCGCGCCGCCTGGACCGCCCGTCTGGCCTGCCTGACCGGGCGCGCCGCTTCCGCCGGGGGCGCCGTTGGCCGTGGCGATTGTGCAGCCTTGCAGGGTCACCGAGGCGTCGAAGACGAGCAAGCCGATGCTGGAGCCGCCGCCACTCCCTCCCGTGCCTCCCGTGCCGCCGCAGCCGCCCGCGCCCCCGCCTCCCCCCCCGCCGACGCCGTTGGTCGCGGCCTGGGCGCCTCCGCCGCCTCCACCCTGCCCGACGGAGCCCAGGCCAGCCGTCGTGCCACCCGATGGTGTCCAACCTGAGGCCGAGAAGGTGGCCCATGTCGTGGCGGTGGTGCCTGGCGCTCCGGCTGCTCCGGCGACCCCGACGCCTCCGCCTTGCTCGCTCGCGCCGCAGTCGATGGACTTCCCGCCGTTGCCTGTCGTGCCGGGCTGTCCGGACTGTCCATCGACGATCGATGTGTCTCCGAGCTTGGCGGAGCCTCCCGCGCCTCCGACGCTCAAAGGGCAGTCGGGGTTTGGAAGCTCGGCGCCGCCCATGCCGGTGCCGCCCGAGGCGATCGGCGCTCCGCCCGTGTTGCCTGTGGGCGCGATCGTCGTGTACGGGGGCGGCTGCGCGGGGGTCGCTCCGGGGGCCGCTGCGCCGGCATCCATGGTGCAGCGCTCCATCGTGACGCCGGTGGCACCACTCACGAAGACGGCGATGCTCGATGTGCTTGCGTTGGCGGCCGTCGTGGCTGCGGCGACGAAGCCCATGTCCTCGAACGTCACCGCAGCGGTGATCTGCGCTGCGTACCCGGACGCGGGAGCGATCGTGGCGAGGTCCGCTGCCTTGTAGGTCCACGTTCCGGGTGTGGTCGTACAATCGAGCCCGCCGTAGACCGTGAGCCCTGCGCGTGAGGCGCCGACGACGAGGTTCTCGGCGTAGTGCCCGGCCGTGCCGCAGGCGTAGATGCGCGTCAGCGTGCCGAGCTTCGCCTGATCCATCGCGTGACCGATGGTTGCGTACGGGGCGGCGCGTGTACCCGCGCCGCTATCGCTGCCGTTTGGTGACACGAAGACCCCGAAGGCCTCGGTGAGCACACACGGATCCGAGGTGTCGGACGGCTCGTCGGAGTTCGGGAGGCAGTCGGCGCTGCACGCGTGGTAGCTCGTCGAGCAGGTCACGTCGCAGGTCGGCGGGCTCGCACAGCTCGCCTGGCCGTTGCCCGACGGAGGAGGAGGGCAGGCGTTGGCGCAGGAGCCGCAGTGGTTCGGATCCGTGGGTGCGTAGCAGGAGTCGCCGCACACCTCGGTCGTCGATCCGGAGCAGGTGACGCTGCACGTCCCGCCGTCACCGCCGAGCGTGCAGATCGTCGTCCCTGTACCAGCTCCGGGCGCGGGACAGCTGTTCGTGCAGCTGCCGCAGTGCTCTGGCTTGGAGGGATCGACGCACGCGCCCGCGCAGTCGAGCGACGTCGAGCCGCTGCATCCGAGTCCGCACGTTCCCGCTGTGCATGTCGCCTGTCCCGACCCAGCATCGGGCGCATGGCAGACGTTGTTGCAGCTGCCGCAGTGGCTCGGCAACGTCGGATCGACGCACGTTCCGTTGCAGTCGAGCGTGGTCGGCGCGGTGCAGCCTGCCGATGCCTCTCCGCCGTCGTGCTCGGTCACATCCGGCCCCGCGTCACTCGGACTGTCGGCGGAGGTACTCTCGGCGGCGCTGTCGCCGCGGGCATCGAGCCCGGCGTCGCCGCAGTAGTCGTTGTCGCAAAGGCTTCCTACGCTGCCGTAGCAGGCGGGGATGGCGAGGATGGCGACGAAGGCAACGAGGGCGGACAGGCGCGTCGTGGCAGGCATGGTCTGCCGATGTATTACCTCGTGTCTAACATCCGCGCAACCGATCAGAGGTAGCGGACCTTGGTCGGATCGGGCAGGTCGAGCCACCGGAAGAGGCTCTCGATGAACGCTGTCCATTCCTGGAACGGCTCGTCGGAGATCGGACCGCGCGTTCGGTGCCATGCTTCGATCGCAAACCGTCGCACGAGCGAGAGTGCGGACGACAGAAGTTGCGGGCGCCCATCACTCAGCCACTTCGGATGGCGCAGATCGGGCAGCGGCGCAGTCGACGGTACGCCGTCCTTGGAACCGAGCGCGATCCGTAGGCTCCTTTCCCAAAGGCGTCGCGGCAGCGTTATCCCATTGCCTGTCAGCCACCACGTCGCGCGGGATGCGAGCGCTCCGTGGCTCATTGCTGCCAGTAGGTGCTCCAGAGGTAGACTCGACGTCGCAACAACGTTGTCGATGACGATGGCCGAGGCGCCTTGCTTGATGTGCTCCGTCGCGCGTGAGGCGAAGGATTCGCTCGTCATGGACGGATCGAGGAAGGCGGGGTCTCCGCCGAAAGCGACGCTCGACGCAAGCCTCACGAGGGTCGTCTTGCGAAGACCGGCACGTTGGGCGTCGATGACGAAGAGCGGGCATGGCCCCTCGATGAGCGGGTGGGCGATGCAGGTGAAGAGAGCGGCGAGCCACGCGCTCCGGTGGTGCGGCGTGGCAAATGGCCAGGGCGCTACGAGATCGAGAAGAGCATCGCGGCGCGCGAGGCAAACCGCGATGGACGGGGTGTCTTCGACCGGTGGGTAGTTGACGTCTGGCTGGTAGAGCAGTCCGGTGCGCCGATCGAGCCCAGGTTTCTGAAGAACGGTCCCGTCAGGGCGCAGGACTGGGCAGGTGATGACGCGCCGCTCGGGGGGCATTGAGGCGGCCAGCGTACCGCCGTTCGGTCGACGAATGGGCCGGCAGCCGTGGAAAACGACAACCCCACCACGTTTTGCAAGCAACCGGTCCCGAATGCCGGCCGATAGGTGAGCAAGAGGTGAGGAGCGATGAAGACCCTGGAGGAGCTGAAGAGGGTGCAGGCGGAGTCGAAGAGCCGCTTTCAGCAGGCTTGCGATGCGCTCTCGCACCGTGGTGGCACGGTCGCGGTGACGGCGGAGCAGCGCGCCCAGTTCGAGCAGCTCTGCGAGGTCCAGCCGCTCCTCACCGAGCTGCCGACGACGTCGTCGACCGACGTCGCCAGGCATCACTGGATCGCCGGCTAGTCCGGCGGGCAAACGGTTTCCCAAAGACAAGAGGAGAAGAAGTCATGTCGAACGTCGGTGGAGTGGGTGCGGGCAATGGGGTTCTCGGAACGGGCTACGTGGGTCTCGGCAGCGGCGATCTCACCGGCATGTCGCCGGACTCGCTGCTGGAGTACTGCGGTGATCAGCTGAACAATCTGAACAGCCAGATCGACTCGCTCATGACGCAGCAGGAGCGTCAGATCCAGGAGAGCCAGGGGATCCAGTCGGTGCAGTCGACGCTCTCGGGGTTCGGGACGAACGGCCCGCAGAGCCAGTCGGATCTCGACAAGTGCGTGACGGCGTACCAGAACGCCATCAACTCGCTGCCCCCGGGCGATCCGGTCGCCGCGCAGCTCCAGACGCAGCTCCAGTCGATGCAGCAGGCGTGCGGCGTGACGGGGCAGACGTTGACGCCCGATCAGCAGACGGAGCTGTCGAACGCGCAGGCGATCGTCGCGCAGGGCGCGCCGCCGGTGGGCGTTCCGGGCAGCAACCAGGTCAACCCGGCCGTCGGCCAGTTCATGACGGCGCAGCAGACGGTCACGGATCTGACGGCGATCAAGGGCAGCTTCAAGGCGCCCTCGCAGTCGGACTGGGCGGGCGTGACCTCGGGCCTGAGCACGCTGAACAGCAACGTCACGAGCAACTCGCAGCTCCAGATGCTCAACCTCCAGAACCTCGTGTCGCAGCAGCAGCAGGCGATCGAGGCGTCCACGAACATGATGACGCAGGAGAACCAGACGCTGCTCGATCAGGCCAAGGCGGTCTGAGTCGGGTGGCGGCAAGCACGGGGCAAGCAACGCGAAGGAGCGGCAGGTGTCATGGACGTCGACCAATTCCAGGCCGAGATGAAGCTTCCGCGCTCGAAGGTGCCGACCGTCGAAGCGATCTACGCGACGGGGTTCTGGCTCTTCGAGCGCGAGCGCTGGGAGGACGCGGCGAAGGTCTTCCGCGTCATGCTTCACGCGGCGCCGCGTGACGAGCGCGGGTGGCTGGCCCTCGGCGAGTGTCACGAGCGCTACGGGCAACCGAAGATCGCCCTGGAGCTGTACAGCGCGGGCATGTCGGTGGCTGCGCCGCCGTCGGCACGCTGCACGCTGGCTCGCGCGCGCGTCTTGCGCGAGCTGGGCCTGGACGAGGAAGCGGATGCGGCCTTCGAGCAGGCGGCGACGCTCGCGGCTGGTGACGAACAACTGTCGGCCCTCGTTGTGGCCGAGAAGGGACGTGTGTCGTGATCGGAGCAGTCAGCGCAAGCACGAGCGTCGCCCCGATGACCGGCGGCTCGATTCCCGGTGGCAGTCAGGCGCCTGCGACGGGCGGTTCGCTCTTGCCGTCTCCGAGCGAAGGAGCGGGCGATCCTCTTGCGATGATGTTCCTGCTCGACTCCAAGAACCAGCAGCTCGGAGTCGAGACGGGGACCTCGGAGATCAAGTCCGATCAGAAGTCGGCCAACGACGCCTACAACAAGGAGATGGGCGCCATCCACAAGGCGGACGAGGCGGCCAAGCACAAGAGCTTCTGGGACAAGCTCGGCAACGTGTTCGGTGACATCGCGAAGGTTGCCGGAGTGGTGGCTTCGATCGCGGCCGCGGTGGCGACGTGCGGTGCGGCGTCGCCGCTCGCCGCGGTGGCTGTCGCGGGCGCGGTCCTGTCGACAGCGGGGTTTGCCGACAGCACCTTCGGGATCTTGAAGAAGCTCGGCGTGAGCGACAAGCTCGCGGGCATCCTCGACGCGGGGATGTCCCTTGGTGGCGCCGGCATGTCGGTCGGAGCGGGCCTCATCGGTGGCGCGCAGGCGGCGACGAGTACGGCGAGCATGGTGAGCAAGGTGGCCGGCGGCGTCGGTGGCGCTGCCACGATCGGCAAGGGGTCGTCGGCTGTCGGTTCGGGCGAGTGCCAGAAGGACGACGACAAGGCGATGGCCGATCAGGTCGAGCAGCAGTCCAAGCAGGACGAGGACGGCAGGATGCTCGACGCACTCGGCAACCAGATGCAGAACGATCAGAAGCAGGACGCGAAGCTCTTGCAGACGATCGCCGGCATCCAGTCGACGGAGAACGACACGTCACTCTACGTGGCGAGCGGTGGAACGGAAGGCGGTGGAGCATGAGCACGGACGCGATCACGGGAAGCGTGGGACAGCCGGCGGCCGTTTGCGGCGTCGGCAGCAGTGAGGCGGCGCTTTCGACCGAGGGCGGCACGACGCCGGGCACGTCGCTTCTTCCTCAGCCGGTCATGATCCTCGGCGGGAATGCGATGACTCAGCTCGCGTCGTTGATGACCCAGTGCGACGAGCAGAGCCAAATCAATAGCACGACCATGGAGAACGCTGCGAACAAGGCTGCCGAGCAGGAAGACGCGGCGCGCGTGGCCTCGATGCGTGACAAGGCCAGCCAGGACTTCACTGGGGCGCTCGTCAGCGGCCTGAGCGACGTCGTCGCCGGAGGGCTCGCCATCGGCGGTGCGGTCGTCACAGGAGGTCCGGGCACGAGTGGCACGCCGGCCGCGGACGCAGGTCGCGGCTGGTCGGGCATTCTCAACGGCGGCTCGAAGATGTTCGGGTCGTCGGGCCTCGGCTCCATCCTGTCAGCCGGGTACAAGGCTGGGGCGGACAACGACGACGCGAACGCGGCTCAGCACGAGTCGGCTTCCGACGCGGACGTTCGAGCGTACAACGCCGCAGCGTCGCAGGTGCAGGCAGCGGCCGATGCGCTTTCGAAGATCGAGGACACCATCTCTGGCATCCTCCAGACGCAGGCGCAGACGGGTGCGAAGGTGGCTGGCGGTTGAGAAGAGCCCGGGCCTCTCCGGTCTCTCCAGCTAGCGGGCTGCGGTCACGGCACCTGCCTTGGTGATCTCGGCCTTGCACGCATTGACCAGCCACTGGCCGCAATGCATGGTGCACGTGCCCTCGGGTGGCGCGCGCCGCTTCGAGCACTGAACCCAGCGGTCGTTCACAGCTTCGAGCGGCGCGCCACAGTCGGGGCACTTGTCTTCAGCAAGGGCCCGGCGCGCGGCTTCGCTCAGGTGGGCAGTTTCAGACTTTCGCCGTCCGGGCCGTGCGCGGCGATTCGCTCCACCTGGTCCAAGGTTGGACGCCGTTTGGATGACTGCGTGCGACACGGTCTTCACCAGAGTCGTGGGCATCTCTATGTGCGCCCGTAGCGTTTGTACGACAGAAGGCCACGCGGAGCGTGTGCGACGGCGATCGTCGCGCGCCACGGGGCTTCAGATTCCATGCAGACGTGAAAGTCTCCTCGCTTGTCCATCCACACGGCGTAGTTCAAGTGGAACTCCCGCGCGTTCGCAGCAGCCGTGCGGATCGCACGATCGCGCGCGTCCTTACGCTGTCCCGACAGCGGAGATGCGTTCGGAACGACGTTGCCGTGTCGGAGACCAGCTCGACTGGACCGCGAGCGTCGAGAACTGCGTGAACGCTTCTTGGCTGCCATCCGTGTGATACTACCGTGCCTGATGTCCAGGTGGTGAGAAGGATAGAGGCATGCTTCGGACCACGCTTCTCAGTTTCCTTCAACCGCGTATCCTTGCCGCATGGAAGCACTCGCGGAGCTGACCTTCGAGGCAAAGATAGGGGTAGGCGAGACGCGCGACGTCGAAACGGTCGCGACAGAGGCGGCCGCGTACACCACTCTGCTCGTCGATACGCCCGACGGATTCGACATCGTTGGCTTCACCATCGACGGCAAGAAACAAATGGACAGTAGCGTCGGGGTTCCGGGTCGGTGCTTTACTGCTCCG
>Ga0307474_10002423_pt1 | contig 13427 bp, 15 predicted proteins | sample atmos_gasesECM1C_2_FD_203312 | JGI IMG/M metagenome (GOLD analysis project Ga0307474, IMG submission 203312) | Hardwood forest soil microbial communities from Morgan-Monroe State Forest, Indiana, United States - atmos_gasesECM1C_05 | ecosystem: Environmental > Terrestrial > Soil > Temperate... | reverse complement strand
GCTGGATCACGCTCGCCCTGGGTATGTACGTTACCTGCAAGCGCATCGATCTACTAATCAGTTTTGGCGACGCCACATGGCTACGGATCGTACAGTACTTACCGGTCGGATTCTTGTTCGTTCCACTTACGATGGCGGCCTATGTAGGCGTACCGAAAGACAAGACAAATGCTGCCGCGGGTCTGATGAACTTCATGCGCAACATCGGTCAAAGCGTGGGGACCTCAGCTGTAACGACATTGATCGCGCGGCGAAGTCAATATCATCAATCCGTCCTAGCCACGTACACGCGTTCGCCCCAGTTCAATGCAGCCGTTGCGGAGCTAACTACGCGCCTATCGCATGCCGGTTTTGATTTATATTCCGCGCAACGGGCCGCGCTCGCCAAAATGTACGGTGCGCTGAACACACAGGCTCAAGCCCTCTCTTATGTTGACGTCTACTGGCTGCTTGCGGTGACTTCCGCCCTGATGTTTTTGTTGTGCTTCCTGCTTGAGAAAAATGAGCCGGCTGGATCCGGCGAGATTCAAGTGCATTGACTTAGATCTTTCCCCAGAGGTTGGAACGAGTCTCAGTTCTCGTTCTTTGAAGGCGCTTAAGAATCACGGCAGCGCCGATGAGAGATTTTGAGCCGATAGGTTGATGGAGGAGGAACATGGGAGACGACAACGTGCAACAGGTGTGGTACAGCTTGTGCCTGATCAAGGCAGTAGTCAGCTTGTTCGTCCTATCCGTCGTCGTCCTGCTCTGTAAGCGGGTCTTACGCTCTATTCCCTGGAATCGTGTTATCCGGCGTTCAACCAAACACCCAATGGTGCATTCGTTCGGCACCGTGCAGCCTCCTCGGAAAGCTGCCGACCTCAGTGTATGGAGGGGACGACGGGGCTCGAACCCGCGACCTCTGCCGTGACAGTCTCATTCAGGAATCCAGTCTCTCCTGGTCCCATTCGCCTTTTACAACCCTTCGGGTGATACCCCAATTCGAATCGCGGATGGGTTACCGCGCTTAAATGCAATCGCTGAAAATGAAGGAGTTCGGGACCGAATCGTTGAAGTTTCCAGTTCACCGGGAGGGTCGAATTCGGCGAAATTTGGCGAAGTTCGGCGAAGTTCGATGATCATCGAAATATAGCCTCTCTCAACCTATTGAAACCGAAGGGCTTGGTGGACGCGGTAGGAATCGAACCTACAACCTGTCGGTTAAGAGAGGAATCGTGAAGCCCGGAAAGCCCATGATTTCAAAGGAGTACGGAGGAGCAAAAAGGACGATTTGGAGCCTTTTCGGCGCGCAATTCGGCGAAGAATTCGGCGAAGTTTTCCTCTTGAGATGAAATTCCGGTCGGACGGCGTTTGGCGCCCCTGACCCAACCGCTTTTGGAAACCTGGTCGTGGACAGAACGGTTGTTAGCCTGGCGATGAAGCTCCGATCGACTGAAGATCTTTCGTGTCATCGGGTTGAAAACGTGAACTGGCCCTTCTCCGGTTTCGGATTCGCCGAAAATCCGGAAATTGAGTTAACCCTTCGGCAAAATCCGACCTGAGAATTCGACTTGGCGGCGCTCAGCCGCTTCTTGCAACCGCATCTACAAAAGCGCGAAATCTGCCTTCGATCTCCACCGGCGAAGTTGCCGGGTAGCCAAGATCCTTGGCAAGCCCCTCCAGTTCGGGCCCCCACTCTGTCGGAATTCTAACGGCCGGCGGGAAGTCATGTGTTGCCCGCTCGGCAAACAGTTGCATTGAGGCCGCGCTCACCGCCGCCATATTCAGATGGCCAAACAAGTCAATCAGCAAAATGTCGAGAACGTCGCGAGCCCGGCCTTTTGAAAACGGTCCGGTACAGGCGTGCAGCTTCTGCGCGACCTGGTCGTTGAGGTTCAAGCACCGAACCGGCGAGGGGACGCGCAGGCCCATCTCGACGAGGCCGCGGATCGCCGGCTCGACGAAGTCCAGGGCCCCCTGCCCCGCCGGACCAAGATCGATGTCAATGGTCTGCCATGCTCGGGTCCGATGGCGGACAGCCAGCTCCAGGCGGACTGCGTCGGCGTTGTCCATGTGCAGCTGCTTGCCCTTCAGTTGAAAGGTGAACTCATCGAACCCGAGCGCGAGAGCACTTCCAAACGCACGGAGCCGTTCCGCCCGTTCTCCCGTGAGGCCTATGTCGATATCCTTCGTGGCGCGGGCGCCTTCGGCAAAGCGAAGCTCCATTGCCACGCCGCCCTTCAGGTAGTAGTTGTTGAGGATGCCTTCCTGGACCGCCCGTTCCAGAACTCCACAAAGCGCAAGGAATGAGACCCAGCGACGCAGGCGTTCCTGTGCCACTCCCTCTTCTCTGGCGACTCGTGCAAGGGTCTTTTCCAGTCGTTCAACGGGTCGGGGATTCATGAGTCGCCCGTTGAGTTTCGATTGTCGGCCGAGTGCGCTAGAACGTTACCGTTGACACGCTTCCGGAGTTTGCTCGCTTGAGCCGCGTTGAGCAATCCTTCACGGAGGGCGTCTGCGATGGCCTGGCGGGCCATCTCCGTCCTCTGGTTGGCCGCAAGAGTGTCGAGGATCGAGCGCTCTACAGTCGTGACTGGCACCCCTTCATGGATGTGGATCTCCTCCTGTGAGAGGTTGGCTCGATGGATGGCAATCCACCGTGGCCGCTCGCGGCGCAGCCGAGCTGACAAAGGAACGGTGAGGTGCACGCGCGAAGGGTTCTCGTCGGAGATTCCGTAGACCAGGAGTGCCGTCTCATGCGAAAGTGCGACCTGCTCCGGCCCCTGGCTGGCGCGAGCCCACAAAATCGCCTCACGATATTGAGCAAGCCGATCCGCTGGATATTGTGCGATTCGATAGACCCCTCTGGTCATTCGCTCCAGCCGGCCGCGCTGTGCGAGACGAACTAGGACGGAGTCTTTGATTCCCAGAGCGCGGGCCTCTTTTGAGAGCAGCAGGCCGTCGTGCTCTTCGGCCAGTGCATACAGCTCGTCCATGCGAGTGCGCGGCATAATTGAAGTATGAGACGGCCTTAAGCTTATGTCAATATCATTCCATTATTGAACTATATTGACAGTACGAGTTGGTTCTTACTCGAATTGCCCGCCTAACCGCAGCCCTGTTGGGCCTTGGTATTTGTCTGATTAAGAGGGACTTGCGTGCCCTTCAACATATCCCTATCGGGTGTGAAACCCTTTATGATGAGTGCGGTGATCTCAAATGGACGACTACAAGGGACAGTGCTTCGTAATGCAGCCGTTTGACCGTGCCAGGTATGACAGCCTGTACGAGCAAGTGTTTGATCCAGCGATCCGCAACGCCAGATTGAAGCCACACCGGGTTGACAACGATCCTGGGGCCTCGATCCCCGTTGAGACCATTGAAGAGGAGATCACTAAGTCCGTGGCGTGTTTCGGTGAAATATCCGAGGACAATCCCAATGTCTGGTTTGAGCTTGGATACGCGATAGCCCGCGAGAAGCCCTTGCCTAGTATGCGCGGACACGCGGCTAAAGTTTCCTTTCGATATTCAGCATCGGAAGATCATCACATATCCCAAACAGCCATTGCCGAAGGACTATGACGATCTGAAGAAGGCCATAACCGAGCGCCTAGTCGCCGTCGTTGAAAAACAAGAATCCCGGCGCCAGAATGCAGAGACCGCCAGCGCACTATCCGTTGTGCCAGAGACCGGTGGCTTAGCACCTCACGAATTGTTGGCGCTCACCCTTATCTATGAGGATCACTATTCGGGTGGGACGAGAACGTATTCGCTGCCGGACAGCATGTTGAGGGGAGGTTATGTAAAGACCGCCAGCAATCTCGCAGTCACGGGCCTGGTTCGGAAGAAGCTAGTGCAACAAAGAACGGTATCGGGTGAGGACGGCTATGGGAACCCATACGAAGAGGATAGATTTTTTGTGACCGATCAAGGAGAGAACTGGTTGATGCATAACCAGCACAGACTCAATCTGAGGCTGCCCTCCGCCAAGGATTCAACGACTGAGATTTCGGATGACGTCGACAGAACGCACATTTACGAGAGCTTAAATACCGAATTGAGATCTAACAAACGGAATGTCATCGCACGCGACTTTGTAAGAGATTTCGTTCCGGAAGGTCTCCAAGGGGCATGCATCGAATTTCTAGAAGAGCGTCACGTGCCCCTTCGTACCTTCGTCAAGGACGTTCAGGACATTCGATCCACCAAGTGTGGCTTTGGCGGAGAGTGTAAGTGCTTGAATTTATTGGCTCCTCAGGTAGGACTCGAACCTACAACCCTTCGGTTAACAGCCGAATGCTCTGCCATTGAGCTACTGAGGAGTGAGTGGCGCCAGATTGTCCTCTATAAAAGTAGCAGACAGTGCCGGGTGCGTCAAAAAAGTCAGTCACTTGGGCCGCACCGGTCACGCACCTGGAGGCACCAAATCTGCGCTCGTCCGGTAGGATAGAGGAGCCCGCCAATGGATTCAAGGAGTCACGGCATGTCAAGGATTTCCAGGCTCGATCGCAGCGAGGTCACTCCCGACCTTCAGGGTCTCTTCGATAAGGTCTTTGCGCAGCGCGGCAATGTGCCCAACATGTTTCGGGTGATGGCGCACCGGCCGGAGATCTTTGCCACCATGCAAGCCCACTTTGGGGCGGTTCTCAATACCGGAACGGTTTCGACCAAGTTGAAGGAGCTCATCATCGTCCGCACCAGCCAGGTGAACGACACGCCGTACTGCCTGGCCAGCCACTCGATTCTGGCGCGCGGGCTGGGATGGTCCGACGATCAGCTAAGCAATCTGGCCGATTGGCAGCGGCGGGACGACTTCACGCCTGCTGAGAAGGCGGCGCTCCGCCTGGCCGAGACAGTAACGCGCGATGCCCACGCGGTCAGCGAAGAACAATTCGCCGAGTTGCGAACCTTCTACTCTGAGGGGGAGATCGTGGAACTACTCTGCGCCATAGGGCTCTTCAATTACTTCAACCGCTTCAACAATGCGCTGAAGATGGAGCCCACCAGGCCCGGAGAGGGCGGCGCGGCGCCTGCGCAAGAGGCCGTTGCGACACACGGACTGCGTTGATTCGGTACGATAGCAGCAGGAGCTCTTTTTCTAGCGCATGAAATTGCAACTGCCCGCGGGCTCGTTTCGCGCTTATCTCTTTGACTGCGACGGCACCATTGTCGACTCCATGCCGTTGCATTACGTCGCCTGGAAGACCTCTCTGGCCGAGTACAACTGCGTATATGAGGAGAAGCTCTTCTACGCGTGGGGCGGGCGGCCGATTCGCGAGATCATTCGTCTACTGAATGAAATGCAGGGGCTCGATATGCCGGTGGAGGCCGTCGCGGAGAAGAAAGAGGCGATCTACCACACGCTGCTTCCCCAGCTTAAAGCAATCCCCGAAGTGATCGAGCACATCGATGCGCAGCACGGGCGCATCCCCTTCGCGGTTGTTTCAGGCAGCCGGCGCAACTCCGTCGAGGGCTCCCTGAGCGCCCTTGGCCTGCTCGACAAGTTCGACACATTGGTGTGCGCCGAAGACTACAAGCGTGGCAAACCCGCCCCCGATGGCTTTCTGCTCGCCGCGGACCGGCTGGGCCTCCCGCCGTCTGAATGCCTCGTCTTTGAGGACACTGACCTCGGCATCGAGGCGGCGACGGCTGCGGGCATGGCCTCAGTGAAGGTGCCGCTGCCGTTCGAGCGAACCGCCTGAGCGCCGCAGACTTTCATTCGACTGCGACCACGGAACTGCTATCCTCTCTCCCACGTAAGGTCTTCTGAAGACGACACGGGGAGCGTGCATGCCCTCAACTGCCTCAGAAACTAAGATTGAGCAACCAGTCCGTACCGGACGCAACGATCTCGCGATTCTTCTTGCTATCGCGATCGTCTGCGCGCTCGGACACATCGCAACCAACGGCCGTTACGGATTTCACCGCGACGAACTCCAGTTTCTGAGCGACGCAAAGCACCTGGACTGGGGATTTGTATCGTATCCGCCGATGACGCCCTTCCTCGAGCACATCGCACTCAGCCTGTTTGGTTTGTCGCTTGTTGGATTGCGGATGTTCTCGGTCGTAGCGCAGGCATTGGTGATTGTTATCAGCGGGCTGATGGCGCGCGACCTCGGAGGTGGCCGGTTCGCCCAGGTCACCACAGTCCTCTGCGTTGCTTTGTCACCGCTGCCGATCTTTGAAGCCACCGAGTTCCAGTACACGTCGTTCGGATTTTTGTGGTTCGCGCTGATTGCATGGTTTTGCATCCGTCTGCTCAAGACGGACAATCCACGCTGGTGGCTCGCGATTGGGGCAGCTGTCGGCCTGGGACTGCTGACCAAGTATTCAATTGCGTTCTTTATTGCCGGAATTCTGGCGGCCATGATCCTCTCGCGCGCGCGTCGATATTTTCTTAACCCATGGTTCTGGGGCGGAATCGCAGTTGCACTCCTCATTTTCCTGCCCAACCTGATTTGGCTGGCGCGGCACGATTTCATCTCGTACAGATTCCTGCAGCACATTCACAGTCGCGACGTGGGGGAGGGCCGTGCGGACGGATTCCTGTTGGGGCAATTCCTGGCGGACGCCAACCTGTTTGCCGCGCCGGTTTGGATCGCGGGCCTCATTGCGTACTTCCGTGATCCCCGCTACCGCATGCTTGCATGGATGTACCTGGTTCCGGTGGTTTTGTTCTGGGTCGGCAAGGGGCGCTTCTACTACGTGGCCGAAGCCTACCCCATGCTGTTGGCGATGGGGGCTGTGGTCGGAGAACAGTGGTTAAGCCGCCTGCCTCAGTGGGGCCGGCGCGCACGGGTGGCGGTGTTCTTTACTGGCCTCTTCGCCATAGGCGCCTATGCCAGCGCAAGACTCGTTCCCATCGCTGCTGACGGGTCGCTCCGCGATTACGCGCTGAGCAAGAACGGCGACCTGCGCGAGGAGATCGGCTGGGACGAACTGGTGAAGACCGTCGCCGGCATTCGTGATTCCCTGCCCCCGGAGCAGCAAGCCCACCTCGGCATCACAGTTGGCAACTACGGCGAGCAGGGCGCGATTGAGATTCTTGGTCCTGCCTACCACCTGCCGCCGCCCATCAGCACCACAAACTCGGCGTGGCTGCGCGGCTATCCTACCCCGCAGCCCACCACCATCATCGCCCTCGGCATTACCCAAGACGAAGCCAACGAAATCTTCACCGGCTGCCGCATTGCCGGACACAACGGGAATTCCCTCGGGGTCAAGAACGAGGAAAGCCAGGACCACCCCGACATCTTCGTGTGCGGCCCACCGCGCAAACCTTGGCCTGAGGTATGGAAGGAGCATCAGGATTTCGGGTGAGAGTCAATACAACAGCACGGCGATACGATATTGCGTGAATGCTGTCTGGTCACCTTGCGGAGTACAGGCACCCACTGCGGCGATCCGGTACTCGCGCGAACCCAGCCGATTGACCAGGCTCTGTGGCAGTTGACCCAGATCCGCCGACTGCCAGCGCATGATAAAGCCAGGTTGCTTCTCGTTGAGGGTTGAGGGAAGGCCGCGATTCAGCTCGCAGGCAGCGCGGGCATCTCTCGGGTCGGCGCGGATACTGACTCCACTCATGTGAATGAGACCGGCGACCTTGGCTTCAATCTGGGCCCGTGACAGAACTGCCACCCCCTTGGAGTAATCGGCCACAGCGTACATCGATCCGCCTCTGGGGATCACCGCGATGCCCACGTGATCGACCTCGGGATTCAGCAGGTTGCGGCGGTGCCCCGGCGAGTTCATCCAGCCCTCGTGAATCTCAGCCGCATACGAGCCGACGGCGATGTTCTCCTCAATCAGACTGAAGTGCGCCCCGTCCATTGACGCGCGCTCGGAAAGGTCGCGCTCGCCTCCGTACCGATGCGAAATAGGCCCCTCGGCGACCATGCGCTCGCAATGCTTCCGCGCGGCCGCCGCCAGCGCCGGATCCCATGTGAGCGGAGGCGCGCCGGCGCGCGCACGCGACTGGTTCGCCATTGCCAATAGTTGTTCCGCGGCATTTCCGTCGCCCCGCACTCCGCCGCGCTGGGCGTTTCCCTGCAATAATCCCAGGCACACCAGCGCGGCCCAGGCAACGAAACCTCTAGCTATATGAGTCATACCGTTATTAAACCCAAACTCGCGCAAGGTGTCGCTGTATTCTTTGTTAAGCCCATGCATTTTTTCCCTTTCGCCGGGTGCCGGCTGCCCCACCCCGGGGTCCCCACAAACAAGTCTTTATTGGTGGGGTGAACGCTCGCGGCATCTCTGTTTTTTGGCCGCTAGGGTGGGTGGGAAGCTAGCTAAACTTTGTGAAAGATCGTTGGCAGAGGCGGGACAATGAAAATCGGCGTCGTCGGCGACACCCATGGCCTCCTCCGCCCAGAAGTTCTGCCCAAACTAAAAGGCGTCGAAAGCATTCCCGCTTCTAGGCAGGGGTCGAGTCTTCTCGCCCGCCATCCGCCCCTGTGACGGCTTGGTCGAACCGATCATTCCTCAAATCGTCGCGCGGTCCGATCCACAGGATCAGGAGAATCGCCGGCAATGCAACGACGCTCGTAAGGAGGAAGAACCGAACCCACCCCATCCTCTCAGACACTATCCCTCCTGATGAGGCCACTACGGTGCGGCCAAGCGAAGCAAGCGCTGCCAGCAGCGCGTACTGAGTTGCCGTAAATGCGGGTGAGCACAAACTGGAAAGATAGGTCACCAAAGCGGTCCCGGCCATTGCGCCTGTGATATTTTCCGCAGTCACACATAAAGCAAGGTAGCCGATCCGGTGTCCGCCCAAGGCCTGCAGAACAAAAAATAGGTTCCCGACCGACTGCAGAATGCCACAGAGAATCAGCGAGCGACGGATTCCAAATCTGGTCGTCACGACTCCGCCGATCAAAGCCCCTGCCACAATTGAGAAAAATCCGAACACCTTCGAAGCTGCGGCGATCTCTGGCAGGGAGAATCCCAGGGATATATACAGCGGCGTTGACATCACTCCCGCCATTGCTTCGCCCAGTTTGTATCCGAAGATGGCGATGAGGATGACGGGCCAGAGTGGCCTGTGCATGAAATCGCGAAAGGGGGCAATGACGGCCTTGAAGAACGCCTGCCAAATCGCAGTCCATATGGATCGTATCTGATAGGAAGGTTCCGGTGGGAGCTTCGGTTCGGGAGCGGCCAAAAACACCACCAGTCCCACGCCGACCAGCGCGGCCATGGTGGCATAGGCCGCAAACCACCCTGCGGAGGACGCGATGAACAGGGCGCCCGCGCCGGAGGCCAGCATGCCGATGCGGTAGCCGGACTGAACCATGGCTGCTCCGGGAGCCTGCCGATCGCTGGTCAGGCTTTCCACGCGCCAGGCGTCGATGACGATGTCCTGGCTGGCGGACAGGAATGCCACTATGACCGCCAGGATAGCCATACGCGGCAGGTTTTGCTTAGGATTGCACGATCCCAGAGCGAGAAGTGCGCCGATGAGAAGAACCTGGATGGTGATTCCCCAACCGCGCCGTCGGCCTAGAGGCAGCGGTGGAGGCACGCGATCGATGAGCGGCGCCCACACGAACTTGAATGAATAAGCGGTGCCAACAAGGGCGATAGCGCCGAGGGTTGCGCGCCGCACGCCCACTGTCGCAAGCCACGCTTGAAGAGTCGAATAGGTCAGCAGAAGCGGCAAGCCACTGGCAAATCCCAGTGCCAGTACCTGCAGCACGCGCGGTTCAGTATAGGTTGCCACCGCGAGTCGCCAGTTCGTTCGAGCGTGTCGTTCGCTGCTTCGCGAAGATTCCTTCATTCAACTCTCGAGTGCCTTGGCTCAGCCTCTTGCCCTGTTTCAGCCTCCTGAATAAAAGATCTCTAGAGCAATCTTTACAAAGCGCGGGTACGGGCACAAAGGACTGAGCAAACATCGTTAACATAACACGAGTGACCTCGCTGTCTCTGAGCCTCGCCATCGACAACTGAACCGGCCCGCGCGCATCATCCGCGCCCAACTCTTCGCGAGCACCGCTCACGCCGATTATTCTGAACGGATGAAGATCGGCGTCGTCAGCGATACCCACGGTCTTCTCCGCCCCGAACTCCCGCCAAAGTTGAAAGGTGTCGAAAGCATCCTGCATCTCGGGGACGTAGGCGATCCGGCAATCCTCAATGCGCTTCGCGAGATCGCCCCCGTTACAGCCGTGCGCGGCAACATCGATACCGAGGGCTCGTGCAGCCAACTACCCGAAACCGAGGTGCTCCTGATGGAGGGCAGCTACATCTACCTGCTGCATAACATCGAGACCCTGCATCTCGATCCCGCGGCCGCTCGATTTGCCGCCGTGCTCTACGGGCACTCGCACAAGGCCAGCATCTCGCACCACAAGGGCGTGCTCTACTTCAATCCTGGGTCCTGCGGCCCACGCCGTTTCAATCTCGCCGTCACCATGGGCTACCTGCACGTGAAGCCGGGCGGCAAACTCGAGCCCGAGATCATAAAGCTCGACACGCCCACGCTGGACTGAGCCGATGTGGAAGTGTCTCTCCAGTGTCGCATTGTCCCTTTGCAGCCCCGGTTTGCACCGAAATCAGGGCAACTGGGGGGGGAGGGGGGTAGTCTTTGCCCATCGGAGACTCGCGAGCTCCCCGCGGAAGTGGACTCCAACGATCCAGTCCTTGCCCGGACATCCATGCCGCTCAGCTCCGCATGCGCGGGTTAATCCAGCGATACACCAGGTCTGTGAGAAGGTTAACTACTACGTATGTCAGCGAGATGCATAGCAGGCATCCCTGGACCAGGGCGTAGTCGCGGTTCGCGATGGCGTCGACAACCAGACGGCCCAGCCCCGGCCAGCTAAAGATCTTCTCCGTGATAATCGCTCCGGCGAGCAAAGCTCCGAACTGCAGCCCCACCACCGTGACAATGGGAACCAGTGCGTTGGGCAAAGTGTGACGCCACACCACCGCGCCCTCGCTCAAGCCCTTGGCGCGCGCCGTGCGAATGTAGTCGTTACCCAGTTCTTCGAGCATGGCCGTGCGTACCATCCTCGTGAGAATCGCCGCCAGCGATGCGCCCATGGCATTGGAAGGAAGCACGAGGTAGTGCTAGTCGATGCCGCGGCCGCCGCCGCTGTTTGCGCCGGAGACCGGGAACCAGCCCAGCATGATTGAAAACACGAGAATCAACACCGGTCCCAGCGCCAGACCTGGTACCGAGAGCCCGAAGAGGCTCACGACCGAGATTGCCTGGTCCGCGATCTGGCCGCGGCGCACCGCCGCGGCGATGCCCGCAGGCAGCGCCAGGGCCAACCCAAAGACGAGCGCTGCCAGTGTAAGCGCGAGCGTGTAGGGATAGCGCTGCGCAATCAGGTGGGCAACCGAATCATGCATGCGGATGGAGTTGCCAAGATCCCCATGCGCGACCCCCTTCCAGTAGCGCAGGTACTGCACGCCGAGCGGCTGATCGAGGCCATACTGGCGCCGCAACGCATCGATGTCCGCCGGTGCGGCTCCTTCTCCCAGGATGGCTTGAATGGGATCCCGGGAACGAGGTGAATGAGCAGAAACACCAGCGACGGGAAGAGTCCATGCGAGGCGGCTGAGAATCTGCTTCATTTCACCATAAATGACGAGCCATACCGCCGGCCGCTTCGAGATCTCGAAGCTCGCCTTGTACCATTGGAATTGCGCAGAGTTCACGGCGCAAAGTACATGCCTGCCAAGAAAAAATCCGCGAAAGTTCTCCGCTGCCCGACGTGCGGAATGCTGGTCCGGCCCAAGGACGAGGACTTCCCTTTCTGTTCCGATCGCTGCCGCAAGATCGACCTCGGCAAGTGGGCGATGGGCGCTTACAAGATCAGCTCTCCCATACTCGATCCCGAGGTCCTTGAAGATCTGGGCGAGTTTGGCGGTGGCCACAAAGAGAGCTCCGGCAATGAGTAGCGGCGCCGCAACCGCAGGCGTGCCAGCCACGCGGAAGACGCTTTGGGCTTGGACTGTCGCGACCTTCTTCGGCGCCGGCCTGGGAAAGCCGGGGCCGGGAACCTGGGGTTCTGCTGCGGCCGTCCTTTTGTGGGCTGCCCTCGGATGGGGCCTTCATCCGTCACCCAGTACATTGCTCCTGATTCTCTGCTGCGGCATCGCTCTGGCTCTCGTCTTCGGCGTACCGGCCGCATCCATCGTGGCGCGCGAGTGCGCCAGAAACGATCCCGGTTTCGTGGTGATCGACGAAGTGGCGGGACAATGGATCGCGCTGCTTCTCAGCCCCATCAGCTGGCGAAGCGCGCTGATCGCATTTGTATTGTTCCGATTGTTCGACATTACCAAGCCATTCCCCATTCGCCGCATCGAGCAGCTTCCCGCCGGCTGGGGCATCGTCTTCGACGATGTGGGCGCTGGGCTGTATGCTTGGGGTGTCGCCTCGCTCCTGCGTATCTGGATCTAGCGCGGCAAAGCCACACTGTGACATGCCCCGGCTTCGAGCACAATCCGACAGCGCACCCCGCATCGACGACGTCACTCCTGCCGCCGCCTTGCCAGGAGGCGAGGTCGACCTGACCGGAATCAACCTCGGGCCAAACGGCCACGCAGTTCCCACGGTGCTCGTCGACGGTTCTCCGGCCCACATTGTGCTGAGCCGTTCAAACCGCCTGGCGTTCAAGGTTCCTGATCTCGCCGGTACCGGCATGCTTGAAGTTCGCATAGCCTCCTCCGTCAGTAACTCCGTACCGTTGCGTGTGGCCCGCGAGTTGAACGACGGCTTGCACCCGGTCACCAGTCCTGCAGTCAGCCGCTCGGGCATGGTGTACGTCACCATCTCCGGGCAGCGCGGTAAAGCAACGCCTGTTTCCGTCGTGCGCGTGAGCCCCGATGGGCGCGGCACCCCCTTCGTTACCGGAATCCTCAACGCGACCGGGCTTGCGTTCAATCCCGATGGCGACCTCTTTGTGACCTCGCGCGCTGAGGGAACGGTCTATCGCGTCGACCCCGCGGGCGAGTTCACCCAATACGCTGAGGGCATGGGCGTGGCTACGGGCGCCGCCTTCGACCGCGACGGCAATCTGTTCGTCGGTGATCGGAGCGGCAGCATCTTCAAGATCAATGCCGAACGCAAGATCTTTGTGCACGCAACGCTTGAGCCTAGCGTCTCCGCCTATCACCTCGCCGTCAATCGCAAAGGAACGCTCTTCGTCACCGGCCCTACCCTCTCCTCGAATGACACCATCTGGGCCATTGAGCCGAACGGCGACACGCGTGTTTTCTACCGCGGCCTCGGCCGTCCGCAGGGCCTTGCCGTGGCCCGCGACGGGAGCCTCTACGTTGCTGCCAGCCTGCATGGCCGTCGCGGCGTGGTCCGCGTCACGCAGGCCGGGGAAGCAAAACTCGTGCTCTCCGGAAGCAACATCGTCGGGCTGGCCTTCTCTCCGCTCGGCAGCGTGGTTCTGGCCAGCAACCAGGCCGTTTATGATGTGGACTTGGGA